>MPMC02066349.1_pt1 | contig 39486 bp, 18 predicted proteins | sample 1617281 | NCBI WGS metagenome assembly MPMC02 (sample SAMN05944809, study PRJNA350692) | marine metagenome | biome: marine; feature: ODZ; material: water; isolation source: 100 m water sample filtered on 30 um supor filter | place: Pacific Ocean | collected 2012-04-09 | depth 100m m | reverse complement strand
CCAGGTGTCGACCTCGAAGGAGATGTTGTTCGCCGTGTGGCCAGCCATGCCTTCCTCGGCCCCTCCCTGCGTGCCGAGAGCGAAGTCGCCGTAGTTGAAGGAGAAACCGTCGGCCGGTACGTTGCCGCCAACGCTGTCGAACATTTCGTAATCCCAGGAAGCGGTCCAACCCGCCGAAGAGTTAGCCAAGGCCGGGATGGAGTAACTGGAGAAGCCAAGTCCCTGGTTGTCGATGGTGAGCTGGAGGCGTCCACCTTGAACGCTCGCTGCCGCGCCAGTGATCACCGAGCCATCACCAAGATCAGTGGTGCCGTCGGCATAGGCATCGAAATTGTTAGAGTAGGTTGCCGCAGTGGCCGGGAGAGCCAAGCTGGCGAGGATGAGCAAGGTGATGGGCTTCTTCATGTGCTGTCTTATATGTTATTTAGGCTCAGGCTTCTCTGGCCTGTAGGAAGTTGACACGAAATCGAGAGGGTAGGTCAACCATTAATTCGTAAAAATATGGAGAGAATTGGAGGATTTATTCACATTCCTGATTTTTAAATATGGTGGATATTTGTCAGGGAGCGGTTTGAGGTTTGGGTTTGGTGGGGTGGGGTGGGGTGGAAAGGGCCGGAAAACGGTGAGCCAGATTATTGCGCGGGCTCCGTCTCACGGTAGGGCTTGCCCTCCAGATAGTGGGTCAGGCGAGAGTTGAGGCCCTCTGCAAGTTGTTTGTTTTGAGCTGTTTGGGGCAGGGACAGAGCCTTGCGGGCGGTGGCCGCGGCAGCCTCAAAGTCCCCAGCGGCGGCTTGGGCGGCGGCGAGGGTGTCGAGAAGATTGGGAACTGTGCCTCCGCTCTCCCGGTCGAGCCGGAGGGCGATCTTGAGGGCCTCGGCGGGATTTCGGATCTCCTTGCGGGGGTGAGTGGCCAGGAGCCAGGCCAGATCGTTGGCCGCGAAGCGATTGTCGGGCTGGAGGCGGAGGCCGGTCCGGTAGCGGGAAATCGCGGTGGCGGGGTCCCGGGGAGCGAGGAAGGCGGCGAACTGGAAGTGGGCCAGGCTGTCGTCCGGGCTCAGCCGGAGGGCCTTTTCGAAGTGACGCCGGGCCTTTTCGGGCTGACCGAGTCGGGCCTGGAGGAGGGCCATTTCGTGATGAGCGACCGCGTCCCGGGGTTTAAGTTGGAGGTAGGCCTGCAATTCCGACTGCGCGTCCGTCCAGCGACTCTGGGTCAGGTGGAGGCTGGCCAGTTCCTTGGCCGCGGGAGCGTATGTGGGGTCGAGACGGCGGGCCGCAGCAAGATAATAGGCGGCGCCCTCGAGGTCGTTGCCGGCCCGGCGGGCGAGGCCGTAGCGAAACTGGGTGGAGGCTTCCTGGGTGAGCCGGCTGCGGGCCACGAGGGGGTGGGAGAGTTGGGAGCCGGGCAATTGGGCGGACCGCTGCAGACGTTCGTCCACGCTGCCGCTTGAATGGGTGAGATCCTGGAGCAGTTGGTCGATCTCGAGGGGGCCCTTGTAAATGACGGAAACATGTCCTTCGGGGCTGATGAGGAAGCTGGTGGGCACGGGCAGGGGACGGTTGAGTCCCACCAGGTTATCGTGGAATTCCTGGAAGGCCGCCACGAGGGGGGCGGTTGCCTTGCCGGAAGGAAAAGGAAATTTCAATTCGCTGGTGATTCTGGCGGGATCGCCGGCGGTGGCGGGATCGAGATTGTCGACACTGAGGGCGAGAACCTGCAAACCGGCCGCGCGCAGGTCGTCGGCGCGGTCGCGGAGGTGGCCCAGTTCCTCGAGGCAGGGCGCGCACCAGGTGGCCCAGAAGTTGAGGAGGAGGCTCTGGTTGCCGAGCGTGGGTTGCCCCTGGCTGTTGCGGACATTGAGCTTGGGAGCGCGCAGGTGGGTGACGACCGGGATGCGGGCCTTGACCGAGGAAGGGGAAGGTTCCTGGGGGCCGGGAGTGAGGGTGATGGGCCTCTTCCCTGCGGCGATGGGTTGAGCGGTGCCAGTAGCCTGCAGAAGAAGATATGAGCGATCGACCGCCAGGCCCGGGAACGATTCCACCGTGCCATCGGGCCAGCGCACCCTGATCCCGGCGATGCCCGTTATTTCTCCCAGGCCGAAGTGGAGCCACTTGCTGGACTGGGCCAGGAAGCCTTCGCCACCACGCAGGGAGCGGACCAGGCGGGGTAACCCCTTGGTGGAGGGAAGCAATTCCACCCGGGCGCCGATGGCGTCTCGATTGACGGAGGTTCCGTTTCCGCGGAGACGCAGGGAGAGGAAGTGATTGTTCCAGTTCCCCTTGTTGAGCAGGAGGCGCAGGCGCGGGGCGTTGCGGTTGCTGATCCAGAGGTCGAGGTCCCCGTCCTGGTCCCAGTCGCACACCGCGAGGGCCCGACCGTCGTCGGGGAAGTCGAGTCCGCTCCCCGCGGAAAGGTTGGCGAAGCGTCCGTCGCGGGTGTTGAGAAAGACACAATTGCGCTCCTGCCCGCTGAAGGCGCGCCCGGAATCGATCATGGCGGAGAGGGCGGTGTGGGCGGTGCCGCCTGTCTCATCGGATGGCATTTCGCTGGAATCCAGGGTGCGCGACACGACCTGCCGCCAGAAGAAACTTCATAAGTCGCCGCTGTCCGTCTCGGAAGAGAGGTAACCGTTGGCCACCACGAAGTCGGGCCAGGCGTCGTTGTTAAGATCGACGAAGTTGGAACTCCAGGCCCAGCGCCCGAGAGTGACCCCGGCCTGCACGCTCACGTCCTCAAAGCCCTCGCCGGTGTTGCGGAAGAGGGTGTTGCCGCGGGCAAAACGACGGAAGCGGTCGCGAATCTCCTCGCGGGTGCCGGTCTTGAACTGCTTCTGGGTGGTGATGCGGGAACCGGCCGCGGAAAACATGTTGGCCACATAGAGGTCCATGCGGCCGTCGCGATCGTAGTCGCCCCAGGCCGCCGACATGCCGGAGGCGCTGTCCTCCGATCCGGTGCTGGCCGCCACGTCGACAAATTTCCCGCCGTCGTTGCGGTAGAGATTGTTCCGGCCGTAGTCGTTGGCGACGTAGAGGTCCTGGTCGCCGTCGTCGTCGTAGTCCTCCCAGGACGCCGCGAAACTCCAGCGTCGGTTGTTTTGATCGAGACCGGTGGGGGCGGTGACATCATGGAAGGCAAGGTTGCCGCCGTTGCGGAAGAGGGAATTGGCCCCACCGTTCCTGGCGTCGTGATAGACGAAGCGGTCGTTGGCGGCCCCGATGGAGGCGCCCCGTCCATCGTCCTGGGCATAGCCACAGACGTAGAGATCGAGAAGGCCGTCACGATCGTAGTCGGCGGCAGCAAGGGAGGTGGTGGAAGGGGTGCAGGGCAGGGCGGTGGCGACCGTGAACCGTTTCCGGTCCTCGTTACGGGCAATGACCACCATCCCGTAGAGGGCCACCACGAGATCCTGGTCGCCGTCGTTGTCGAGATCGAGGAAGAGGGCACTACGGGAATCATCGATCCAGTCCACCCCCCAGGCGGCGGAGGTTTCCTCCGCCGTGCCATCTGGTTTTTGCAGGAAGAGGCGGTTGGGGAGCCCTGGCTCCTGGCAGAGATAGAGATCCTCCAGGCCATCGCCATTGACGTCTCCGAGGGCCAGGCCGGGCGTGCCAAAGCGATTGAGCATGGCGCGCACGGGAAGGCGGCCCAGCCAGTGGTTCAGGCCAAGGCCAAGCTGGCTGCGGTAGCACGGGGTGTCACCGAGTGCGGACGAGGTGACATCGGAGTAGAGAGGAGTGCCTTGCTTGGTGGTGGTGCGCGAGAAGTCACGCACAGCCAGGTTCGTCAGGGAGGGAAGGTCGATCTGGTTCGATGGTTGTTTCCAGTCCACGAGCCACGTGGCGTGATGCTCGACCAGGGTCTCGCCGGTGGAAAAGGAGAGGGAGAAAATGACTTCGGTCTGGAAGGTGTCGCCGGTGGAACCGGGGGAGACACTCACTACCTTGAAATGTACGTGCTGATGGGTTTCACCACCGCTTCGTGAGAGCTTCCGGATTTCTGCCAAGGCGTTTGCAAGAGACTTTTCCCCGGGGGGCGTGGAAGTGGGGGAGTTTTGTCGTTCGACCAGAACCAGGTCGTCTTCAAGGACTGTCTCCACGCCGGAGGGGACGAGCGGTTCGCAGGTGAAGTCCGGCGCGAGCAGAGCGGCCAGGTCGGCACTTCCTTCCTTGAAGAAGAGGTGGCCCAGGGCCTTGAGCTGTTGGCCTGCGTTTGCCGCCAGCACTTCCGTTTCCCAGCCGTCGGCTGAGGGGTCGTCCCGCGCCGGTGGAGCGGAGGACAGGACTTCCGGGAGGGGTTCCCCCAGGGCTTCGGGGGAGAGAGGAGGCGGACCGCTTCCGAGCTCGGGCGTATTCCCGGTGTCTTCTTCTCTTTCGCCACAGCAAGGAGCGAGGAGAGTGATTGCCACGGCTCCAGCCCACCGGAGTGCGCGCCATGCGCCGGGGAGGGTCCGGGGACGAAAACGGATTGGAGGAGGTGATCCCATCGACCGGGGTCGCTCCTTCATTTGCGGAGCGCCCGCACTCTTTGCCGAAATATGGCGACAGGCAAGGCGTTAGGTTGTCCAGGGCCCTTTCTCGTCCCGCTCTTTTCCGGTTGACCGGACAGGACTTGAACGATCCCGGGAACAGGATTTTCTTCATCGGGAGACGGGCGGGATTGGACCTGGAAAAAATCAGTGCGGGAGAAGCGGGAGTTTTCTATGATTGCTGCGCGGTGCCTCTCGCCGTGTTCCCGGATTCCCTGATGACCACCCGCCAGCGCCCAGTGCCTTCAGGGGCAACCTTCGACGCCGCCTTCTGGGGTGTTTCGCTGTGCTTCCTTCTCTCGGGGATCGCGGGGCTGGTCTACCAGGTGGTCTGGATGCGTTATCTTTCCACCGTCTTCGGCACCTCGGAAGTGGCTATTGTGACGGTGCTGGTGGCCTACATGGGCGGGTTGGCGGTGGGAGCGGCGCTGGCCTCCCGCCAGGTGCATCGCCTGGTCCGTCCCATTCGAACCTACGCGATCCTGGAATGCGTTATCGCGCTCTCGGCGGTGCTTGTGCCGTTGCTGCTCAAGGGGGTGGCGGCATTGCATGGCATGTTACTGGGCGGTCAGTCGGCTCCGCCCCCCGATGGCGGCCCGGGAGAAGCGCTGGCCTTTCTTGGTCTTGGTTGTGTGGTCCTGCTCATTCCCACCGCCTGCATGGGAGCGACCCTGCCCATCCTGGCGGCGGGAATCGTGCGCAGGGAGGAGCAGATTGGCAGACGGGTGGGCTGGCTCTACGCGCTCAACACCTTTGGGGCGGTGGCGGGAACCCTGCTGGCGGCCTTTCTTTTTATTCCGCGGCTGGGCCTGTGGCAGACGTCCTTCATCGGAGTGGCGCTCAACCTCACGGTGGCGGTCCTTGGCTGGTTCGTGGCCCTGCGGGTTCCGCGGGTGAGCGCCGGGGAGGCGGTTGAGGATGAGGAGGCGGTGAGTGCGGGGGAAAAGGATGAGAAGAATCTCACCGGGACGCCTTCCGGGATCTCTGCAACCCTCATCCTGGTGGTCATGCTGTTCTCGGGTGCGGTTTCCTTTGTCTATGAGATCCTCTGGTCGCGGTTGCTGGCTCACGTAGTGGGAGGAAGCCTCGTGGCCTTCGCCACCATGCTGGCGGCCTTCCTGGGGGGGATCGCCATCGGGGGGTTGCTGGGTGCCCGCTTCGCCGGGCAGCAGAGGCGTTCCTGTTACTGGCTGGCCGGGGTGGAGATCGCGGCCGGGCTGATCACCCTCCTGCTCTTTCTCTACCTCTCGTCGAGCGGTTTTGCAGACAGGCGCTGGGGCGAGGCGACGACAGGCTCGCTGGCAAATCTCTGCATCTGGTTGCTCCTCCCGGCCACCATCTGCATCGGGGCCACCTTTCCGCTGGCGGTGCGCGCACTCACCAGGGATCCGGGGCAAGCCGGGCGCATGGCGGGACGCGTCTATTCGTGCAATACGGTCGGAGCTATTTTCGGAGCAGTGGGCGCGGGCTACGTTCTCGTTCCAGAGCTGGGTTATGGATCGAGTTTCAAGTGGGCGATCGTGGTCAATCTCCTGCTGGGTGCCCTCATCCTGATCTTCATGAAGCCGCGTCCGTCCATTCCGGCAGCGGCGGCAGCGGTCCTGGTCCTGGTCACGGGGGTCTTTTATCATCCGGGGCCTCCCCTGGAGTTGCTCACCCTCTCGCCGGGGGTCTCCCGGGCCGGGGGGGGGAAGACCCCGGTGCTTATTCATCACGCGGTGGGGCATTCCGCCAGCGTGGCCGTCCTGGAGCGACAGGGGAGTTTCCTGCTGAATACCAATGGTCTGCGCGAGGCGGAGGTCTTCCCCAGGGGCGCGGGCAAGCTTTCCTACACCAGTATCCGGTGGCTTCCGGCCCTGCCCGTGGTCCTGCGTCCCGAATCCAGGTCCATGCTGGTGGTCGGTTTCGGCGGCGGAGCCCTCCTGGAAGCGGTGCCGCGTTCAATCGAGTCGATTGAGGTGGTGGAACTGGAGGCGGAAGTGATCCGCGCCAACGAGTTCATTGCCGACCGGAGGGCCATCGATCCTTTCCAGGATGAGCGCATCAAGGTGATCGTGAATGATGTGCGGGGAGCCCTTCGCCTCACCGACAAGCGTTATGATACGATCGTTTCCCAGCCCTCCCATCCCTGGACCGCGGGAGCCTCCCATCTTTACACCCGCGAGTTTCTTGACCTGGTGCGCGATCATCTTGAGGAGGAAGGAACCTTCGTGCAGTGGCTGGGGGCGCAGTTTGTGGATGAGAATCTGCTGCGCTCGTTCTGTGCCACCATGCTGGCGGTCTTTCCCCACACCCAGCTCTATCTCATCAGCGATAACTTCGTTTTCGTGGGATCGCGAAAATCCCTGGAGGATCCCTTTCTTCCGGGCGCGACGCCGGAGGGAGGGCTTTTCCGGTTGAGCGATTATCCCAAGCTGGCCAACCGGGAGGATGTTCTCGCCAAGTTGCAGCTGGACGAGGCGGGGTGCCGCAGGCTGGCGGCAGGATATGCGGTGGTCACGGACGATCGCAACCTGATGGCGACCGGGCAGAAACTGGATGGGAAGCGGGAGGGAGCGATGAATGGGCCCGGGAGGCTCCGGGAGGTGCTGAGTCCCTTCCACTTCCTCAACCAGGAGTCGAGCAAACTGCTGGATGAGATGACGGGAGGGGCGATCGACCGGGACTATCTCGACCGTCTCCTGCGGGGGAGTGCCCGGCACGTCGATCTCACCGCCTATCGAGCCAGGAAACTCTCAAGGGACGACCAGGGTCCCGCCCGGGCCCGGGCGTTGGACGTCAGTCGCCGCCTCGAGCTTGGTCGACGGGGCTGGAAGGCGCGCGGCCGGGGGGTGGGCCCCGGGGAGTTGGCTGAACTTCTGGCGGAGGATGAGACGCTGGCAGGTGAGTTCGGGAAACTCAGCGACCGGCAGCAGTCGCTACTGGAGGCGCAGCACTGGATGCTGACCGGGCAGTTGCAGCGAGTCCGGAAGCTTCCGCCCCAGGCCTGCCTGCTGGAGGATCACCGTGATCCCCTGTATGTGACGGCAGCCGAAATACGACTGCGCTGCCTGATGGATGTGGCGGGGAAGTCGGTCGCGGAACAGGAGAGCGATGCCCGCAAGGGGGCTGATCTTCTCGATCACCTGCTTTCGCTCACCCTGGTGAGCAATTTGACCCTGACGACCCGGCGGATCGAGTTGGCGCATCGCCTCGGGGACACCGATTACCTGCGTGCGATGGGCTGGATTCTGGCCCGCCGCCTCGCTACCGCGCCCGCCGATGCACCGGAGCGGATGAAGGATCTCTACCGGGCTCCGCTGGGAGCGATTCTGAAACCCTACGCCAGCCGTGATCCACAGGGACGATTGCGCTTATCGAACAAGGCTATCGAGGAGTGGTACCGTGAGGCGCGGAGCCAGATGGGAGACGGGATCTTCCCGGGGGAGTATCGCAGGAAGTAAACCGCGCGAGGGCCTGAAACCCCGGGCCCCGTTCAGGCCAGGATCTCCTTCACAACCTTGCCGTGCACGTCGGTGAGACGGAAGTCACGTCCCTTGAAGCGGAAGGTCAGGGCTTGGTGGTCGATTCCCAGGAGTTGAAGGATGGTGGCCTGGAGGTCGTGGACGTGAACGGGGTTCTCGGCCACGTTGTAGCCGAAGGCACAGGAGGAGCCGTGGATCATGCCTGGCTTGACGCCCCCACCGGCCATCCACATCGAGAAGCAGCGCGGGTGGTGTTCCCTTCCAAAGTTCTTGTTGCGGGTCTGGGCGTAGGTGGTGCGGCCGAATTCGCCACCCCAGATGACGAGGGTGTCTTCAAGCATCCCGCGTTCCTTGAGGTCCTGGAGGAGGGCGGTGGAGGGACGGTCCACCGCATTGATCTTGCCCTTGATGGCATTGGTGATGCCGTCGTGGTGATCCCAGCCGCGATCGTAGAGCTGGATGAAGCGTACACCTGCCTCGGCAAGGCGACGGGCGAGAAGGCAGTTGGCCGCGAAGGATGACTTTCCGGGCTCGGCGCCGTAGCTCTCGAGGACGCTCTTTGGTTCCCGGGAGATATCCATCAGCCCGGGGACCGAGCCCTGCATGCGGTAGGCCAGTTGGAAGGCGTCGATACGGGCTTCGATCTCAGGGTCCCCCGATTGCTGGTGCTTGAGTTGGTTGAGGGCGTTGATGCGGTCGATGGTCTTCCTGCGGTTTTCCTTGGACATGCCCTGCGGGTTGGAGAGGAAGAGGACGGGATCGCCGGAGGACTGGAACTTCACGCCCTGGTGCCTGCTGGGAAGAAATCCGTTATGCCAGTAGCGGGAGGGAACGGGCTGGCCGCCACCGGAGAGAAGAACGACGAAGGCGGGAAGGTTTTCGTTGGCACTCCCCAGTCCGTAGCTGAGCCAGGAGCCCATGCAGGGCCGACCCGAGAGGGGACTCCCGGTCTGCAGGAAGGTGACCGCCGGATCGTGGTTGATGGGGTCGGTGGTGGTGCTCCGGATCAGGCAGATGTCGTCTGCGATCTCCGGCATGTGCTTGAAGAGGACATTCATGTCCATGCCGGCCTGGCCGTGCCGGGCGAACTTGTGCTGGGAGGCCATCACGTTGATGGCGCCCTGTCCGCTCGTCATGGTGGTGAGGCGCTGGTCTCCCCGCACCTCGGCAGGGAGTGGTTTGCCATCCCATTTGGCCAGGTCGGGCTTGGGATCAAAGGTCTCCAGCTGGGAGGGCCCGCCCGACATGTGGAGATAGATGATGCGCTTGGCCCTGGGGGTGAAATTGGGGAAGCCGGGCAGTCCGGCGGCGGATGCCGTGGTGCGGGAGGCGAAGAGCTGGGCGAGGGTGGCCGCGCCCAGTCCGCAGGAGGTGCGGGTGAGGAAGGTGCGGCGGGTGTGGGGATCCTGGTGTTCGCTCATCGGTCACTCGCGGGTAATCGTTTCGTCGAGGTTGAGGAGGATGTTGCCCACCGCGGTCCAGGCGGCCAGTTCGACGGGATCGCTCCCTTCCGCCACGGCGGGTTTTCCATTGCTGATGAGCTGTCCGGCGCGGTCGGGATGAGCGCCGAACTCCTCCCGTTGCTCGGTGAGGGTGGCGGACAGGATCTTCAACTCGGTTTCCTGCGGGGGGCGGGAGGTGGCGAGGGTGAAGGCGAAGATGAGGCGGTCCTGGTCGTTGTTTCCGCCTTCCGAGAGGATGCGTTGCCCGAACAGGCGGGCGGCTTCCACGAAGGCGGGATCATTCAGGGTGACGAGGGCCTGCAGCGGGGTGTTGGTACGGGGGCGGTTGACGGAACAGAACTCGCGGCTGGGGGCGTCAAAGATCTGGAAGGTGGGGTAGAGCATGGTGCGGCGCCAGAAGGTGTAGAGTCCGCGGCGATAGAGGGACTCGCCGCTGCTCTCCTTCCAGCCCTTGCCGATGCTGCTGAGATAGTTTGCGGGCTGATAGGGAAAGACGCTCGGCCCGCCGAGGGCGGGATTGAGGAGTCCGCTGATCGAGAGGGCGCAGTCGCGGACCTCCTCGGCCGAGAGACGGAAGCGGGGGGCGCGGGAGAGGAGCCGGTTGTCGGGATCAAGGACCTGGTAGCGCTGCCGGTTGACCGGGGATTGCCGGTAGGTGGCGGAACTCATGATGAGGTGCTGGAGGCGTTTGACGTCCCAGCCGTGTTCAACGAAGTCGGCGGCAAGCCAGTCCAGCAACTCCGGATGACTCGGGCGGTCGCCCTGGGTGCCGAAGTCCCCGAGGGTCCGTACCAGTCCCGTGCCGAAGAGCTGTTTCCAGAGCCGGTTCACCACGACCCGGGCCACCAGGGGGTGTTCGGGATCAGTGAGCCAGTAGGCCAGTCCGAGGCGGTTGCGGGGCTGGTTGGCGGGCAGGCGGGGGAAGATGGCCGGCACGTCCGGTTGGACCTCCTCGCCCGGTCGGCGGAAGTCGCCACGCATGAGGATGTGGGCCGGTTTGCGCTTCTCCATCTCGACCATCACCATGGTGGTGGGGAGGGACTTGTCGACCTGGTCGAGTTGCTTCCTGGTTTCCGCAACCCCGGTCTCCAGTTCGCGGAAGAGATTCCGCGACTCCCTGTGGACGTAATTGATGAAGTGCGAGAAGAGTTTCCCCCGTTCCGCCCCGCTGCGTTCGTTTCCGGGCTTGGCGGCCAGAGCCATGATTTCGGCGGGAGCCGGGTTCCATTCGCCGTCGATGCTGTACTTGGTGCCGAAATGGAATCCGACCGCAGCCTGCTCGGTTGCGTCAAGGGCACGGTTATAGACGAGGATTTCCGCGAAGTCGGCCGCGGTTTTCTCAGCGCCCGCGTTGTTGGCTCCGATGGTGATGGCCTTGTTCTGGAACCCGGAGAGGTTCACTCCGCCCCCTCCTCCATCCTTTCCGTTGAGGCGGAAGCGGGTGTCGTTGTTCTCACCCTGCTGCGTGATGATGGCCACCACGGGCACGCTCTGCTTGAGATTCGCGCTGCCCACCACGTCCGCGCCGTAGCCATTGAAGCTGAGCTTGTTCCTGTCCGTTTTCCAGAAGGCGCGGCGCTTGCCCTGGGATTCGTCGCCCCACATGAGGGCCATCTGGTGCCGGGCGAGTTCATTGAACTGGAGGACAAGCACCATGGTGAAGTCGCCTCCAAGATGTCCGGCCCCGGATTCGGTGCGAAGGAAGTCCTTCTTGCCATCGAGGCGGATGGCGGGATGTCCGTTAAGAGCCCGGCCGAACTGCCTGGGTTGGCCAGTGGCCACTGCAGTGCGCTTGTTTCCGGAAAGGTCCGGCCACTCCTTCACCAATCCGCCCGGTGCGTCGAAGGAGCCCGCATCAAGGTGAAGCTGCAGGCCGTTCCTGACGGGTAGAACCCCGGATTCCGGCAGGGCCAGAGAAGTAATCCAGTGTTCCAGTGCCGGTGCAAGCGTGCCACCGGGATCCGTGAATTCCGGGCGCTCACGGGCATCCTTCAGTTCCGCGGTTCTGGCCTCGAGGAGGGACTGCAGGTCCTTCCGCTTCTGCTGATGGGTTCCGGTGCTGACCTTGAGGAGCGGGGGAAGGGGCTTGTTGTGGTAGCCGCTGCGCCCCCCGGCCCCGATCTCGCCGTCCACACTGTTGAAGAAGGCGTAGAGCTGGTAGTATTCCTTCTGGGAAATGGGATCGTACTTGTGGGCATGGCACTGGGCGCAGCTCACCGTGAGACCGAGGAAAACCTGGCCGGTGGTGTTGGTGCGGTCCACCGCGTAGGTGACGTAGAATTCGTCCGGGTCGGCCCCTCCTTCCTCGTTGAAGGTCACGCAGCGGTTGAACCCGGAGGCCACCCTGGTGGTGTCGTCCGCATCGGGCAGGAGGTCGCCGGCCATGTTTTCCACGATGAAGCGGTCAAAGGGCTTGTTCCGGTTGAAGGACTCGATGACGTAGTCACGGTAGAGCCACATGTCGCGCACGGAATCGTTGTGATAGCCGTTTGTGTCGCCGTAGCGGGCGAGGTCGAGCCAGTCCTGGGCCATGCGCTCGCCATAGTGTGGTGAGTCCATCATGGCCTCAAGGAGGCGGGCGAACTGTTCTTCGCCGTTCTCCGTCGAATGCCGGGCCAGTTCCGCGGGCGAAGGAGGAAGTCCACGCAGGTCGAGGGAGACACGTCGCACCAGGTTCCGGCGACTGGCCTCGGGGGAGGGTTTCATCTGTTGTTCCTCCAGGCGGGCGAGGATAAAGTTGTCGATCGGATTGCGGAGCCAGTTCCCGTCCCTGACCGGTGGGACTGCGGGCTTCCTGACCGGGACGAAAGCCCAGTGTTGTTCGTAGTCTGCTCCGTCCTTGATCCACTCGGTGAGCTTCGCCTTGTCCCCGTCACTGAGACGTTTGCGGAAGTCCGGCGGAGGCATCATCTCGTCGGGATCCCTGGAGAAGATCCGGTGGACCAGTTCGCTCTCTTCCAGATCGCCGGGGACGATGGCGCGGGCACCCGACTCCAATTCGCTGATCGCCACTTCGCGGAGGTCGAAGCGTAGTCCGCTCTCGCGGGTCTTGGCGTCCGGTCCGTGGCAGGCGTAGCAGTGATCGGCCAGGAGAGGCTGGATGTCGCTGCTGAAGTCAGCCCCGGTTGCGGGCCCGGGGAGCAACAGCAGACCGGCCCACGCAAGTGGCAGGAGGCGTCCTGTCCGGAAGGAAAACATGCACGATGCTATCGCGGGCGGTTTGCGGGAAAAGAGAAATCCGGGGAGCGGCTCAGGGTGGACGGAGAAACTGCGGATTACCTCGATGGCGGGAGCCGGTGCTTGTCGAACCACTGGTAGAGTTCCGGGGTGGCGTAGGCCGCGGACCAGCTGTTGTGACTGACGTGCTGGAGGGTGGTGAAGCGAACCTTTTTTCCGCCGGCCTTGCGGATGGCTTCCACCATCTCGGCGGAATGCCGGTAGGGCACCGCGTCATCCTCGGTGCCGTGGAAGACCCAGATGGGAACATCCACGAGCCTGGCAGCGTCCCCGGGGTTGCCCCGGCCGCAGATGGGCGAGACCGCGGCAAAGCGATCGGGATGACTGGCGGCCATTTTCCAGCTGCCGTATCCTCCCATGCTGAGGCCGGTGAGATAGACGCGGGAGCGGTCGACCGGAAACTTCTTGCTGACGTGGTCGAGGAGTTTGATGACGCCTTCCTGCTGGTCGTCATCGGTCCAGCGACTTGCGGCCGGGCACTGGGGCGCGATGAGGATGTAGGGGAGGTTGTCCCCGCGACTGGCCATGCGGGGTGGACCCCACTTGGCCACGATGCCCAGGGGACCCCGGCTCTCACCGCGTCCATGAAGGAAGAGAATAACGGGCCACTTCCTGTCTGAGGTGGCGTCAAATTTTTCAGGCAGATAGAAAAGATAGGGAACGGATTGCTGATCAGAAATCCTGTGAGTGAGTTCGACTTGTAGACCCGGAGCTGGTTGCCCGGCGCGAAGGGTGGCACAGGAGAGGAGGACGGTAGTGAGGTTGAAGATGATGAACCGGCGCATGGTCTGCTGGGTAAGAAGAGTGGAGAATACGAACCCGGTTTGACCGGGTTGTCAGGCGGAAAAGAACAATGCCCTTGCTTATCCTGGGATTGCGCGTATATACCGCCGCGTCCGGCCTGTCCGCCGGCAACCGAATCCCAAGTAATGGTTCGGTCCCTTTTCCGGTCTCCTGTCGATGAGAGAATGGTTCTGGGTTTCTCCTAATACCCCCTCATCGAGACTTGCCCAGGCACCATTACGGAAGCCGGGCTCCAGACCGAAATGAATCCAACCTCGTTTGAGGCGTTGCAACTTTCTGCGCCAATCCAACGCGCTCTTCACGAGCGTAATTATCAATCCCTCACGCCCATCCAGGCCCAGGCGATTCCGCCTTTGCTTGAGGGAAGGGACCTTCTCGGCTGTGCCCAGACGGGGACGGGGAAGACCGCGGCATTCTCCCTGCCCATTCTGAACGTGTTGTATGAAGAACCGCAGAATATCCGGCCCCGGACGGCCCGCGTTCTTGTGCTCACCCCCACCCGCGAACTCGCCAGTCAGGTAGGGGAGAGTCTGCGGACCTATGGCAAGTATCTGGATATTTATCACGCTCTGGTTTACGGAGGTGTGGGCCAGGGGCCTCAGGTGAATGCCATGAGGAGAGGGGTTGACATTCTGGTCGCCTGCCCCGGGCGTCTGCTCGATCTCGTCGATCAGGGTCACATCGATCTCTCCGATGTCGAATTCTTCGTTCTCGATGAGGTTGATCGCATGTTGGACATGGGATTCCAGCGGGATGTGACCCGGATTGTTGATCTCCTGCCGCGGGAACGGCAGTCACTTTTCTTTTCCGCGACTCTTGGCAGTCCGATTGTCAATCTCGCCCGCACCATCCTGCGGGATCCGGTGACCATTACGATCGAACCGGAGAAGACCACCGCCGAAGAGGTGCAGCAGGAAATCTGCTTCATCGAACGCGGAGACAAGCGTTCGTTGCTCGTTCAGCGGTTGAAAGCGCAGCAGGACGGAGAATTAGCGATTGTCTTTTCGCGGACCAAGCATGGCTCGGACAAGTTGGCCCGTCATTTGAACAAGGCCGGCATCGGAGCAGAAGCTATTCATGGAAATCGTTCGCAGGCGCAACGGGATCGGACCTTGAATCGATTCCGCAAGGGGGACCTGCCTGTGCTGGTCGCCACTGACGTTGCCGCCCGGGGCGTTGATGTGAAGGATGTGACCCTGGTAGTGAACTTTGATCTCCCCAATGAGCCGGAGGCCTACGTGCACCGGATTGGACGGACGGGCCGGGCAGGAGCGGTAGGGAACGCGGTGTCATTCTGCTCTCCGGAAGAACGCGAATTCCTGCGCGATATCGAGAAACTGATCCAGCAGACCATCCCGGTGTCGAATGATCACGCCTGGCATCTGCCTGCCCTTGCGGAACGCCATGCCGATGCACGAAGGGCAGGTGGAAAGGGAGGTGTGACGCAGAAGCCCTCTCGTGGGAATCGTCGTTCGCGGAGTCGACATCGCTATCGTGGCCGAAGTGGGTCACGTCGTCCGGCGAAGGTCTGAGTTTCAGGATGAGACCGGATCGCGCCGGCCTTGTCGAGGAAGGGCGCTATTCCTTGAAGCAAAGCTCAAGCCGCCCCCCGGCATCGAAACTGAGCGCCACGGGATCCTGATTCACCTCGCAGCGCGGATGTTCCGTCAGGGTGGCGGCGAGGTCTGCGCTGACGTAGAGCGTCTCAAGGTGCAGGGTGTTGGGGATGAAGATCCAGCCCTGCTCCCCGTAGCGCTCGCGCATTCGGTTCACCACCTCCTGTTCGTCTCGCAGGGTGCAGGGAATGGCCATGCGGCGCATGTCTCCGGTGGTAAAGACGTTGGTGAAGGTTTTTTCCTCGTCGATCGAGTCGCGCAGGCGCCGGGTGATGAAGTCCGCGAGACCCACCCCGATGGCATTCCCCTGGGTTGCTTGCGAAAGCGCGAGAGCGGCAATGGCGGTAATGCGGGGTCGCGCAAGGTCCTCGTAGCCATTCACTCCCCGGTAGCCGATGACGTTGGTGTCCATGCCCGTACCGCTGAAGGTCTTGCCGATCTCGTTCACCACCAGAATATTGATGTCGTCGACCGGCAGGGTGGGGAAGTAGTTGCGATGGCGCTCAAGCAGGGAGGGTTCGTGTCCGAGGATGTCCCCGGGTTGGAGGGCATGAAGTTCCGCGGTCCGGTCGAAGCCGTCCTCGAGCAGGGCGAGGCCGGCGAAGATCTTCCCGGATTCGATCACACACTCACCCATCTCAAGAAGCATGTCCTTCATGACGGGGGTGGGAGCGGAGTGAAAGGTTTCCGCTGATTTGATCTTTCCCATTCCGACCACCATCATCTTGGTGAGCCCGCTCTGCACCGGTCCCGAGAAGCAGGTGTGCAGCTTGATGCGGTTGAGAACAAGGACGCCGGCGGCCTCGAAACAGTGCCGGTCCATCCAGACCTCCCCCGTGGCCACTTCTCCGATCCTGATCACGTCCATGCTGGATCGGATCTCCATCCCGGTGGCTTCCTCGGTGAGACCGAGGGACTCGATCATGGCTCGCTGACCCTCCGCGGTGGCCCGGTTGTGCGATCCCATGCAGGGAGTGAGGAAAGGGGTGGCGCCGTGCCGGCGCAGCCAGTCTCCGGCAGCGCGGGTGATGGCCGTGATGTTGTCGATCCCACGGCTTCCCGCCGTGATGGCAACGTCGCCCTGTGGCGGGAGCGTTCCAAGGGTGTCCAGTTGCCGATGAACCTCGGCTTCCACATCGGCAAGCGGGTTCGAGACGAGGTGCTGGTGGACGCGGTGGACCTGCATGAACAGTCTTGAACGGTGACGGAGTGTGGCAGATGGCCCTCGCAAGGTGAAGGCTGAATTGTCCTGCTGCATCCAAGCGCCTTCCAGGATGATTGCGGAATCATACCCAGGTGCCGGAGGCGGAATTCCTCGCCAGGAATGAATTCTTGTTCCAGGATTTCATGGTGATGCGCTTCGTGTTCACGGCCTTGGCTTTCTGGTTACTGGTCCTGGAATCTCCTGCCCGGCAGCAGCCGAACATCCTGTTCATTGCCGTCGATGACCTGAATGACTGGGTGGGGTGTCTGGGTGGACATCCACAGGCCAGGACGCCGCATATTGATGCCCTTGCAGAACGAGGAGTGCTTTTCGAGCAGGCCTACTGCGCAGCCCCCCTGTGCAGTCCTTCCCGGACGGCGGTCATGACGGGATTGCGCCCATCGACCACCGGGATCTATGGTAACCTGAACTGGTTTCGCGATCTGCCGCAATACAGGGAGTGGGTGACTTTGCCGCAATACTTCCGTCAGCATGGCTACCTGGCCTGGGGTGGGGGAAAGCTGTATCACCAGCCCCACGGGAAATTCTCCGATCCCATCTCCTGGGATACACAGTACAACACCAGGATGGGGACTCCGCGTCCGCCTGTCGGGGAGCGTTACCGTCACGGGCTGAAGGAGAAATTCTCCAATCCCATCCTGGCCCGCCTCATTGACTGGGGCCCGATTGACCAGTCCACCACGGAGACGGCGGACTGGAGGACAGCCGAGGGCGCGGCCCGTTTCCTGCAGAAGCACCACCAGAAGCCTTTCTTCCTGGGATGTGGAATCTACCTGCCGCACCTGCCGTGGTACCTGCCCGGAGAATACTTTGAGATGCACCCGCTCGATGAAATCCAGTTGCCTCCCCACAGGAGCGACGATTTCGAGGACATCCCGGAGGGTGGCCGGCGCATGGCAGCGGAGGCCGGTGGCATCATCCGCGAGAGCGGGAAGTGGAAGGAAGCGGTGCAGGGGTGTCTGGCGGCCGGTTCCTTTGCTGATGCCTGCGTAGGGCATGTGCTCAAGGCGCTGGAGAAAAGCCCGTATAGCGATAACACCATTGTCGTGCTGTGGGGAGACCACGGCTATGACGTTGGCGAAAAGAAATTCGCCAAGTCCGCGCTCTGGGGGCAGACCACCCGCACGCCCCTGATTATCCATGTGCCCGCGAAACTGGGGGGCCATCCAAAGGCCGGGTCCTGCCGGCGTCCCGTGAGCCTGCTGGACCTTTATCCCACTCTTCTCGATCTCTGCGGCCTGCCCGCAAACTCGAAGATCGAGGGTCGCAGCATTGCTCCGCTGGTGCGTGACCCGCAGGCCGAGTGGCCCTATCCAGTGGTTATAACGCACTCACCTCACTGGCACGGTTCGAACCATGCGGTCCGCTCCGGGGACTTTCACTACATTCATTACAGCAAGGGTGGGGAAGAGCTCTATGACATGAGGAAGGATCCCGACCAGTGGAACAATCTCGCGAGCGACCCCGGACATCTCACTACCAGGGACGAACTGAGAAAATGGCTTCCGGAAACGAACGCTCCCCACTTCCGCGCTGAGTGAGGCAGGGGGTTGTCATTTGACGGGTTCCTTCCTTGCCCTAGGCTAGGGCCATGCAGTGCACGTCCCGCCTGTTTGCGATCGGGTTCTTCCCCATTTTCGTCTCCCTGCTCTCCGGTGATCTGGGTGCACAGACAGGGCTGGATGAACTGGAGGAGAAGGCCAATCGGTCCAAGGTGCGTCTCCAGACCGGACCCGCCCGCTGGACGGTGCGGGCCACCACGGCCACAGGGGCGAAGTTCGGGGTGCGGGTGGTGAGTGCTCCTCCCAATTTCGAGGCGCGCGTTCTCCTTAAGCCGGACTCCAACAAGCCGGAGTCCTTTGCGCGCATCGTGTCACATTCGGGAAAGTGGGCGGTGGAGGAGTTCGGCGGACTGAAGGGAATCTATCTGCCCTGGGAAGCGCCTTTCTCCTACGAGGTGGTGGCCCTTCTTCTCAGCGAAGCCTGGCCGCCGCCCTACGTGCGTGCCGGGGATCATACCCTGCGGGGGAAGACAGGAGAAACCCTGGTGGTGCGTGCTCCACTCTCGGGGGCGCAACGCATCCTCGCGGAGTCATTCCTGGCGGAGGCGAAGGATATGGCGGTGAAGCCGGGGAGCGAACTGGATCGAAACCTGGCCGCAATCGCAGGGCGACTGAAAGAGGGCAACCGGCTGCGGGTCGATGCCAGCACCGGTCTGATGGAGCACCTTGTCCTGGGAAACCTGGAACTGGAGTACGGACGGGTGGAGTGGCTCGATGAACTGCCGGAGATACCGGTTCTCAGGAATTATCCTGATTTCAGTGCGCCGCTGCCGGAGGACCGGGACGGGCTGGTCATGATCGGGCGAGCCGGGGCCTGGCAGCCGGGATATCCTGAAATGGACTCGGGCGGACAACTGCTCAACCTGGACACCGGTAAGATCGTGCGCATTCCCTTTGCGGGGTCTTCGTGCATGCCCGGGTGCTTCTCCGACGGACGGACCAAGGTGGTGGTGACCTCGCGGGAGAACGATGGGTCGGGTGTGGGGCTTTACCTGGTCGATCTGCGAAAGGGCAAGCAGATGCGGCTGGGAGGAGGGACTTTCGTGGGCGGGCTCTGTGACCACCCGGCCCTGTCACCGGATGGCAGAACCCTGGCGGTGACCTTTTCCCGGAGACGCACCACCCGCCGCATCCATCTCCTCAGCCCCGGGCACGAGAAGCCCCAGCCGCTGGGAAAGGAGCAGGACATCCGTAGTCTGTCGTGGGTGGGTGATGGCAGTGCCCTGATCGGATTGGTGGCTGATCCCCGGGGAGGGAAGGGAAAGAGCGGATCCGACTTCCGGGTCGTGCGCTTCGGACTGGACGGAAAGGAGACCGGGGTCAGGGATAACGTGGGTCGTTTTGCGATGGTGGTGGGGAAAGAGTTCGAGCGCGTTTTCTTCCAGGACCGGGACAATCTCTGGTACACCTGCAACCTTGAGGGGAAAGAAGTCACCAGAGTTGGTGACGGGCTGAAGGGGCTCGCTTTTCCGGCGGTCAATCCGGATGGAACGCACGTCGTGATGCTTGCACGCGACGAGCAGGAGCGGAGCTGGCCGGTGGTGGCGGAGCTTGCAAGTGGAAAGAAGTTTCCGGTGAAGGTTGAGCGGGGGCGGTGGCTCCTGCCCGCGTGGAAGTGATGACCGTGGTTGTGGCGGGGCGCGGCAACCACATCCCGGACTCGGTTTCCGCCGGGGTCGTGAATCATGGCCTGCTCCTCCTCCGCCGATACCACGAAGCTTCAAGAAAGGAGGATTCCGAGACCCTGGCGGAATACTTCATTTTCCTGAACAATCATCCCGGGATCACGGCATTCCAGGTGCAAAGTTTCAGGCCCGGGGCGGGTCCGGGCGGAAGGAGGCACCCTCCCATGACCGGCGGGGGCTTGGGCTTGGAGAAGGAGGAAGAAGTTCTGATTGAAACAAGCGGTGTGATTGAATCGTATGGCGATCAAACATTTATCACCATGCCCTTCTCCACCATTCTCAGGATGACTCCGGTGATTGCCTGCCTTGCAGGGAACGCCTTCGCCCAACTCTGGACCGACCCCAAGGACGCCGGACTTCCCCGTGACTTCCAGGTCCAGGGGGAATACGCCGGTCAGGGCATGGGAGCCCAGGTCATCGCCCTGGGGAAGGGACAGTTCCAGGCCGTTCTCTATCCGGGTGGACTGCCGGGTGCGGGCTGGGATGGAAAGAACAAGATCCTTCTCGATGGCAAGCTGGACGCTGGCAAGGCGGTCTTTGTGCCGGCCGGGGGGAAGAGAAACTACATGGCCGGGAGGGCAGCGGAGTTCAGCGCCACCAGAACGTTTCCCCCGAAGGGACACAAACCTTACAAAGGGGTGATCTCGAAAGGGGTGTTTGCAGGTACATCCGATAAAGGGGCGGACTTCTCGCTTCAGCGGACGATCCGTAAGGCGAACTCGCTTGGTGCGAAGCCGCCCCAGGGTGCGATTGCTCTTTTTGATGGAAGCAAGGAGAGCATGAAGAACTGGGCGGGAGGGCGTCTCGATGAAAAGACCGGACTGCTCAACACCGATGGAAGGGACATCCGGACCAGGAAGAAGTTTCTCAATTACATCATGCACTTGGAGTTCATGCTCCCGTTCAAGCCCGATGCCCGGAGCCAGGGGCGTGGTAACAGTGGCTTTTACCAGGTGGATCTCTACGAGATGCAGATCCTCGACTCCTTCGGCCTGATGGGACTCAACAATGAGTGCGGCGGTATCTACCAGAAAGCGGACTCGAAGGTGAACATGTGTCTTCCTCCCCTGCAGTGGCAGGCCTATGACGTCGACTTCAATTCGGCAGTGATGAAGGATGGGAAGAAGACCAGGAATGCAATCCTCACCGCCCAGCTCAATGGGGTCACCATCCATGAAAAACTTGAGATCAACGGGAGGACCGGTGGGTCCCGGGGGGAACCGGAAGGAACACCAGGAGTGATCAAGCTGCAGGGCCATGGCAACCCTCTGCAGTTCCGCAATGTCTGGATTCTGCCAAAGGAGTGAAAGGGGAATCAGGGGCCCGGGAGCATCCGGATTCGAACTGAGCGGGAGACCGGGCCACACGGGGGATCAGGTTATTTCTCCCCCTCATTGCCATGCGGATGAGTCGCCTGTGCTCCCGGGAGTGATTATGGAAACTTCGCCATGGAGCTTGCCTGCAGAGGCCGTATGGTGTGTCTGCATACTGTCGTGATGTTTCGCCTTTTCACAATTGCCCCGGCCCTGGTGCTGCTGCCTCATCTGGCAGCCGCGAATCCGATTTCGAGCGAGGACCTGCGATTCTTCGAAAAGAGGATCCGGCCTCTCCTGGCAGATCACTGTTACAAGTGTCACGCCGCAACGTCCAAGAAGATCAAGGGGAGTCTCTTGCTTGACCGCAGGGCTGGCTGGGTGAAGGGCGGTGAGAGCGGAGAGGTCATCGTGCCCGGAAAACCGGAGGAGAGTCTCCTCATCAGGACGGTGGAGCGTGATCCGGACTACGAGGAGATGCCTCCCAAGACCACGCTCAGGAAGGAACAGATCGAGGACCTGCGCGAATGGGTGAAGCGCGGGGCACCCGATCCGCGAAACGAAGCGATTGGAGAGACAATCAAGATCGAAGATGAATTTGACTTTGATGCACGCAGGCAGTGGTGGTCGCTGCAGCCGGTAGCCGGGGTGGCGGTGCCGGAGGTGAAGTCGAAGGACTGGCCGGTCAACGAGGTGGATCATTTCATCCTGGCAGCACTTGAGGAGCACAACTGGAATCCCGCCCCGCGTGCGAGGAAGGAGCATCTCCTGCGGCGCATCTCGCTGGTCCTGACCGGGCTCATGCCGACGGAGGAAGAACTGGCGGCCTTCCTGGCGGACGAGTCGGAGGGTGCTTACGGAAAGGCAGTGGATCGCCTTCTGGCCTCCCCTCACTTCGGGGAACGCTGGGCCCGCCACTGGATGGACGTGGTGCGTTTTGCAGAGACCAAGGCCTTCGAGGCCGACTACACGATGCCTTACGTTGATCGCTATCGCGATTACCTGATTCGCGCCTTCAATGACGATGTGCCGTATGCGCAATTTGTCATGGAGGCCCTGGCGGGGGACCGGTTGGAGAAACCGCGCCTGAACAGGGAAAGCGGAAACAACGAGTCAGTGATCGGGCCCGGTTATCTCTATCTCACCGATGGGCAACACGGCCCTCCCGACATTCACAGCGACGAGGCCCGCATCTTCGACAACATGATCAAGGTGTCCGGGGTGGCCTTCCAGTCCCTGACCGTGGACTGCGCCAAGTGCCACGACCACAAGTTCGATGCCATCACCTCCAGGGACTATTACTCGTTCTACGGCGTGCTCCGCGGTTCGCGTCTGCACTACGCGAACATTGCCCCGCCGGACAAGAAGGCGGAGGTGGGCGCGCGCCTGCGCAAGGCCAAGACGGAGCTCATGTCGGCGGTCTTCCAGACAGTGGAGAAGGAGGCGGACGCGCTGGGCAAGGTGTTCCCGCTGATCGAGGAATTCGAGAAGGGTGTTCCCTTCGAGATCATGCAGCAGAAGTTGAACCTTCCGCTCAAGAAGGGCGAGAAACAGGAGGTGCGCCTCGCCGCTTTTGTGAAGGAGTGTGAGGGAGGGCTCAAGGCCCGGGCCGCCACGGCGGGTGTTGATACCGAACTGCTGCTGAAGTGGTTCCGCTGGAAGCACGACAAGAACAGTCGGCCGGAACTGGCCGGATTGAAGGCGGTGCTGCGCGGCAGGCCTGCTGCGGAGGTTGAGACTGCCGCCGTGCGGAAGGATGCTTCAAACGAGAAGTACCGCTTCGGGTTGCAGTCTGATTCGCTTGGTGAGTGGATTGCGAGTGGTCCCGGATTCACCGTTGCCGATGTGGATGGATTTCTGCCCTCTCCGGGTGGGGACCAGGTCCTCCGCGGAACGATCGGAACCGGGGCCGCTACCGGCATGCTGTCGTCGCGTCTGGATGGCGTGCTCCGTTCGCCGGACTTCATCCTTGATGGCGAACCGGTGGATCTCTGGGTGCGCGGGCGTCACGCCACGGTCCGCCTGGTGGTGCGCAATTACGAGTTGACGGGCAAGGGGCCGACCACCCGTGGCTTGCGGGTGGGGGTCAATTCCGACACCTGGAAGAAGATCAGCTTCGGCACCCACCTGTGGAAGGGTGAGCCTGCCTTTCTCGAGATCCAGCACCAGGGATCGGGGATGGATTGCCTGGGACGCAACGGTCGACCGCCGGTACCGGCGGAGGATGCCTGGGTGGCGGTGGCGGCCGGTAAGCTGCCGCAGTGGGGCAAGGTGTGGACGGACTCAGCCGGGAGTGAAGACCGCGGGAAGTCAGTGGCACGCACTATTGCGGGTATGGCGGCGGCGGCCCGCGGGGGGATGATCGAGCCGGAGCAGCGCGAAGTGCTGGGGGCGCTCCTGCAGTCGGGATTGATGCACCCGGACCTCGCGAACCATCCGGGGATCAGGGGGAAACTGGAGGCCTTTCGCAGGACTGCGGAAGAACTGCCCCGGCCTGTCTATGTGCGCAGCGTGGTCGACGGTGTCCCCACCGATCAGCCTGTCTACGTGCGCGGGGACCACAAGAATATCAGCAAGGAAGCCAACCCGCGGCACTTTCTGGACGGGTTGGGTGGCGGGTCGCTTGACGATGGTGGAAGCGGTCGACTGGATTGGGCGAAGCGGGTGGCGAGCGTGGACAACCCGCTCACGGCCCGGGTGCGGGTGAACCGCATCTGGGCGCGTGTGTTCGGCCGGGGGCTCGTCGATTCAGTGGATGACTTCGGCAGGATGGGTGGTAAGCCGAGTCACCCGGAGCTTCTCGATTACCTCGCGCGCGACTTTGTGGAAAATGGATGGTCGACGAAGAAACTGATCCGCAAGCTGGTTCTGACCCGGACCTTTCAAATGAGTTCAATCCCGGGGCCGGACATGATCACGGACGACCCCAAGAATCTCTATCTTCAGCGTATGCCGGTGGCGCGGATGGATGCGGAGGCCATTCGCGATCACATCCTGGCCTGCAGCGGCGAGTTGAAGCGCGACCAGATGTACGGTTTGAGTGTCGCAGTGAACATCGATGATCAGCCCAATAGCCGGGCCAAGCCGCGGAGCGGACCCCTGGATGGCAATGGGCGGCGTTCAGTCTACCTGGAGATGCGGCGCAACTTCCTGTCCTCCTTCCTGCGGGTCTTCGACCTGCCCAATGCCACTGAGCCGACCGGTCAGCGCAATGTCACCAACGTGCCCGCCCAGTCGCTGGCCCTGCTGAACGATCCCTTCGTTCACCAGCAGGCGCAAAACTGGGCCCGGCGGGTGATGACCGGGGGTGGGACGATAGACGATCAGTTGAGAAAGGTGCACCGCCAGGCTTTCGGCCGTGAGGCCACGGAGGCGGAATTGCAGTGGGGGCGCAAGGTGCTCAGGGAACTGGGGGGCGGCACCGAGGCTGCCTGGAAAGGGCTCTGCCACCTCATGATCAACCGAAAGGAGTTCATTTATGTCTTCTAGGACTCATTGCGAATACGCCCCGTCGGTCACTCGGCGGCACTTCATGAATCGCGGGGCTCTGGGCTTCGGGAGCCTGGCCCTGGCCGGTCTCATGCAGAAGGAGCAGGTGGGCGCCACGCCATGGGAGCCAAAGCCTCCGCACTTTGCCCCCAGGGCCAGGAGCGTGATATTCCTCTACATGGACGGCGGGGTGTCCCATGTGGACAGCTTCGATCCCAAGCCCCTGCTGGCCAAGGAGAACGGGCAGCGACCGAAGTTCAAGGTGGATGCCACCGTCTTCAACAACAACGGGAATATCCTCAAGAGCCCGTGGGAATTCAAACAGCATGGGCAAAGCGGCATTCCCGTCAGTGATCTCTTTCCTCACATCGCGGCCAATGCCGATGAGTTGGCGGTGATCCGGTCCATGACGTCTTTCTCACCCAATCATCCCAATGCCAACTACGCCCTCCACAGCGGACACGTCCTTTCCGGTCGACCGAGCATGGGGGCGTGGGCGTCCTACGGGCTGGGGACGGAGGCGGAGGATCTTCCGAGCTACGTGGTCCTTCACGGCGGACAGGTTCCCTCGGGGGGGATGCAGACGTTCGGGAGCGGTTTCCTTCCCGCCACTCATCAGCCCTCCACCTTCATGACCGGGAACCCCGTGCTGGCCAACATCGTCCCGCGGGAGAAGGAGCTCTCCTATCAGCGCAGGAAACTGCGGTTGCTTGGAGAGATCGATGGTTCCCTGGCGAGGGAATATGAACACGCGGAGGCGATTCAGTCGGCAGTCCAGAACTATGAGATGGCGGCCAGGATGCAGCTGGCGGTGCCCGACGTGGCCGATATTTCAAGCGAATCGGAAGCGACCAGGAAGGCCTACGGGCTGGACGCACGCTACAACAATACCCGGACCTACGGCAGGCAGTGCCTGATGGCACGCCGGTTGGTGGAACGGGGGGTGCGCTTCGTCGAGTTGACCATCAATCCGGGTAATGGTGATCGATGGGATCAGCATGGGGGACTCCGGGATGGCCATTCCAAGAATGCTCTCGCGGTGGACCAGCCGATCGGTGCTCTCATCGGGGATCTCAAGGCCCGCGGCCTGCTGGAATCCACCCTTCTCGTCTTCACCGGAGAATTCGGACGCACCCCGTTCGCACAGGGCCGGGACGGTCGTGACCACAACCCGCAGGGGTTCAGCCTCTGGATGGCAGGAGGAGGGATCAGGGGAGGAACCATCTACGGGGCTACCGACGAGTACGGCTACCGGGTGGTGGAGAACAAGCTGACCGTCCACGACCTGCACGCCAACATGCTGCACCTCCTGGGAATGGATCACGAGAAGCTCACCTATCGTTACGGTGGGCTCGATGTGCGCCTGACCAACGTGTTTGGAGAGCTGGTGCCGGAGATTATTTCGTGATCTGCGGTCGAGCAACCGACCGGACAGTGCATCAGAACGTGCGATTGGCGGACTGAAGAACAGAGTGTAGATGAAAGGAATGAATCGGGTTCGATCGTTACTCGGAATTGTGGGCCTGCTTGCCCTGCCGCCTGCCTTCTGCGGGGAGGTGGATGCGAAAAAAATTCTGTTCCTTGCCGGACGCGACAGTCACGGCTGGGGGACTCACCAGCACCATGGGGGCACCATGATCCTCTCCGGGGCCATGAGGGAATCGGGTCTGCCGGTTGAAGTTGAGATCATCCGGGAGTGGCCGGGGGCGGATTTGCTGAGCAGACAGGACGCCCTGGTCATCTATGCGGATGGCTGGGGGGCGCATCCCGCCAACGGGCATCTCCCGGAGTTACAGAAATTCATGGATGCCGGTGGGGGAGTGACCGTCATTCACTGGGCGACCGGACTGGGGAGTCCGGGGGCGGGGGACAGGGACAAGGACCACGAGATTGACCCGGTGCGTCGGCAGTGGCGCAGCCTGGTAGGGGCGGATTTTGAGCCGTGGCACTCGGTGAGCCGGTTCTGGGACGCGAGTTTTGAGAGGCTCCCGAAGCATGCGGTTACCCGTGGCGTGCCCCCATTCGTGATACACGATGAATGCTACTTTCACCTTCGCTGCAATGAGCCGGAGCATGGGCATGTCACGCCGCTGCACGGGGCGGTGCCGCCGCTGGCCCTGATCCATCCCGGGCGGAGGATGGACAGTGGAAGTGTCTCGGCGGTAGAGGCCGTCAGGAAGGGCGAGAAACAGTATTGTGCGTGGGGATTCGAACGCCCGGAGGGTGGGCGCACCTTCGGTTTCACGGGAGGGCACACCCACTGGAACTGGGGGCGGGATGAACTGCGCATGCTGATCCTGAATGGCATTTACTGGTGCGCGGGCGGGGAAGTGCCCTCCACCGGAATCCACTCCCGGCGTCCCCGGGCGGAAGAGATGCTTGCGCATCTCGGCGGAAACCCCGGATGGACGGCGGAGGCACTGCAGATTGCGCTGGATCGCGCGGGCAGTGGCGAGTTGATAAAGTGGAATCAATACTCCAGAGGCCCCCTGCCATTCGACAAGGTGGAGACCAGGAGTGCCGCCAGGGGCGCCGGGATCGTGGTGGAAGGAGAGGAGATGAAGGTGGTGAAGAGCACCGGGTCCCCACAGGTGCAGGGAATGAATATCTTCGAGCAGGACGGATGGAGCGGGAATAATCAACTCTGGTGGCGCGGGGGCAAGCCGGGTGATGTGCTGGAACTGGAATTCGAGATGGAGAAACAGGGCAGGTATGAAGTGTTCCTCGCGGCCACCAGGGCGGTGGATTACGGAGTGGGCACGTTCATGCTCAACGGGGATTCAATGGGCGGGGAGATCGATTTTTTCCAACCGTCGGGCGTGTCGCACACCGGAGACCTGAAGCTGGGTGTCAGGCCCCTCAAGAAGGGAGCGAATCGGTTGGCGGTCAGAATCGAGGGTAGTCACCCGAAGGCGGTGAAGGGTTACATGTTCGGGATCGACTGCCTGCGCCTCATGGAAGTGAAGGGAACAAAATCCCTCTTTGACGGGCAGACGATGCAGGGCTGGGAGGGTGACGACAATCTCTGGGCGGTGGAGAACGGGAGCCTGGTGGGAAGAGTTCCGGAGGGAGAGTCTCTCGGACACAATGAGTACCTCTGGTGGGACGGGGAACTGCATGACTTCGAGTTGAGCCTGAAGTGCCGGATTGGGGGCCACGCCTCGGCCAACTCGGGGGTGCAGATCCGGTCGCAGCGTCGGTCAAATGGTCATGCCGCGGGCTACCAGGCCGACTTCGACGACGGGACGGAGTGGTTCGGGCGGATTTACGACGAACACGGGCGGGGGCTTCTGGTGGAGCGCGGGGTGAAGGTCTTGATCGATGAAGGAGGGCAGCGCGAGGCGAGTTCCTTCCGGAAGGCGGAGGAGTATCGGGATATCGTGAGGAGGGGGGAGTGGAATGAATACATCATTCGCGCGGTCGGTCCCAGGATCCGGACCTGGATCAACGGTTCACCGGCTTCCGAACTCATCGACAATCAACTGGGACAGCACGACTACTCCGGCAGGCTGGCCCTGCAGCTGCACTCCGGGCCCGGGCCGGTGGTGGTGGAGTTCAAGGAGCTTGAAGTCGTCGATCTGGGCAAGACCAGTCCGCCGGTGGCGGTTGGAGCCGGCAGACTGAAGCGCGAGGGTATTGTTCCCGCAGGGAAGAACCTTGGCTTCGAGGAGGGAACCCTGCGGGGGTGGAAGCTGGAGGGTGAGGTGTGGGAAGGTGGCCCGGTCAAGGGGGACACCGTGACGCCGCGGCGACCCGGGCAGGCCAGCCAGCACGACGGGGAGTTCTGGGTGGGGGGCTATGAGCGCAGTCATTCGGATGAGGATCAGGGAGTCCTGATTTCCGAGCCCTTCAAGGTGACTCACCCATGGGGCAGCTTCCTGATTGGTGGTGGTCCCCATCCGGAGACGCGGGTGGAGATCGTGGAGGCCGCCGGTGGAGAGGTCGTCCTGGAGGCCCGGGGCAAGCAGGTGGAGAACATGCATGTGGTGGTGGTGGATTTGCGGACGCATCTGGGATCGGAAATCCGGGTCCGGGTGGTGGACGAGAAATCCGGAGCGTGGGGACACATCAATTATGATGACTTTCGTTTTCATGAGAAACGGCCGGGCGGGAGGCGATCTGCCGCCGCCCCGATGCGTCACAACAACCCGATCCTCAGTCACCTCGTGCCCAACCCCGGCACTCATGAGAACCAGACGGTGGCGGGCATGATGGTGCCGGAGGGGTTCGTGGTGGACCTGATTGCGGAGGAGCCGGATCTGACCCAGCCGATCGCCTTCACCTTTGACGAACGGGGACGCCTATGGGTGGTTGAGGCACACAGCTACCCGCAGCGGCAGCCGGAAGGGAAAGGCAAGGATCGGATCGTGATCCTTGAAGATGCCAATCAGGACGGCATCTTCGAATCACGAACAGTTTTTGCCGGGGGGCTCAACCTTGTAAGTGGCATCGAGGTGGGATTCGGCGGGGTGTGGGTCGGGGCCGCTCCCCATTTGCTGTTCATCCCGGACAGGGACCGGAACGATGTGCCGGACGGGGATCCGGTGGTCCTGTTGGACGGGTGGGGATATCAGGACACCCACGAGACCCTGAATAGTTTTACCTGGGGTCCTGACGGGTGGCTTTACGGGAACCAGGGCGTGTTCTGCCACTCGATGATCGGGAAGCCCGGGACTCCCGCGGAGAAGCGCTCCGGGATGCGGGCCGGGGTCTGGCGCTATCATCCCACCAGGCACATATTCGAGATCTTTGCTCATGGGTGCAGCAACCAGTGGGGAATCGATTTCAACGAGATTGGACATATGTTCATTACGCACTGCCGGAGTGCCTGGGGTGGCGGTCCGACAACCTTCGTGATCCAGAACGGGCATTACTGGAATCAGTCCAACTCGCATCACGCGCCCTTCGTGGCGGGAGGGCCCGCGGGTTGGAACCCCGGGGGCGGGAAGGTCTTCAGAAACTTCCTGAGCTCCTCGGCCCGCTACGGGCATGGGGAGGGTGGCGCGGGGCGTTCGGGGTCGCGGGCGCTCTACGGTGGTCACTCGCACGTGGGAACCATGATCTACCTTGGTGACAACTGGCCCGATGAATACCGCGACCAGCTCTTCACCCACAACCTGCACGGCCGGCAGATGAACCGGCAGTTCAACCTGAGAACTGGCTCCGGTTATGAGACCGTGCATGCAGGCCGTGACCACCACTATGTGGCGGATACGCGTTTCATGGGGGTGGAGTTGAAGTATGGTCCGGACGGGGCGGTCTACATGATTGACTGGCAGGACAAGCAGCATTGTCACAGCGGGAACCCCGAGGTCTGGGATCGCAGGGACGGAGGCATGTACCGCATGGCGTGGGAGGAGAGCTACCAACCGGTGAAGGTGAACCTGCACGACGCCACCCCGGAGGAGTTGTTCGGGATGCTGTTCCATCGCAACGAGTGGTTTGCCCGGACCGCGCGGAGAATCCTCCAGGAGCGGGATGACAAGGAAGTTGCAGGGAAGCTCAGGGTCTTCCTCGACGGGGAAAGGAAAACGGGTCCGGTTCTGCGGGCGGCGTGGGCTCTCCATGCGATGGGAGAGGCTGTTCCGTTGTTCCTGTTGGAGCACCCGGACGAACAGGTGCGTGGATGGAGCATTCGCCTGCTGGTCCAGGCCGGGGACCTGCCGCGGGACCTGGCGCTGGATCTGGCCCGGAATGACCGGTCGGCGGTGGTCCGACTGGCCCTGGCCTCCGCCCTTCCGATGATGGGGACGGACGGTCGCTGGTCACTGGCGGAGATCCTGGCGAAACGGGATGAGGATCGCTACGACGTCAACGTGCCGAAGATGATCTGGTTCGGGATAGCGCCTCTGGTCGGGGAGGATCCTGTCCGGACAGCCAGGATTGCGGAGGGCACGCAGCTGGGGGTGCTCGCTGATTCGATTGTCTGGTATCTTTCCCGGGATGCGGCGGGGCGTGACGCGTTGGCAGGTTATCTGGCGGAGGTTGATCGACCGCGGTTCAGGCGGCATCTCGATCTGATGGCTGCCAGCATTCCGGGCACGGCCAGACTCCCGGCTCCCGGGAACTGGATCACGTTGGTGAGCCGGCGGCGGCAGGATGGGAACGGTGCGGCCTTTGACAGGCTGGGGGCGATCTTTGGTGACCGGCAGGTGGCGGAACGGATGGCCAGTCTGCTGGCGGATACCTCCGCGGATCCGAAGCGCCGCCAGGAGGCTCTTGCGTTCCTTGCGGGACGCAGTGATCCGGATTTGTCCGGGCTTTACCTGAAACTGATCGAAGAAGAGGCCTTCCGCTCAAGGGTTCTTCCCCTGCTTGGACGCTACAATGATCCCGTGGTGGGCAGGAAACTGCTCGACCTTCTTCCCCGGTTGAAGACCTCGGATCGACTCAAGGCTCTCAACGTGTTGAGCACGCAACCGGTCCTGGCCCGGTTGCACCTGGAAGAAATCAGGAAGAACAACAGGACCGGGAAGAGTGGGCTCACCTCGTTGCACTTGCGGCAAATGCGCAGCCTCAATGACGAGACGGTGAACACCCTGCTGGATGAGTTGTGGGGCGCGGCCAGTGAGCGCAGTGCAGACGTGAAAGCCGCTCTCGGGAAGTATCGGAAGATTGCAGGCACCGCGACTGGGGGCAACGCCGGGGCGGGCAAGCTCGTGTTTGTGAAGGTCTGTGCGGTCTGTCACGTGCGGGATGGGGAAGGTGGTCAGCTTGGTCCCGACCTGACTGGTTCGTGGCGAAACGGAAAGGACTATTTCCTCGAGAGCATCGTTGATCCCAATGCGGTGATCGGAGAGAACTTCCAGTTGAATGTGGTGACGAGGAAGGACGGCTCCACGGTAGTTGGGATGGCGGTGGCAGAGACGGCCACGGGATTGACGATCCGAACCCTCACGGAGGCGGTGGACATCCCCGGGGACGGGATCAAGTCGCGCCAGGTTCTCAATCAGAGCATGATGCCCGTCGGTCTGCTCGACACTCTGCCAGGGCAGGAAGTGATCGACCTGTTCCGGTATCTGACCACTGATTCACGAGGGAATTGAGGGAACGATGAGGCACCGGGATTGCAGGAAGACCGGAAATGGGTTCTCTTTTCCCGTGTCCATGATGTTGCTCCGTATTGTCCTGCTGTTCGTTCTGTTCGCCACGCCATCCCATGCGGCGGCCCGGAAACCCAATATCCTCTTCATTCTGATCGATGACATGGGCTGGATGGATCTGGGATGCCAGGGGAACAGCCACCTCCGCACTCCGAACATCGACAGGTTTGCGACGGAAGGGATGCGCTTCACCGATGCCTATGCACCGGCGCCGGTGTGTTCGCCCACCCGTGCGGCCCTGATGACGGGACACTCGCCCGCCCGCCTGCACCTCACCAACCATCTTCCGCACCAGGATCGCTTCACGCCGGAGGAGTCGAAACTTCTTCCGGCCGAAATGCGGGATCATCTGCCCCTGGATTATACCACCATCGCGGAACGCCTCCGGGACGAAGCCGGTTACGCCACCGCCTTTATCGGGAAGTGGCATCTCTACAAGGGGAGGGAGGAGAAATATGCCGCTCACTTCCAGGGCTTTGACCTCAACATTGGTGGTTGTTCCTACGGGGGCCCCCCCACCTTCTTCGATCCCTACCGCATTCCCTTTCTCAAGGATCGCAGGGAGGGTGAGTATCTCCCGGACCGGTTGGCGGATGAGACGATCACCTTCATGCGTCAGCAGGTGAAGGCGAAGAAGCCCTTTTACGTGGCCCTGTGGAACTACACCGTACATTGGCCAATGGAGGCGCCGGAGGAGTTCGTGGCGAAGTGGGCCGACAAGCCGAAGGCCGGGTATAATCACAAGGTCTACCCCGCCATGCTGGAGACCATGGACCTTGCGATCGCGCGCGTCCTGGCGGAGTTGAAGAAACTGGAGATCGAGGAGGAGACCTTCGTGGTCTTCACCTCCGACAACGGACCCTTCGGGGGAGTGGGGGATGCCCGTCCGTTGCGTGGGGACAAGGGTCATCTCTATGAGGGAGGAATCCGGGTGCCGCTCATCGTGCGTTGGCCGGGCAGGGTGGCTGCGGGCAAGGTCAGCGAAGAACCCGTTATTTTAACGGACTTTTATCCAACCCTGCTGGAACTGGCCGGGCTGAAGACGGGGAAGGACTACCCGGGAGACGGAGAGAGTCTCCTGCCCCTGCTGACCGGCAGGGGAACGTTGAATCGGGAGGCCATTTTCTGGCACTACCCCAACTTTGCCTTCCACCGGGACAACCGGCTGGGGAGCGCGGTGCGCATGGGAGATTACAAGCTGCTCGAGTTTTTCGAGGACAATGCGGTGGAACTCTACAATCTGCGGGAGGACCTTGGAGAAAGGAACAACCTGGCCGGGAAGGATCCGGACCGAGCCACCGCGATGAGAAAGCGACTGCACCACTGGCGGCAGGAGAGTGGGGCAAATATGCCGCGCCCCCGGAAGTGAGCAGATGCCGGTCAGCATCCCGCGTCACGGGCTGGAACCGGGTGCTGGTGAAAGGCGAGGCATCCGGACTTTCTTCCCGTTCAGCATGGTCCCGATAATGGTATAACGCACAAGGTAGCGGTAGGTGAGGAGGAGGAAAGCGAAGGAAACGAGGCAGATCAGGGTGAATTTCACCAGGCCGGGAAGGGGACTGGCGGAGACGAGGGCCTGAAGGATCATGATGAGGGGAAGATGAGCCAGATACATCCAGTAGGAGGCATCGGAGACGTAGCGGATGCGGGCATTCTTCCGGGCGAAGAACTGGCGGAAGATGCCGAGGAAGCCCAGGATCATGAGCCAGGTGTAGAGGGCGGCGCACAGGCTGAAGATGATGCGCCGGGTGCCGGGAAGTCCCTGTTCGAAGAGGTGTAATCCGTAAAGCAGCAGCGGGATCGAGAGCAGCAGGGAGAGTGGCCACCAGCGGCCGAGTTTCTCCTCGAACTCGGGACGGCCGAAGCAGATGGCGCCGAAACCGAAGAACAGGCCGTAGTAAAAGAGCTTGGGAGGCCAGGGAAGGATCCCCATTGCGGTGTCGGGACCGAAGGACTGCCGCATGAAGAACTGGGCGGTGGCGGTCAGGGGAACCAGGACCAGGAGGCAGACCGGGGCGGAGAGAAGCCAACCGGGGAGGGGAGGGATTTTCCAGGCCGTCGCCAGCAGGGAAGCGATCGCAAAACCGGCCACCAGCATGAGGAGGTAGTAGAGAAACCACAGGTGGGCGGTGATGGGCCACATGGCGAGCCAGGTGTAGATCCCGATGAGAGTATTGGAAGAGAGCGGGGAGTTGGCGACAGCTCCCTGCTCAACAAGGTAGGGGTCCAGTTTCTTCCGGCCCTTTATCACATCCTCCCGGTCAACCTCCACTTTGATCATGCTGGTGATCCACTCGACCGTTTTCCAGTTTTCCCGGGCGCTATCGAGGGGCCTTTTGTTCTCCGCCGAACTGATGTTGACGTCGGCACCGTTTTCCACAAGGGATCGGACCATGCCGGCACGTCCGAGAAAGGCGGCGGCGTGGAGAGGGGTGTATCCCTTGTCGTCCCGGACGTTGGGATCGGCCCCCCCGGCAAGGAGGAGTTCGGTGGATCCGGGCTGGTTGGCCCAGACCGCGATGGTCAGGGCAGGTTGCCCTTTGTCGTCCCTGGAGTCCGGGTCGGTTCCGTCCTGGAGATGGAGGCGGAGGTTCTCGACATCACCGCTCCTGAGGGCCGCCCAGAAACCGGGCTGTTTTTCTTTGGCTGAGAGGGGGTGTTTCCCATTGTCAACCTGGTTGCGGGTGCTCGTGAGGTGTTCACCAAGCATCGTAGCAGCCCAGGTCAGGGGAATGAAGACCATTCCGCCGATGACGAGAGGCAGGAGGATGCGTTGTAGGCGGTGCTGGAGCAGTTTGCCGAGGCCTCGCCGTTTCCACAGCATGGTGGTGAAGTAGCCGCTGATCAGGAAAAAGAGGGGCATGCGGAAGCCGTGGATGGCGTGGTTGACCGTCTCGTAGAGTTCGTGCTGCTGCAGGTCCTGCGCCGGCCAGTAGTCGTTCTCGAAAAAGGAGAGAAGGCCGTGCATCACGATGCCCAGGAGCATGGCGGTGGCCCGCAGGGCATCGAGGTGGTGGTAGCGGGGGGCGCTGCTCACGGGGGGAATCCTTTTCCGGGTTGGAACCGGACAACAAGGATGGAGTGGTGAATCTTTTGGGGCAGGGCCGTTGCCGGAGCACCCCGGGTGAGGTAGAGAACTGACATGAAGCGCCTCTTGTTACTTGTGCTGGCATGGGCACTCCCGGGTGGGGAAGACCTCCGGGCAGCCGGGGGAGAGTATCTCAGGGAGGACAACCTCGCCTACCGGGATGAGAATTCTCCGGGCTGGGATGCCTATATGAAGGAGCGGTGTGTCCTGGATCTCTACCGTCCCAAAGGCCGGAAGGGATTCTCCACCGTGGTCTGGTTTCATGGTGGGGGATTACGGAGCGGGGAGAAAGCCGTTCCCAGGCAGTTGCAGGGACAGGGGATCGCGGTGGTGGCGGTGAACTACCGGCTCTTCCCGAAGGTGAAGTGCCCGTCCTATATCGAGGATGCGGCGGCGGCGGTGGCCTGGACCTTCAGGAACATCGGGCGCCATGGAGGTGACGTGAAGCGCATCTACGTGGCCGGCCATTCGGCGGGCGGCTATCTCACCAGCATGGTGGGCCTGGACAGGAGTTACCTCCAGGCGCATGGAATCGATGCCGACAGGATTGCAGGGCTGATTCCCTTCAGCGGGCATACCATCACCCACTTCACCCCGCGGGAAGAGCGTGGCATTCCCGACAAGCAGGCCGTGATCGACAGATTTGCGCCGCTTTTTCACGTGCGGGACGATGCTCCTGCCCTGGTGCTCATCACCGGGGACCGGGAACTGGAGATGCTGGGCCGCTACGAGGAGAATGCCTATCTCTGGCGCATGATGAAGGTGGCCGGGCACGGGAAGACGAAACTCCATGAGTTGGAAGGCTTCAATCACGGGGGAATGGCGGCCCCGGCCTTCGGAATCCTGCTGAAGGTGCTGAAGGGCAGGTGAGAGGCAGGAAGGGAGCTGCCTTGCAGTTTGCCGGAGGAGGCAACTGTTCGCGGATCATCCCCCTGCGGAGCGACGACCGCAAATTGCAGGCAATTCCTTGTCGGCTGCGACGGGGATCGGTAGCGTGCCGCTTGTGAAACTTGCAAGTTGCCTGGCAGCAATCGTTGTAGGGGCTGTGGCGTTGGTCACAGCCCGGGGAGAGGTGGCCTTCGAACTGAGAAAGGGAGACGTGGTGGCCTTTGTGGGAGGAACGGACCTGATCAACCTGCAGAGGGAGGGGCGGCTGGAGGCGGCCCTCACCATGAAGTGGAAGTCGGCGGCCCCCCTCTTCCGTGATTTCGCCTGGGACGGAGACACGGTGTATCACCAGAGCGCGGAACGGGAGCGCTGGCGGCAGGATGCCTTCGGGAACTGGGAGGCGCAGCTGAAACGGGCCGGGGCCACCGTGGTGATTGCCCAGTTCGGGAAAATGGAATCGCTGGACGGCGCCGGGAGGGTGGGCGAATTCGCCGGGGCCTACGGGAGCTTTCTCGACAAGGTGGGCAGGGACCGGCGGTTGGTTCTCCTGGAACCTTCGCCGTTCCAGTGGGAAGGGGCGGCGGAGCGGGCGGCCCTGGCTGCCTACCTCGGTGCGATTCGTGAGCTGGCTGCAGAGCGGAAGATTCCCTTCATGACCGGGGATGGGGAAGACCCGGCCGGGGCCTTCATCCGGGGCCTGACCGGACGTCAGGAACCGAAGGGGGCGGCTTACGAACTGATGTGTGCCACGGTGGGTGAGAAGCACCGCCTCTGGTACGAATACTGGCGACCGGCCAACTGGAAGTGCATCTTCGGTGATGACAGCCAGAGGATTTTTGCCAAGGCGTCGCACGGATTGCCTTCGATCCAGGAAGAGTGGGCCACCTACCCCGCCCTGATTGCAGGGGTGGAGGAGGCCATTTTCGCGGGTAAGCCCTGGAACCCGCCCGCGGCACCTGAGCTGACCGGATCAAAGGAGGCTGATGTGAAAAATGAACTGGCTTCCTTCGAGGTCCTGGAGGGGTTCGAGGTGAATCTCTTTGCCGATGAGTCGCACGGGGTGCGCAATCCGCTTTCCCTGCGCTGGGATGCCAGGGGCCGGATGTATGTGGCCTGCTCAGACGTCTATCCACAGATCGAGCCGGGGGTGCGCGGTTACGACCGGGTGATCACGCTGCGGGATACCGACAACGATGGCAGGGCGGATGAGTCCGGGGTGTTCGCAGAGGGACTGCTGATCCCGACCGGGATGGAAGTGGGCCCGGACCAGGTCTATATCGGACAGGGACCGGAGTTGCTGACCCTGCGCGATACTGATGGTGACGGCGTGGCGGACGAACGCACGGTGGTCCTGACCGGATTTGGAAATGGCGACTCGCACCAGACAAGCAATTCCTTCGTGTGGAGTCCGGGTGGGGAGCTCTGGTGGTGCCAGGGGGACGGGATCGAGTCCCGGGTGGAAACCCCCTTCGGGGTCTCCTCGCTTTTCCAGGCCGGGGTCTATCGCCTGCGACCGAACGAATTGCGGCTCGATCCGCTCCTCGATGACTTCATGGGTCCCGGCAATCCGTGGGGCATCGCCTTCGACGATTTCGGACAGTCCTTCGTGATCGACGGAGCTGGTGGAGTCTCCTACCTCACTCCGGCCTCCATTCCGGCCAAGCGCCGGCTCCGCCTGCCGCGAATCGGCAATCCGGGAGGTTACTGCGGGATCGAATGCCTGGGGGCGGGAAATCTGCCGGACGAAATGCAGGGCCAGTTCGTCATCGGGGACTACAAGAAGAACCAGGTGAGCCGCTTCGAGACGCGGGAAGATGGAGCGGGCTTCAAGCTGGAATGGAAGAGTCCGCTCCTGCGCTCGAAGCACCGCAACTTCCGTCCTGTTGACGTCAAGATGGGACCCGACGGTGCGATTTACGTGGTGGATTGGTACAATTCGCTCACCTGCCATCAGGACGACTTCTACCGTCATCCCGAGCGGGACAAGACCCATGGACGGATCTGGCGGGTGACCCCGAAGAAGGGGGCGATCAAACCGCCCGTCCTGGCAAAGGCCAGCGTGGAGAAGTTACTGGAGGCACTCGAGGCGCCGGAGCGTTGGACGCGGCTCAAGGCCAAGCAGGTTCTCGTCGACCGCGAGGGGACTGAAGTGCGGGGGGCGATCCGGCAATGGAGTGCAGGCCTGCAGGGCAGGAAGAACGGACGATCTTTGCTGGAAGGAGTGAGCACCCTGGAGTGGATCGAGCAACCGGACGTGGTTGTTTTGAAGCGCCTGCTGGCGTCGCCCGATCACCGGGCGCGAGCCTATGGCGCGCGGGTGGCGGGACGCTGGGGTGATCGTCTGGAGGAAGGGCATGACCTGTTGGTGGCGGCGGCTCGCGATGCGCATCCGCTGGTACGGATGGAAGCGGTGCTGGCGGCCGGGCAATCTCCCCAGGCCCGGGCCGTTCTGGTTTCGGCCGCGGCGGCGGAATCGAAGCGTGATCGCTGGATCGAGTATGCCTTTTCGCAGGCGGTGCATCACAGTAAACGCCACTGGCTTCCGGCCCTGCGGGCGGGCAAGCTGGATTTTACCGGGACCCGGCGGGGCCTGGCCGCGGTTCTCGGTTCGTCGGGCTCCAAGGAGGTGATAGAGGAGATCCGGACCCTGGTGCGGGGGGGGGAAGTGGAAGGCGAGGCGCGTGAGGCCCTGGCGTTGACCCTGGTCGCAGTGGGCGAGGAGGAGGATCTGCGGACGGTTCTCAATGCAGACCGGCCCGGAGCGGGTCTCCTGCGAATGCTGAAAGACCGGGAGCGACCGAAATTTGATGTCATGCCGCCGTTGGGCCGGGCCTTGTTGCATCCCGAGGTGGAAGGACGTATCGCGGCGGTGGAGCTTGCGGCGCACTGGAAAGTGAAGGAGCTCTACCTGCCAGTCCTCAAGCTCGCGGGTGATGTGAAGGGTGATGCGGGTCTGCGTGATGCCGCCTTGCGAGCCCTGGGTTCACTCGGCAGCAGGGAGACCATCGGGATTCTCAAAGCGGCGGTTGGAGCGGGGGCTGACCTCCAACCGGCTGCGCTGGCGGCGATCCTCGAGTTGGACCCGGAGGAGGCCGCCCGGGGAGCGGCCGTGATTTTGCGTAAACTGGACGATCCGCAGAAGATCGCTTCCATTCTCAGCGATTTCGCCGGGAGAGAAGGCGCGCCCGTGTTGCTGGCAAAGGAACTGGCCACCAAGCGGCTTGATCCGGGACAGGCTGAGCGGCTCCGACAGGCTTGGGTGGCCACCGGTTTCGTGGACAGGGAACTTGGAGCCGCCCTGGACCGGATGGCGGGTCTGGAGGCCGGCCCGGAATATGATGAGGAGAGAGTCAGGAAGCTGGTGGCGGTTGCGCGACGGGGGAATCGTGAGCGGGGAGCAGAAGTGTTCCATTCGTCCCAGGCCGGCTGTGCGGCCTGTCATCAGGTCGGCGGGACAGGAGGCGTGATCGGACCGGACCTCAGTGCGGTGGGCAGCGGCCTGCTGCCCGAGCGCATCGTGACGGAAGTTCTCTGGCCCCGGCAGCAGGTGAAGGAGGGCTACGTCCTGAGCCGGATCATCACCAGGGACGGGGGCGTGCAGCAGGGCTACGTCCAGGCCAGTCGGGACGAGGGGATCCTGTTGCTGCGCGACTTTGCCACCAGTTCCCTGCACGAGATTGCGCGCAGCAGGATCGCAAGGCAGGAGGAAATCGGAAGCCTCATGCCGCCCACTGCCCAGGAGTTCCCGGAGAAGGAGCTGGCGGATCTTTTTGCCTACCTCTTCTCCCTGAACGGGAAGCAGTAAGCGCTGCAGGGCGGCGAGGAGCAGAGCGTCTTTTCAGCGGGAAGGGCCGTTGAGCATGAACAACGTTTCGGGCCGGCTGACCGGGAGGCGGAGGCAATTTTCGAACGATGAATCGAAGAATCAACGGATGCCAGCCAGTTCTAGCTTGTCATGGGGTAACTACCGGCGTAACGCCCGGGTACTCAGTAGGCGGAGATTCCGAGAATAATCGTTCCGTTTGG
>MPMC02048533.1_pt1 | contig 40502 bp, 31 predicted proteins | sample 1617281 | NCBI WGS metagenome assembly MPMC02 (sample SAMN05944809, study PRJNA350692) | marine metagenome | biome: marine; feature: ODZ; material: water; isolation source: 100 m water sample filtered on 30 um supor filter | place: Pacific Ocean | collected 2012-04-09 | depth 100m m | reverse complement strand
AGTCAGCGATGTGATTAGGGACGAAGGCGAATTCATCGAGGAAGAGGATATTGAACGACATGCCTCTGACAGCACTCGCAGATGTAGAAGCTGCCAATATCTTACTGCCATTTTCTAACTCCAATGAACCTTTGTTCCATGATACAATTCCCTGTTGCATCCATTTGGGTAAATTCTCATAAGCAGTCTGCAATCTACCTAAAAGTTCTCTAGCAGTTGCTGCTTTGTTAGCAAGAATACCAATATTAACACTGTCATTAAAAACAGCATAATGTAAGAGATAGGCAACGACAGTTGTGGACTTACCAGTCTGACGAGGCATCTTACAAATATTGAATCGTTCTGCATGAAAATTATTAATTAATTTCTCTTGGAAATCATAAGGTTCAAAAGGAACCAATCCCTCATCAAGACTTACAATTTTTACATAATTTTTAGCAAAATAAACTGGATCATCCTTACAATTAATAAATTCACGAATATTTTCTTCTGTGAATTCAACAGCAGTATTGGCCTTTTTTAAATTAGGATTACCAAGATAGATATCAGCAGCATTCATAAATTATTTTCCTACATTTAAATATGGTTCACCTGGTTTATAGCGAGCTAAGTCAAAATCCCTTAATTGGGATCCAGGATATACCTTCTGAATAGCGGCTTGCATTTCCTTTCTCTTAGGCTTTTTAATTCGAGGGAAGAATAATTTCAATCCTATCATCTTTCCTTTCCAGGAAAATCCTACATTATAAACATTACCTGTTTGACGAGGAACACTTATAGATTCTGAAATACTATCCTCGAAAATTTGATCCCCAACTTCTACATTATTCTCAGCAAACCAACCCCTATTGACTTCTAATGCATAAAGGACATCTCCTTCAGCAGATACTCTTTCTAAAGTAAATGGTTCAAGAGGTTTAATACTTTCTACAATACCATCTTCCCTGATAAATGCTATATCTAATGGAATACTAGTATTTTGCATATGGAATGCTGGTCTTCCTACTTCATCAAATATAAAAAACATTCCACTATTATAGTTCAGACTTTCTCTAAACATTAATCCCAATTTACGTTCACCTGAAGTGACTGGAATTTCAATATCAAGAGGTAGATTTAATCTTAGAGGACACTTTTTCATCGGAAAACGCTTTTCTTTTATTTATCTATATCTTCACATTCTGCAAAGTCCATAGCCATCTGTCCCCCTATTTCTCCTCCTTGTTCCATACCGAACATAGTAGCAGCACCAGCGAGCACCCACCCCACATAAGGAATAGAGGCGAGACCAGAACTAGCAACAGAGGCACCGATACTACCCCCCACAATCTTTCCTGTTTGCTCTCCTCCACCTGCCGCCTTGATGCACTCGACTTGGGCGGCACTGAGGTTTCCCGGGTCCCTACCCCCCAGGTGGTTAGACCCATCCATAGTATATTGTTTTGTATATTTACTTTTTGCCCTACCCAATCCCAGAAAGCCAGCAGGACGATCCACGTCCTTTTCTACCTCCATTACTAAAGGATCATTAGCATTATACTTAATTCTATAACCTTCCTTTCCTGCTTCTACTTCATATGATGTAAATTCTCCCACAGGAAGATTTACACTAGGAAAACTCTTACGATTAGCAAGTATCCCAATCATACCAATATGAGATATTCCTACTATAGCACCCATTCCAATAGAAAACCACTTAAGGTAATTAAAAGAAGGTCTACTTCTATAATTTCTTCTACTTTCACGTCGTTCCTTACGATTCATAATTAAATAACAAGGCTTTAATATATATCAGTTTTTCCCCCCACAATACTTTTTAATAACCAAAATAGCACCAACAACTACTACAACTATAGCAGCATTACTCCAAGTAAGTATTGAAGGATCACCTACACTAACAGGTCCTACTTCCAATGCTGGGGGCGCAGAAATGGTCTGCATAACTTCCACGTTAGTTCCTTCAGGAGCATTAACAGTTATTTCTTTTTTCATAATAGATTTAATAATTAATCTTATTTAGAATACACCCATACCCAGACCAAGAGAAACACCAGTAGCATCTATCCATGAAGATCCATTATAAAATTGAACCTTTGAATCTGTACTATTATAAATCATTGCACCCTCTGTAACAGTAAGAGCATCTCTTTGAGTAGTAGTCATTACAGGAGGATAGAATGCACCAGTTGTTCCAGAAGTTACAATTTCAGGTGCTTCAATTTTACCAGTAGTAGCATTTAAAGTAATACCTGCACCAACATTTAATATATTATTACTACCATCAATAGTAATAGACTCAGTTCCTACTGTTAATATTCCAGTAACTCGAAGATCTCCACCTACTACTAATTCAGTGGTTGCTCCACCCACTATAGTATTATTAAATGTAGAAACTCCAGTAACATTAATATTATTAGCTGTTAATCCAGCATTAATATCCAACTCAGAACTATAAGTTGAAACACCTGCAACTATTAATTCATCTACATCTAATTGACCATCTATATCAACAGTAGCATTGATATCTAAAGCAGAAGAGAATGTTGAAACACCAGCAACTATTAATTCATCTACATCTAATTGACCATCTATATCAACACCGGCAGTTCCAATGTCAAGACCTGTGGCACTAATAATACCGGTAGAGTTAACCTGATTTATATCTCCAACAAATACAACATCAGAACTAAAAGTAGAAACACCAGCAGTTACAACAAGACCTCCAGTAGTAACTCTAACTCCTTTGCCAGCAGTTACAATACCAATAGAATCAACATTAGTTACATCCTCATAAGTAATAGTTCCTGCAGCCGAAATATTCCCAGTATAATAAGCATCACCTTGAACATATAATGCATAATCAGCTCTTGCAGTTGTTGCAATACCAACATTCTTAGTAGTACTAACTCCTATAGAATTAGAAGCCCAAGTTCCACCAGCTCCAACACTTACAGTAGAAAACTTAAACTTATGTCCAGATGATTGAGAAGTATCAACCTTTAAATACATTCCATCATAAGCACTAATATTAGTAGCAATACCAGCAATATCATCCAAATATTGTAAATCTACTGCTCCACCACCACCAAAAGTTGCTAATTGTTGAGAAACTCTATTAACAAATAATTTATAATGTTGTTGTAAATCTGCTAAGGTAGCAAATTTCTGGTCTAAGGGAGTAAGGGGATCTTTATAAGGTCCAACAGATTGTTCTTCATTGGGAGGTATATTAAGAAGACCTTCTTGAACACTCCTCAACTCTTCAACAATCTTATATAATTCAGAAATATTAAGACTTTTCTCTTCAATTCTTTTATCAATTACAGATAAATCTTTTTTCAAATCCTTAATAGGATTATCATAATATTTTACTTCGGGAAGGTTATCAATTTCTTCTTTTAATCCTTCAAAATAAGTTGTAAGAAGTTTATTCTCATGATGATTTTTCTCTTTAAAAACATCTATTTCTTTCTCAATATTTTGCTTGGTCTCATTAAGCTTACTTAATACATTTTTCTTTAATTTCCTATCATCATCCTTAAATTGATCGTGATGATCCCAAATTCTTATAGCAGCTTCTTTTAATTCCTTATAAATCTTATCTTTAGTATCTACTAAATCTTCATTAAGTTTTTTAATATCTACCTTTGATTCAAATTCTTTAGTTTCAATAGTTTCTGAAAGTTCATTAACTTCCCTGTCTATTCTATTTTTAATAGATTTTATATTATCTCCAACTTTTATAAAATCATCATCAATTACACTAAAAGTCTTTCCAATCCAAGAGAAATCTGGAACTTCATTAACTTGATTAACCCATTTTGGGAAAGTTGGGATTTCATCCCTAATTACCTGAAGTTCTTCTTTTATAGTTTGAAGTTCTTCTTCATAATACTTTGGTTCAGGAAGATTAGTTATTTCCTGTTGAATAAAATCTATCTTATTCTCAATATTCTCTACTTGCTCATCATAATATTTTATCTCTGGTATATCAGCAGCATTTTGATTTATTTCTGTTCGTACTGAATCAATCTGTTCATAAATTGCTTCTATTTCATGTTTAGGTATCTCTGCTCTTACTCGATTTATTTCCTCTTCAAGTGCTTCTAATTCTTTATCATAATATTTAATTTCAGGAATATCTGGAATAGATTCCCTAACATTATTAACCAGACGAACTAATTCTGACCATTCAGGCGCTTTTACAACATCTGTTACTTCTAGGAAAGCATTTCCTTCTGCATCATCAATAGTTTGATTGTCCTCTTCTATTACTTCAGGACTAGTAAACTCTTGAATTGATGGTAATTCTTCTTCTGTTAAAAAATCACTAATAGATGGCAAATCATCTGAACTGTCAGAATAATCTTCTATTGAAGGTAAGTTTTCGTCATTAATATCTGACATTTCTATAGTATGAGTATCTAAGGTACTTTGGGATTTCTCTCCCCCCTACTATTTAGATGTATTTTGACCTTTCAACAATTTTTGTAAATCTGCTGTAGATCCTACAAATAAAGCATTATTAACTGTAGTTGGTCCCTTAGTTTCTTGTTCTTCATTAACATCTTTCAACTTCTTCTGAAGATCCATCAATTTATCAGTTGCATCAGAAACACTCTTAATCAACTGACCTGCTACTTCATATGCTCTAGGCATTTCACTCTCTTGAGCAAGTTCAAGAATACCATTAATTGCCTCTTGACCTTTTTCTATTATAGAATATAAATTACCCCTTGTATATTCATAATCCTTTTCGATATCGTCTTTAGTTAATCTATCAGGTTTTTGTATACCCACAGATTCTGTTTGTTCAACTATGACATCAGTTACATCATGCATGGATCATTCCCTAAAATACACTTCCATCAAATCCAAAGTCATCACCAACCTCAATAAGATCTGCATCCGCACTAGTGATCTCATATACTTTTGCTCCTAAAACATGCTCTTGAGCAGTAGTATTAAATTGACCCCTCTTGACTGTTAAGTCATTTCCAGAAATCTTATCAATATAAATGTTCTCCTGACCAACGTAGATATTAGTATTAACTGTAAGTGCTTCAGCATTATCTACTGTGATAACAGTTTCAGTCAAATCAACATTCTCAGACAAGAATGTCTTATCATCACCATCATAATCCTTAGTTGCCTTAGGAACAACACTATAAGTAACATCCCTATCATATGCACCAGTTGCTCTGTTACCAGCAATATATCCAATTTGAACCTTCCTAACAACGTCACTAGATACATCAGTAACAGGACCATATAGGTAAGTTTTAGCAGTAAATCTTAAAGTATAAAGAAGTGCCCTTCTAGTATCGAAATTACCTTCATAATCATCTTCCATAGTAACTGAATCAAGATTAACAGCTACATCTTTTTTATCATTTGCATTATCACCAGTCAGAAATTTAATAGGAATTTGATATGCCGGTTGAAAATAAGGAAGAATTTGTTCTATAATTTGTAATGCATCATCATTCAACTTTGTCATTACACTTAATTCAATATTCATATTATATGGAACTGGAAGATATGCTTTCTTTACTTGGGTTCCATCACTAGGATTAGTTACATAGAATTGTTGTGTCTGAGTAGATTTTCTAGTAGGATCATATTGTAAACCATTAAATTCAAATGACATCCTTGGAAGAGTCATCTGAATGGGTTTATTTAAATCTGCTTGCTGCTCTAGTCTGGCAAGAAATTTTTGAGTTGGCCCATAAGCAAGAGGAACTTTGATAACACTTACTGTATTATCATTATTCGTATGCTTGATCTCCAATCCATTGAAAAGAGAACCAAAAGATATAATAACAGATCTAAAAATCTCGTTATAAAAATACTCAAACATCGTCCTATTCTAGGGGGATATAATACTATTTAACAACTTTTTAACTAAGGCATTCCAAAAGGATTGGTCTGAGTGAAATCTATAATATCATCTGCTGCTGATTCTATTACATCATTATCTGCAAATGGATCTACCAAATCATCAGTATTAACCTTCCTAATTGTATAAGTGGCTCCAGAAGATTGTCCTATAATTACTTCCCCACTACCAAATGTTCCAGCAACAATCCCAATTTCAAGTTGATTATTATCAGCATCCCATTCCTTAACACGTGCCTCAGTTCCACTATCAATTCCTTTAACAACTTCATTAAAGAGGAATGTTCCTTTGCCCATAGTGGCACCTACACCAGCAGGATTTTGAACTGTTACTATACCAACATGAGGTTGAGCAGCACTATATCCAGTGCCAGGATTGATAATATATGCTGTAGTTAGTATACCTGCTACATTAGCATGAGCGATACCATATGCATAATGAGCAGTAGGACCACTAAATGCTGTTCCAGGTTGACCAAAGGTAATAGTTGGATTAGCAGTATATCCAGCACCAGGAGTACTTGCGATACTAATAGTTTGAATAGATCCAGTAGTTGTAGCAATTCCCACAGTTGCTGCTGCTCCAACACCACCTCCACCTTGAATAGTTACAGTAGGAGCTTCTGTATATCCAGAACCTGCATTAGTAAGTAAAATAGCAGCAACTTTGCCTCCAAACAATCCATCACAATTAACAAAATCATTAGTTATAGAAGCAACACCCACCGCGGTGGTTCCACCTGCAGGAGCAGAAGAGAATCCAATAATAGGTGGCATAGTATAACTATTACCCATATTGGTTATAGTAACTCTATTAATAGCACCACTGCTTGCTATAGAAACTGATGCTGCTGCAGTAGTAGCTGTTCCTATTAAAGTAAGAGTTTGAATATAACCTAGTTGTTCTATCTCATCATCAATAGTATCAATACCAGTATCAATAGTTTCATCCTCATATCTATAGAGTTCACATCTCAATTGATAAACATAATTCTTTCTTAATTGATAAAAAGGTTGCTCATGCTCTACATACTTAATTTCAAATAACCTATCGCCTAAAGGAAAATATATAAGATCTCCTTCTTTAGGTCTAGTTGATAACTCAACATTAGGTAAATTCTTAATTAAAGGTTGAATATAAGTTTCCCATCTATCTCTTGAAATAATCAAGGTAAGATCATCTTGCTCTTGTATTCCAAATTTAGAAAGAATAGTTCCTTGACCACCATATCCCTCATAATTATCAACATATGCTTCTAATGGATATGCATCATCAAATTTTGACTCAATAACTTCTTTTATAACAGTAGCTTTGGAAACATATTTACGAGGCATATAATAGCATTCCACGCCATACATCTTCAATTGTTCATCTATAAGATTCTGAAGTAGTCCTTGTTCGCTTTTCGAACCATTAAGGAAGTATGGATTAAGTACCATAATCTTAACCTATCAAATCTAAAGGTGGAAGTTCATAAGTACTGAGCATGCTTTGCTTAATTTCATCAATTTCTCTTTGACCATCATCATAAAGTTGTCTTCCATTAAATTCAATACCACCAGGAAGTTTTACACCTTGGAATTTAATAAGATTTTGTCCCCATTGCTTCTTAAATAATGCAGTAGTATAAGGCTTTAAGAACGAATCATTCCACACTCTTGGAAAATCAGCAGGATCTACAGTCCTCCAACAATCAATGATAATAAAATCACCAGCATTAATGTCACTCCAATCAACATCCATGTACAATCTATCTTGTCTCTGATTAAATCTAATTTGCTTATGAGTATTTAAGAGGAAATTCATAGTTTCCAAATAACTCATTGTCATAGAATATGATAATAAGTCAGTCTGTCCCCAGTAATAAATATCATTCAAAAATAATTGATATTTAAAACTAAACATGTTGCTAACGTTCATTGATTGAGCGTTATCATATTGAAAGATTTTATTAATTCCTATAACTGCATTGGGAATAGGTATATAATTACTATTTTCGTACCAATTAAAATCTGTACTCCCCTTAGTGGGCATACTTTGCGTAACAGTGGTAGTTGTTATCCCTGTTTCTGATTTGCCAGATGGAGCTCCAGGAGGTCTTGCTTCTCCTCTCAAAATATCGTCATCTGTTATCTGATATTTCAAATAACACTGTTGAACCCCATCAAAATGTCTTTCATAAAAGAATTGCAGAGCATCATCAATCAAATCTTCGCACTGCTCTGAAGCAAGGTTAATGTCCAACACAGGAGCACCTAACTTCCTTAGCACGTATTCTTTAAATTCGGTTCGTGTAGTAGGTTGCGCCATTTAACACAAGTATCCTTTGATATATTTATGGTGCAGAAGAAACTCCTGATAGAACTAATACGTTTCCAGAAGCAATCCTATAAGTAGATGCTGCTGTACCAGCTCTTGTAAATGTAACAGCAGTACCTGGTAAAATCTCAGCAGAATGTGTATGAGCAGTTCCTATAGTAATAGTACTAGTGGTGACTGCAATACCTGTAACATAGATATCTGACAATGCAGACCCCACTGACATTGAATCACCAACTGCTACATCTGTTACTTTATTAACTATAAAATTAACACTTCCCACCCCTACAGTATGTCCCACAGCTACGCCAGTATTGAGGATAGTATCTGTAGCACCACCTGCTTTAACTAAAATATCATAATCATATCTACCACCTGCTAATCCATTAGTACCACTAGCATCTAATGAAATCTTAAATTCTCCTGCCGCTGCACTTGTAAATCCAACAGTAAAAGTAGCTGCTGCTATAGTTGTGGATCCTGTTCCAATGCTCTTCCTCATCTGAGAAGAACCACTATAATTAGTAAAATCAAAATTAGTTTTATCTGTATTCTTAACTTTAAAAGTTTCCTCAAAAGTTGCTCCAGTGTTAATAGTTACATTGGCACCGTAGGAAACCCCAGCGTTAGGATCAAAAATGATGTTTTTATTAGCCATTTGCCTCTAAAAAAGTTTTAAGCATAATTTTAATATCTTTTAAATCACCCTTCACATCATCCAAATCACCTTCAAGTGATTCTAATCTTTCTTGATCTGCAAAAAGTTTATTTCTATTGTGAATATACTTTTGATAATCAGAAGTGTTGGTATTCACGATAGCTCCCGTAGAAGTATCTTTATAAAAACCATCATGATCCTTGACTTTAATTAATGCCATTATGCTAATGCAAGGGCTCTAAGATTTCTCACTTTGGGAACATAAGCTTGATTGGTACTGGTTCCAATAATCTTAATCCTAAATGAATTATATGAAGGCAATCTATCTATAGTAAATTGCATTTCTCTAAACATACCTTGCGATGGAACTGGTTGAAAAGAATCAGTCCTAGCAAACGACTTATCTGACTTTCCATCACTGTTAGCTTTATTAATAATCACTCCTTCTCTGTCTTGATTTAAATTACTAAATCCAGGGAAAGGAGTAAATATGACTTCATCGACTAATGTATTCTGATCCAAAGCATAGAATACTCTTAAATCATTAGAATTATTCACATAAGCATCTAAAATAACCTTTAATGAAGTGGAAGGATTCTCAAGTGCAATATTCTTACTAACATAGAAGAATCTACAAGGATCATCAGGTACACCTTTAACCTTATAATTGGTAGCAAAATTATCTATAGGAGAATTAACCCTATTTGTGATAAATTTACACGATGCTTGATCCAAATCGATCATAGGAGACAATTTTGGATTTCCAGTACTCAAACTCATATTCACAGTAAGAGATTTATATCCAGGAAGGGATCCCAAATAAGTTTCTTCATTAATTCTAGAAGCAACAATTCTTGGAGAATCAAAATAATTAGGCTGATTAATAGTAATATCTTGGAATCCCTTATCTACAAAGGAAGATTCAATTCCATCAATACTAGTACCACTTACTGTTCTGATGGCTGCAGTCACATTAGTAGCAGTTGGTGCTATCACATTAAAGCTCGGTATTACTTCCTCAAATGGGATGTTATATGTTGCTTTAGCATTAACCCCTCCACTAGATTTAGTGCTATTAAAATGAAGTGATGGCAAACTGCCTGCTGCACCTGTTCTATTCTCACCATTACTAGCCATATCAATCTTCACATAATAGGTATCCAAAGTAATAGGATCATCTACAGTTACTTCATTGAGATTATGATTTGTATTAATTCTCCTTAGAGAAATACCATCCATCTCATACTTATAAACTTGATCATCTGCTGCATGATTAGCAGCAATAGTTCCTTCTTGTGCTCTGGTAATTCCTGTTAGAGTAGCCCCAGAAACTCCTGTATATTTAATAATTTCTTCTCCAATCTTAACATAACCAGCATTGGTAGATCCAACTGCTACATTTTCAAATGCAGCAAAATTAGTAGTAGCACCTATACCAATTGCAGATGTAGTAGTATTAAGAATAGCAGCACTTAAAGTTGATGGAGAAACATCAGACCCTACACCTTTTAAAGTGACCACATTACCATCAGTATGCATGCCATGATTTCTATGGAAAATCTTCATATGAAGACCATCAGTTAAGGTTCTAATTGGTGATTGTGGAATAACAGCTCCACTCTTACCAACAGAATAATTCATGGTAGTGGTTACTCCAACACTATTTTGATGTTTTAAGTAATCAGAAGAACCTGTTGTAAATTCACCTTGAACTCCAACCAACCTCAATTCATTTGGTCCTGCAATAGAGGAAACTGAAAGTCTCATTCCAGATCCAGTTGTAGTTGCACCAATTGAAGTTACGGTTAACATATCACCAACAACATATCCTTTACCACCAACAGAGGTAACAGTAGCTGCCACTGCTATTCCATTCTTCACAGTTATATTTGCTGTAGCATCAATACCACTTCCAGTAAGGGTCTTAAGAGAAACACCTGGATAGAAACAATTACCAGCCAAAGGAGTATATCCAATACCAGTATTAGTTAATCCTAAAGTTCCAGTTGCTGATCCACCATATCCAACAAAAATTCCAGATGCAGTTGTATTCTGTTGCGTAACCTTACTACCTGCTATTAAACTAGTATCTTGCAATACAGTATTAACACCCACTCTAATGTCATTACTATATGGAATTAATCCATCACTCTTAATCCTTTCCATTTCAACATCGAGTGGAGGATTAAAGAATTGAACATTTCCATTTGAAACGAAATTAGCACGATACAGTTTAAACTTAAGATCTTCGTATTGACTTGGAGTCCAAGTAGAACCTGTTTGTGATTTAAAGAGAGATCCTAAAAGAGTTTGTGTAGAAACCAATGTCTGTCCAGATTCTCCTTGATCTAAAGTTGTTACATCAACTTCACCTAATCTAGAAATCCAAACTCTATATTCTGTTGCATTGGAAAGAATTGCCAAAGCATATTCTTTCTTTCCATTAAGATATACTGGATAATCAAACTTAATATTAGTAGGAATAGTAGCATCTTGAGAAGTGCTAATATTATTAGGATCTACCGTTACTTGAGATCCTGCTATGTATTTTGTAACCGGCATTCCCAATTCCACTTCACGCATTTGAATATAAACAGGTCCACTAATGTCAACGGACTGGAAGAATACATCCACACTACTTATAAAGACTCCTTCACTATCATCAACAGTGAAAGATTGAGCAAGAGGATCTAAGTATTCTCCAGTAGTTTCTGTAACGCTAGGCAATGTTGTTGATGCAGAAGCACTATCGCTATCACCTATAGTTCTAGTTTGTAGAAGATCAGGATTAGTCTCAGAAGTATCTACACTAACTTCTGCATTTCTAAGCGAAAGTGTAACTTCTTCACTATGATCTATATCACCTTGAGAGTAGAAAGTTTCTTCTGCAGCAGTGCTAAACAAACCAGTTATGGTACTATTAGTTTCACTACTGCTAAGCCTTAATCTATTTCTACCAGTTTCAAATGTTGGATTTTGAGTATTAGTAGCATCAGGAATTCTAAGAGAACCAATTAAAGTTCCTATCTGATCTGTCATCATACCAAGACCAGTTATTGTTGCCTGTGCTCCACTTGTCTGCCCTATAAGGGTCATTCCTGCAGCAAGATAACCACCTTGAGATGCATTTTCTTCAGCAGCCAAAGTATTAGTGTCAATATTTAAAATAGTAGAACTTTCAGAATAGGTTGCAGGAAGAATATTTGTCCTATCATAAGGATTATTGACAAAAACATCACTAGGATCATCAAATGGGCCATACTTGTGATTAGCTTGTGCAGCTATGCAATTAATCTTAGGAAGAGTACTATCGTTAAAATCTTGAGCGCTGAGAGCAACGGAACTCATTGCACCTATAATTGTTTCACCCACCTGGAAAGTACCAGTAACCATTGATATTTCAACAAGCTTACTGAAGCAATGATCAGTAACATCTATCCCATCTAAGAAAGCATATATTCTAGTATATGGTTTTAAACTTCTTCCACTAAATTCAATATTACGGCTCCTCATGAAGTAAATGATTTCACGACTTACCATTCGTGATCCAAGAGATTCAGTGTCAATCTTCTCAACTACAGTATTCTGAACACCTTTTCTTTGCTGATCTAAATCAACTCCCACAGTACCACTAACAGTAATAGTGGTACTTGATGTTTCTTCTTGAACTTTGAAAGTCTCAGGGAAATTAGTATCAGCTCCCCATGCCTCAGCTCTCCAATCATCAGCAGCCAATACACCCAAATCACTAGCAGTGCCCTGACGCCAAGAAGGATTGGACTCTGTTGAGTTATTCATATCAAGACTAAAGTCAACATCAACCCCCGTGGTTTCCCATGCACCCCAAATAACAGGACTTACACCCGATCTAGATCCAGGCTCACCTTCCAGCTCTACTCTCATAGCACCAGCAAGACCATCAAGAGATCCCATCATAGTAACTTTTCTAGTATCTAATTGATTAGGATCGATCCACACATCAGCAGTGGGATTTAAAGATAAAGTACCTTGCCAAAATCTTACAAGGAAAGGAGTTACACTTTCACTCCTAGTAGCAAAGGGTTGAGTTAACCACTCGGCGTCATCATAATCCAAACAAATAACACTACATGGATCACCATCATTCTTTATATTTTTTCTAATATTGGCTCCTAGAATATTTGCAAATCTAGGATCTGAACTTATTGCAGTAGTTCCAATACCAGAAACAGCATCTGATCCAAGTTGCATTAGGAAAGATGTTGTATAGTGAGAAGGACGAAGTTCTCCTCTATACCTATCAATACTATTTCTAATACCAACACCCAAATCTTGTCCACTTAGATCATTAAATTTATCAGTAAAAAATCCATTTTTAAATCTATTCAATCCATTAGCATCTGGAACAAATTGACTAGCAACATTTTGTTCTAACCTACTTAAAGACGTATAATACTCAACATTTCTTAATCTTTGTTCCAATCTATTGATATCATTCATCTGATATCTTCTATATTCAATAAATTTTATCTTAGCCTGCTCAATACTAAAGAGATATCCAGGCAAAAATACATTAGCAATGTTTATTGCTCCTGCAATTCCCTCTGGAGGAGTAGGATTATCAGCAGGAACTCCATATCTGACAGTAAATAATCCCTCTTTATCTAAATAAATCCTATCAATTCTTGGTAAATAATAATCATAATCTAAGATGATAGATTCATCGCTAGCTATAACATTTTTAGAACTATGTTGTCCTCCATCAAAACTTCTTCCTAAAAATTCAAAAGGAGATCTTGATCCAGCACTTACACTAAAATCACTAACTCTTGGACGACAATCAACAATATCACTACACCTAACCCCATTTACACTAGGTATCTCACTTCCATACTCAAAATCACTATATGAATTAACTGTTGTTATATCTCCAGTATCCGAAGAATTATAACTACCACTTAAATACCAAGCTTTAAGTTTCTGAGAAGGAATAGGTGCATCTGCTTTTCTTAAAAGACGAGCATAATCGTAAATGCTGCTCTTTTGCCCAGATGAAAGAGTAAAGTTTTGAGTAATATTCTTACTTCCAATACTAACACTAGATACAACAGCACTTATACCAGAATCTAGGAATTTAACAACTTCATTATTTGCAAATACAGTCTGATTCATATAGATGAATTGAATAGAAGTATTAGAAAGTTTACTGATATATTTTCCCCTTGAACCACTAATAGATCCAACAACCTCTTCACCAATAATAAGATCACTACTTGTAGAGGTAGGACCATCCATAGAACCAACAGTCATGCTGGGAGGTACTGGATCATCAGTATCTTGTGATTCAAAAAGCCCATAAAGTACAGTTACATCTGGAACATTAAGAGAAATTGCGGCGTCTTGAACTCTAGTTCCATACGGATAATTGCCAAAAGTCAATCCATCATTTAAAGTTGCAGCACCTCCAGAGACATCTGTTCCTGATGCTGAATTAGTTGAATACTCAATTAAAGTAGTAGCTCCAATATTTCTAACTTTTTGTTTCGATGTAATCTTACTCTGACGTAAAGTAGCAGTAACTTTAGCTATATTATTGAATCCTGATTCAAGACCTTTAAAAGTAAGTGTTGTATTTCCAGACCCAAAATCTAAATTACCTTGTGTAAGAGAAATAATAGATCCATCAGAACGAACCATAGTATATCTTTCTTCATCAAAAGAAAGGAACACTTCATCAGTCCCAGCAGTTATAGTGCTAGAATCTCCATTTACATCGATTTGTAAATCATTAAATTGCTTTCTAATATCTAAAGTATTATCAACAAAATTTATAGATTCTATATTCTTTCTAGGAAAGATACTATAAAGTGATTCATTATTTGCAGCATTACCAGATGAAAGTTGTTCTTGCAATCTAGATTCTAAAAGAGTAAAATTGGTTACTTCAGTTGCAGTAACATTTAAAGTACCTCCATTACCATGAGGCAAATCTCCAGTACAAATACCAATAACATTAGCTACTGAAGAAATACCAATAGAATTAGTAGCAACACTCTCTACTCTCGCAAAATGCTTATCTGTTTGCCCACCAACACTAAAACTAACAAGATCTCCTGTAGTAACAATACCTGGCCATGTGAACCCCGGAGAAGTTACTGTAACACCTCCAGAAATATTACCATTGGTTTTAATCCAAGAAATAGTAGGAGCAGCTGAAATTGATGCAATACCAATAACTCTTGCTGTTGAAGTAACGAGATCCGCAGTAAAGGTATTAATTCCAGTACCAGATCCACTAGTAGTATTACCATAAACGGATTCAACATCTGAAAGGGAATATTGAGTAACTCCTATTGCTGTTCTTGCATCTGTTCCAATTCCATTGAAAGTAATTCTTTCTCCAATAACAAAATTACCCTTTCCTCCATAAACAGTTATTCCAGTCCCTACTACTACTTCAGTTCTTAAATAACCAGTAGCACCACTAGATTGACCTTCTACGAAAGAAGGAACTGGAATGGTATGCGCCTCATTAATTGAAATATCAGTATAAGTTTGAACGTCAAATAAAGATAAATCCCATCTGTTTAGATTAGGATTGGGTAAATCATAAGCACCTGATTCTAAAGCAAAATCATAAACTCTCGCAATTCCAATCTCTGTACCTGCAGCAGTAGTAGAATCAACTCCAACTCTCCTACTTCTTAAACCCAAAGTAGTACTAGTATTAAATCCAACATATGGTGATCCAGTTGTTCTATTAACTCTCCAAGTAGGACCAAAACCAAAATTAACAGCTTGATTTTCTGCTGTATTTGTAGTTCTGGGTTTGGGACAATCTAAGTAAGAATGAGTATTTTTATCAATTTCATATCCTCTAACATATGCTTTTCCTGGCGATATTTTATATACAGCCAAATCCTTACTGGGCTTACTGCCACCAGAAGTAAGCTGATCTACATTAAAAAGACCCCTATTACCAAATCCATTATTGAGACTATCTTTCATGGTAGTCACAAATTCTCTTACATAATAATGTCCGGACTCATCAAAAGTTCTTCTTGCTAATTCATCCTTCAACTGTTGGTTAAATACACCACCTTTATCCAGTTCTCTTAAAATACCATTCCGTACTTCTGCTATTTGAACAAAATTCTGATCATCAAAATCATCTAAATCTCTTTTAGCAAGATCTGCAGAAATTTTTAATCTATCTGCACCTGGCGCAGTAAAATTACTAAATCCTTGAGCATTATCATTTAAACTTCTATCACTTTCAGAAGAAACTAATTCTTCTTGAACATATAATCCTATCCTATAACTGGGAGTATTGCTATATTGATCAAGAATCATTAATTGATCAAATACATCAACAAAATATCCTCTTAAGAAATAAACTCCATTGCTTATCCCAAATGCAGAGCCAAGAGCAGAAGAATTAGATGCTAGAGTTTGAGCAACTCCTTCTCCTGCAGATATAAAAGTATTGGAAAAACTTATAGTTTCACTAACACTAAGAATTTCATTATCAAAGAATTCTTTAGTTGATGATGAATCTGTACCGGACTCTACATAATCTACGTATAGTGTATAATTACCTCTTTCAGACTCTGAGTCTGTCAAATACTTTACTACTTTAGCAGTAACTCCAGATCTTCTACCTGTAAGTGTTTTATTAATTAATTGATCCAGGTAAGTAGATACGGGCAGTCCTGTAAATTGAGGTTCAATTTGAACTGCAGAAAAACTACTCAAATAAGTTGTTTGCCCAGGAATAACCTTAGCTCCCTCCTTAAAAAAGTGATTACCTACGTTTTCGACTTGATCTTGCAGTATGGACTGAAGATTGTTTAACTCTCTTGCCTGAACTGGATAAGCAGGTTTGAATAGTACTTTATAGTAATTGCTCTGCGTATCAAAGTCATCAAAATAAGGAGCAACATTAAGATTGGTTTCCTGTGGCATGATTTTTTAGAATTGCAAGATAATTTTGACGTCTTCTTTTTGGGACGAGGACCTTGTTACTGATGGTCTATTATCAATATGAATAATATTTCCAGAATATTTTTGAACTTCTGGTTGAGCAACACCTAGAGTAAAATCTTGTCCCAGATAATAATCTCTATTATTTATTAACACTTTATTATCTGTAAAGGAAGTCTCAATAGCTAGTGTATTGCCTGTAGTTGGGACAATATTATAAGTTCCACCGGTGGAAATACCTGCAGTAAATCTATTCATTGTAAATCCATAGGTTGGATTTGTTATGGCTGCTCCAACTGTAGTAAATCCAGCAGTAGCTCTATCTTGCCATAATTTCAAAATACCTGTTATTTGCTCATAAGCAACAACTCTTCCAACAGCAGTAGATCCAACCCCAACTGTTTGAGTAACAAAACTATCAGGAGTAAAAGTAGCTTCACTATAACCAACACCAGTTAGTTTTATTGCATAAGATAAACTACCTTTATCATCAGTAAAAATACCATCTGAATTAAATAATTTGGGATTTTCTATTAGACCAACTCTAGCAAATTGGTTTCCTGTAATGAAATCTGGATTTTCTGTATCATTTTCAAATCTTGCATAAGTTAAAACATTAAATGCACCCAATTCTCTATAGATGTCTGATCCATGACCTCCTGGAGGAGGAATAATAACATCACAGTCTGGAATAGTAGTCCCTGTGGGCAATCCACCTGCTTCTAAATCTACAGTTCCAAATGAATAGTCAGAACCACCATTAGAAATAGTTACAGAATCAATTTTAGAATCAGCATTAACAACTACAGTTGCCTTAGCTCCAGCGCCATCTCCATTAATAGGAACATTTGAATAAGATCTAGCAGTTCCTAAACCAGCACCTCTACTTCTAATAGTTACAATTTTTATCTGGCCACTAGTTGCTGCATTTTGCCTAACAGCAGCATCTAGAGTATTAGTAGACCATTCACTCGGAACAGGGATATAATTAGTGGAATCAAATTTAATAGCTTGACTAGGTTTAATAGTATAAAGATATTTCCAAATATAACCATCTCCACTAGTTCCTGCTGTTCTAGGTTCTAGATCAGTAAAAGTAGGTTCATCTAAAGATGGTCCTCCTCTATGATTATTCTCTGGTTTTGCATTATTATACAAACAAATATAAACTCTATAATCAGAGTTCATCACATAATAATTAGCAGCATAGATATCAGCAACACCAGATGGTTGGGATTGATTGTCAATGGTGATATCATTCCTCCACATATCATAGGTTACTCCAGATGCCCATACATTTTTATTAACTACCTGACTTACATCGTTGGTGCCAATTTTTTTAACAGCCAACATAGTATCCCAATCTTCATTAAAAGCATTGAAACTATCATTGGGTGTTGGGGAGTTAGAATCCCAATCAGATTGATTATCTGCAGAATTAGGTAATCCAATAAACGTATAATAAGAATTAGTGCTGGTTTGTACCCCAGCAATAAAATTCTTCGCGTTTAATATACGAAGTTGATCAGTAATTATCGCTGCCATTTTTATAGGACTTTTTTCTTATTTATTACACTTTTAGGTGTAAGCTGTGTATTTAAGATCATTAAACCTCTTCACCACACTAGAGGTAGAAATTCCACTCCCCGGTGTACCAATACCAGTCATGGTATGAGCATCAAAACTCTTTGGACCCACTCTCGCTTCAGAGTTAATCTTACCCCAACTAAATTGTCCTATGAAAGGAGAAGTAGTATAAGCAATTCCAATATTATAACTATCAATATTAACAAATACTCTTCTCACATCAGTTGAGAACCCAATAGTTGATCCAGCAGTCACATTAACCATAGTTCTTGTTTCTACACTCTTAACCCTGTATACAGCATCAAGTTGAGTAGTTCCAATTCCAACTGTAGTAGTACCATCCCCAGATTCTGTTGCGAAAGTACTCCCAATAGATGCATTAGTGTCAAAAGCTACAAAGTAATCATCTGTACCCAATCCACTTACTGTCACAGCAGTAGAAACAATATTAGTATCTCTTAAATAAGAACCTTGAGGAATAAAGAGGTCAAAATAGAATTGTTGCTGTGATCCAGAAGTTGTAGTTCCAACTCCAACGATTACACCAGAATCACCTTCATAAGAATCTACATTAATCTTTTCTCTCTCTATAATAGGAGGTTGAATAAGAACAGCAGGAGGATTGGTAGAAGTATAAGCGAACCCAGTATCTGTTCCGCCATAAGAAATAATAACAGAAGTTACAGTTCCAGCACTACTTATATTTGCTGTTGCTAACCCTACTCCAGTACTACCACCACCCCCAACGGGATTGGAAATAGTAACAATAGGTGCAGCAGTATATCCAATACCACCACTACTAATGACAATAGAGGAAATTGTTCCACCAACAGAAACAAGTGCAGTAGCTGCAGCGCCAGTTAATGTATTTTGATCATTTATTTCAATAATATCTTGCCAGGTACTTCTTTGGTTATCATTTTCAATTTCATTCTTAGGATTAAAAGAAGGTATTAAATCATTAACATAGAATGCTGTAGTTCCTAAACCTACAGAATTAATAAGATAAGATACTGGACTAATTAAAGGTTCATAATGAATTCTATCTTTTCCAATTTTGGTATTGTCTGACATAATATCAACTGTCTGTTTGCACCATGTAACTGGTCTACCAACAGTAATATCTGTAGTAATTCCAACACCATTATATAAATTAGTTTCAACTGTATCAATAGTGTTGATTCCAGTAATGATTCTAGGATCTTGATCCAGAATTACGGTTTGGCCCTTTAATGGACTATATCCAATATCTAATGTGTCACCCTTCTTCACAGTATCTAATACATCCTTGAAAACAACATCAACATTTCCAGCGCCTTTATAGAAGAGAATCTTAGAACTATCTCCAACTGCTACATTTCCATTTTCCAAATATGCACCCCTAGGAGATTCTGAGAAAGTAATTACACTTCCTCCCTCAAATTCATATCCAACTCCAGGTTCTTGAAGAACATCATTAATAAAGACTAGTAAAGTATCTTCTACATCAATAGCAGATCCTTTAGAAGCCTGAATAGAAACAGTTTCTCCATTAACTGAAAGTCTAAATGCCTTTGTGGTTCCATCGAATTGAGAATCTAATTTATCCAACACTTGTAGTTGTCCAAGTGACCAACCATTAAAACTATCTGTAAAGATATTTTCAATAGTTAATGCAAATTCTGCAAATACATTAGTAGTAGTATCTGTAGGAATACCAGTGGTTCCTCCTACAGGAAGTGTTAAAATTTCCCCATTACCATAACCATATCCAAAATCTCTTATAGTGAAATCAACAACACTAGATCCTTGTCCTACTACAATATCAACTGTAGCACTCTTACCTACCCCAGATTGAGATTCTGCACTATATTGAAGCATAATATTGTCATAACTTAAAGGTTCATCAATAACTATCTCAACTGGTTGAGAAACAGTTCCACCTCTAGCATAATGATGATCTCTGGTAGATATACCTGTATTAACTTCAAACTGAGTATCGCTAATAATTCTATTGATTGGAGTGCCATTAAAGGCAGGATCTACACCTGTAGCAATTCCTGTTCCAGCACTACTGGTTCCTTGTCTAGGAGCAATAATAGCAGGTTGAACTATTCCCCCAGTCTTATAGAAAGTTGGTACAGTTGAAGTTCCCACATTAACTTCAAATTCTCTAGTAGTATTAACATTAATAACCTTCATTCCATTGAAGAAAGGATCTCCTCTTCTTGGATACTTGTGATCTGTAGCATATCCATCTCTAGAACAGTCAAATGTCAATGATTCTTCAGCAATCTTAACACTAGTTCCTGTCTTCAATGTATGAGCACCAATAGTCAAAGCCATTACACCAGTAGATGCATTATAAGTGGCAGTAGTAATGCTGTGATTAACAATAGTAGAAACTCCAACATTAAATCCAATTGTATCTGTAGTTACACTAGTAATTGCTGTAAATATGCCTGCAATAGAATCACTTGTTCTGGGATAAGTATGCTCAGTTCTATAAGCATCCATAGCACAAGTAAGTGTCAAAGAATTAAGATCAATCTTAACACTATTGGAAGTTGTAAGACCATGACTTGGCATAGTCATAGTTACTATTCCAATTGATGGAGTATAAGCAACATGCTGAGGCGTAAATGTAGCACCCGAATCTGCTAATACCGAATGAGACTTAGCTCTTACAAACTTATGCCCATAATTACCACCGCTTTGAATAGCATTTGTTGCGGTCCCACCTTTCCAAGTATGAGTATATTGCTGACCAGCATTAGCAAATCCAACATTCAGAGTAATAGTGGTAGCAGTAGTAGATGCAATTGAAACAGCAGTATCATAGAATGGATCTTTTGCTCTAGGATAGAAATGAGTACTCACTCCAGAATCAATAGCACAAGTGAATCCCAATCCAGTTAGAATAACAAAATCTTTAGTCTTGCTGGCATTTAATCCATGAACAGTTGAAGTAGTAACTGTCATCACACCACTAGTATTGGTGTAAGTTGCAATGCCCACAGATACTGAGGGGGCATATTCACAAGTAAAGGCAATACCAGACAATAGAATCTGATCACCAGCATCCAATCCATGCTTCCAATTAGTAGTTACAGTAGTCATTCCTGTAACAGAACTATATGCCACACCAGATATAGATCTTGGAATATAGAATTTTGGATCACTAGTAATAGCAACTGCAGTAATATGACCTTCACTGATGGTGGCTGTTCCAATTGGAACTGCGGATGCAATACCGGTATTATAAGTCTGAACACCAACAACTACTGTACCTTGAACACCTGACCTATAACCAGATCCACTATTACCAATACTTACACTAGTAATAGTTCCTGCAGATCCAACGACAGCAGTTGCTGCTGCTCCCACTAAAGGTTGATAAGCGAATCCAGAAGTAGCTGCTACTGAAACAATCATCCCACCTCTTGGGAATTCAGCTCTACTGGGATCATATCCATATTCTCTAATATCTCCACTAAAGGTGATAGTAGAAACACCAGGATCTGCTTCATTAATAGTATAATTATTAGGTAAATTATCTTGCTCTCCTTCTGGAAGTTGGAATACTCCATTAATCAAAATAACTGCATTATTTGTTGAGAATCCAGTGGTATTTGAACCATCAGCCTTTAGAATAAAGTCACTCTTAATTCCTGTAAATTGATTAGAAATATCATCAAAGACATAATTGCTAGCATATGTTTCTTCATTAGTTCCTTCAGCAGCTCTTCTCATAAAAGTTCTACCTTGGAAAGTAGAATTAGTGGTAATTCCTACCCAATCCCTATCATCTGGTTGAGCAGTAGAAGTGCTTAAAGGAACTTGACCATGAGGAGGTTCTGAGAAATTGAGGGTATTATCAACAATCTGATAATTGCCAGCCATCTTAGTGATAAGTGCTCCAGAAGTATGGATAGCAATAGCACTTCCCATCTTACCTCTTTCAACTTCTATTCTGAAAGTTGCGCCCACACCGATACTTTCAATAAGCATATATTCCTCATCCATCTTAATGATGTCTTGAGAAGCAATAGAAGTAATTCCTGTAGTAAGGAACTTATCTTGGAAAACAATATTTTCTCCCAAAGTTGTAGTAACAGCAGTAGCTACCAGAGGAGATTGAATCATGTTATCAATGCATAATAATGCCTTTGTATTCTGTTTCTTGGAGGTAATAGTATGAGATTCACCAACACCAACAGATCTAAGTTCAAAAGTAGTAGGATTAGATGCTAAAGCATCTTCTGCACTACCTGAAAATCTTAATTTCCCATCATCAACTTTAACCACATATAAATCACCAGGCAACTTATCAGTTGTTCCAATTCCAGCAACTACAGTTTCATCGATTCCAATGGACATAGTTGTGCCCGTTCCAGGCCAACCATATTGAACATTTTCCCCACTAACCCAATAATGGTCTGCAATTCTTATATAATTTTCTGTTGTATCTGCAATTCCAGCATCACTTCCATCAAATATCCTCTTAAAGATTGCATTTCCATCATGATTAAGAGCAAACTGAGTTTGAAGATTTAATTTAGTTCCACTATAAGATCCATAGTTGGAATGAATAACAATATTATCTGCAGGCATTGCTGAATCATTGCTATTATCATTATAAACCTGCATATCAGCACCAAATGCTCTCACCTGAACAGCAGTAGAAGTATTAGGAGTATAAGTGATATTAAGCGCAGTACTTCCAGAAGCAGAAATTCCAATTTTACCTATACTTCCCCCAGTTCCCACATTGCCATATTCTACAAGTACTGCTTCTTGATCAGTTCCTTGTTTAATGCATCCTATTTCTAATAATTCATAAAGATCATTAGTAGTATCCTTCACAGAAACAACATAATATCCGGCATCATAAGGAGTATCAAAAGTAGCAACTGTAGTTGCTGCTAAAATGGTTGTTGCTGCTATAGCAACATAATCTGAACTTAATCTAGAAGCAGTAAGAGAATAAGTACCAATTCCAGTTGCTGTATCTGCAATAGCAACAATAGATGCATTACATGTTACTTGTGAATCATAAGATGAGATGAAATCTAATTTGAGATTTGATGCATCCAAATAAGCATTAAATGTTCCAAATCCAGTAAAGACTGTGCTATCTACATTATCAATATTTCCATATTCCTGTAAGAATACAACTGAATCATCATGAATCATATTGAATTCTTGTGCAGTATAATTATTACTGCTATCCTGAACCATTGCTAAGACTTTTGCAGCCCTATAAGTGTTAGATATAGAAACAAGGGTGCCTGTAACACCAGCAGCAACTGTTGATACTCCACTATTAATATTAACAACATCGCCCAATTGAGCAGTAGTAGTAACTCCACTATAATTGTTTAGAATACTGAAATTGAGAGTAGACATATCATAAGTTCTAGTCTCATAATTATTGGGATAGAAAGTTAAATCCCAACCAGTAGAGGTGTTGAGATAACTGTAATATCCCAGATCATCAACAGACTCAATAGTTGCGTATTGGGCAACATAACCTAATGCTTCATTTTGAACAACACCTACAACTGCAAATTGTCGTTCATCAGTATAACTTCTATCCTTCACATAAGTTATTATCTTACTATAAGTATAGTTTGAATTACCTGCTCCTACTTTTCCATACTTACTAGTTCCTTCATTACTATTAAAGGAGGAACTAAAATCATCTATAGTAAGAACTCTATTTCCAACAGATTCATAATAATCACTTATAATTCTATTTTCAAATCTAATATCAGTAGAGAAAAAAGATCCATTTATATAAACAGTACCTTCACTAACATAGTCAAAATTATATTCACAATTTAAAGAACCTTCACTAATAACATCAACCACAACCTCAATATTACTGTCATCAGCTCCTGCAACTAGTTGAAATGGATTTTCTTGTTCGCTTATAACTTGTAAATCAGCAAATTTTTCAAACCCAGATGTATGATTAAGAATACTTACAGGATCATCCCAAGTTTCGAAAGGAACTTTAGAACTAAGTGAATAAGAGAAGTTTTGATAATATTGATTATCAGGCAACTTCTGCATACTATTATTCAAGAATCCAGTAATCTTTTGCCATCCATCGATTATAGTTGCACCAGCTCCAGTTTTAATAGTAGAATTGAAATTAATTTTATTTCCAATTAGTCCTTGAGTATTGGAACTTAATCCTTTAACTGTCTCACCAACACTATATTCTTTGCTAACTGAAACTTTTAAAAACTCAGTTTTGTTATTCCAAGACTCTACAACACCAATAGTTTCACCATTAGTTACATTTTCCCCAATTGCAAAATTATTTTTCTTCAAGACTGGATTAAAGATTGGGAATTGATTCTTAGATATTACTCTAGCATAAGAAGTCTGTGATAAGACTGCTCCAGGAACCTCTCCAGACCCTAGATGATCTTCTAGACTATATTCCACCCAAGCACCACTTCCACCCAACTGAGAGTCAACTGCAGTGACGTCAAAAAGAACGTAATTATAACCAGCAGAGTCATAACCCTTTCCAAGTGTAGCCACCCCAACATTAACATTTTCAACTAAAATAGGCTCACCTACTTTATAATGAAAATCTTCAGCATCACTAAATGAAGCATTAAGATACAGTCTTACTGTCTTAGTAGCATCAGTATAAGAAAGTGAAGTAATTCCAACTCCATTAGAATTATTAATGGGTAAGATGGTAGGAGGGGTATTATAGATTCCTGTGGGGTTATATAAAATATTAACTTGATTATCACCTAATTCATATTCTATATCCGCCTCAGTAAGGACTTCTTTAGTATATCCATCAATAACAATCAAATCTGGTGCTACTAGATAATCTTTACCTGCAGAAGTAACACCAATACTCTTAAAGGAAGATAATGGTTCTACCTTTAAAATTTCTGGAAGATTTGCAACTCCTCTTAAAGTTTGATCAGAAGGATATGCCCATCCAATTCCATTAGCATCCCATTCAGTTGCCAAGATAGATCCTACATTCTTACTTTCTGCTTCTAAAAGAGCTCCTGCACCTAAAGTACTAGTGATACTAGCAATTCCTGGTAAATTTTTATAAGAAAATCCAGTATTAGTAACTTTTACTTTCTTAATAGTCCCATTAGCTGTAAGAGAAGTAGTCTCATAGGTTGGAGAAGAATCAGTAGAACCATATCCTGATTTGAGAGGAGGTCTCTTAAGATTATAGGTAAATGTAGTAGTTCCAACTCCTACAACATTCTGTTGTCCATCATAGAGAGTCTTTACTGCATTAATTTTAGTATAACCATAGGATTCCCTATCAATGATCATTTCACTTTTGATATTGGGAATAATATCGGGATTCTGTAAAGAGAATTTATACCATAGATTATCAGGAACATTATCTTTAAATTCTAAAGTCAAATTAGCAGTAGTGGTTATTCCCGGATTTCCACTCTTGGTAACTTCAAATGCTGATGTAGATTTAGAAGTCCAGAATTGACTACTATACCTACTATCACTATAAAGATTTAAATCAAAAGCAGAATATGTAACACTATTTTGAATAAAAGCTAAAGTTGAATGTGATAAATCAAATTTTAAAGTTTGATTTTTACTAATTTCAATTAAAGGATTAATTCTACATATAATTCCAGCAGATTCTCCAGATATATTAATAGGAACTCCATTGGTTACATCGATTTCTAAATTAGCTAATTTAATTTTATCTGGAGAATCTACTATAACAAAATACATTCCCTCATGCTGAAGGTTAGTCATAGGAGAGTCTGACTTATAGATTACCTTATCCCCAGTATTAAATCCATGATCACTTAGAGTAATAGTATTTTGAGCAACATCTACATCTCCAGTAGAAAAACTTGTGGGGTCAAATACCATTCTTCTATTATAATCATCATATCTAACATCTATTGTTTTAGTATTTTTGGGATTTAAATCTATAAAGACAGTATCTCCTTTAGACAATCCATGAGCAGTAGATACGGCAACAGTAACAGTGCTAATACTTACTTGAGCAGTTAAGACATCATCAAAAGAAGTCTTCAGACTATGATAATTGCCTGTTCCTACTGATGTGAAGTATAACAATCCAAGATCTGTACCAATACCAGCATATCCACCACCAGTAGATGCTAATCCAACAGGATTAGTAGCCAATCCAATAGTATCCCTAGTAAGAGGAGCAACATAAAGAGTTGCATGATCTGTTAAAGGTGCATAATGAGGACCGGGAGTAGTAGTTGTAATTCCATTCCAAGCAGAAATAGCAGTTGCAACATCTCCATTATTCAATTTATTAACATTATAAGTAACTTTATCATTGAGTTTTAATCTATGATCTGGGAGACGGAGAGATCGTGGCTCAAGGAATATAGAAGCAACTCCAACTCCTGGATTTCCAAAAACAATGGTGGTTCCAGCTCCAGTAGGAGTAACTGTTCCTAGTCCAACCGTTTCGGGAGGATAGAAATAGAATTCCTCATTTACATTGAAAGATTTAGTAGTTTTAGAAAGTCCTACATCAATCCTAAACTTCCTAGGAATTTCAAATAATGCTCTACTGCTAGTATAAGCAATTCCAGAAGTTTTTGTCCCCTCAACTTCTCTAAGAACTCTAATTCTTTCACTCTTTTTATCAATATTTAAAACCTTAACCTTTTCAGTTCCTATTCCTAGAATATCATTAGGTCTAATATGTGGATAATGTAAATTACCTCCAACATAGAAATAAGTAACTATACCAGTAGTGGATGTATCACCTATCCCCAAATTCAATATAAAATTATCAGATCTTACTCCAACCTCAAATTCCCCACTACTTACTGGATAATGAGTAGAAAGGCCTGTAATGTTTACTGCATCTTCATCACTGAGGGGGTGTGGGGTAGTACAAAAACCAATTAATTGATCAAAACTATTACTACCAAACTCCACATCAGTAATCTCTGACGTATTAGTAGTAACAGTTATAATTTTCTTTCCACCAATTTTCTCAACTTTTGCTCTTGCTCCACTTCCAGCAGTTCCACCATTATCAAAGAAAATTTTATCTTTAACTTGATAATTATCTCCACCACTAATAATTTTTACTGATTCTACATTTCCAACAGTTGCTGCTTCAACATTAAGAGTTTGTTGTTTTAAACTATTAGAATTAAAAATATAATCATATCCACTCTTAGATGCATCTAGATTATAAGGAGATGTATTCCTTAACCAAGTATGGCTTACTATATCATATTCTTGTTGATTAGAAGAATTTGTGAAATTAAAATCAATAGGTTCAGAATGATAACTTTGTCCAATTAAATAGGGGAAAACAGGAGGTCTAGATTTAGCAAATGGTGAAATTCCACTATTAACAGCATCAATAGTAGCAAAATATGCATAAACACCATTAGGATAATCAGGAGTTACACAAAATCTTCCATTATGGACGTCCAAATGTCCTTCATCCTCGAAACTATAATCTTCTGTGAAAAATCCTTCCTTGTATAATCCTACATCAGGTCTATTGGTGGGATTAACTTGTAATTGATACCCAGATTGCATTCTGGTAATAGAACCACCACTAGGAGTGGCATAACCATAAGGACCATAAATGGGATTTCCATCATATGCCCATCCAATAATGGGAGAATGATATTTACTATCTTCTTCTTCTCCAGTAACAACATCTCTTCTTAAATCTGGATTTCCATATAAAATTTTTCCTTCAGTTATTCCGTATGTATTTTCTCTCAAATAACGAGGAACATATATGTATCCATACTGCAAAGAAGTATTTGAAATATTATTACTTAAGAATGTATCATCCGCTGAAATATTATTAAAATCTCTTTCAAAAGCATTAATATTCCATCTTCTAATATCTACATCAGTAACGGCATTTTTACCTGCTGCTTCAACTTTAATAGAAGATTTACCCTCTTCATATCCTATACCACTGTTAATTATCTTAATTTCTATAAGTTGCCCATTATTAATAATAGGAGTTAATCTAGCAAAAGATCCCACCCCACTAAGTACAAGATTTGGAGGTGAATTATACTGACTACCGTTAGAAGTAATAACTATATCAACAATTTTACCATTACTAATAACCGGACTTACTAAAGCACCATTTCCACTATAGAAATCAATTTCTGGTTGTCTATCCAAATTAAAAATTTCAGAAGAACCATATCCAGTTCCATTATTAGTTAAATCAATAGAGTTAATTTGGCCTCTAAATCTTGGCTGAATCTTAGCTCTAAAATCTTGGCCTGTTAAAGTAGCAATACCAATATTACCATCAATAGTAACAGTAATAGGTTTATAATTAAAAGATCCTGTTCCAGTAGAACCTAAAGAAACGTAGATTTTATTATTTAAATAATAATTTGTTGTACTACCACTTCCTACTAAACATAGTCTAAAATTATCATCATCTAACTTAGAAACATAATAATCAGTAGTAGTAGAAAGTCCAGATAACGTATTAGACCCTCCTTCATAACTATATCTGATAGTTTCCCCAGTTTCATATCCGTGATTAGTGATCTTAATTAAATTACTAGCAGTATTAATTCCACTAACAACAATCTCTCTCTTCTTATTTTGATATCCAGAACCAGAATCAGTTACAACTATATTGGTTACTATATTCTTTTTATTTGCAGATTGAATATTTTGTATGCCTGTTCCATAATTTGTAAATTCTATAGTATTAACGCCCACAACAGCGTCGCTATAACTACCATGAAGTTTAATCTTAGAATCATTAACAACTTGTACAAAATAAGCAGAATTAGTAACTAGACCTACAAGAGCGTCCCCCCCATTTGTCTTATAAATGATTTTTTCAGAAGGAGCAAACTTATGATAAGTGGAGAAACCTATAGATGCAGAAGTAGTACCAATACCAGATAATCCACCATCTGTAGAAACCGCTATATTACCACCTGCTCTTTCTGCATTAAAAGAAACTGTATGAACAATATCAGTTATAATAGCTTCTGCAGAAGCAGTCTGTATAGGATTTCCTCCGCTAATAGTAACTATAGGAGCATCAATATAATCAAATCCTTTATCTACTACTTTGATCTCTTCTAAACTACCTTCAACTGCAGATATTCCAGTAAGACCAGTTCCAACAACATCAGAAACATGGAAAAGAGGAGGATTAATTATATCATATCCACTTCCACCATCTATAATATCCACATTTTTTACATCACCATAAATTATTTGATCTCCAGATTTATAATTAATGATTTCTACGCCATTAAGTAAAATTCCGGTATGTCCAGTATAAGTCTCATAAGAATCATCCTTTTTAAGAGGATCAATAACTTTTCTATAAAGACTTTGAGGAGATATTGATTTTTGATAATAAGGATAATAGATAAATTTATTATTAACTACGTCCCCAGAAGGAGTAATATACTTTTGTTCATATAGATCTGATCTGCTTCTAGAAAGCTTAATACTAGTAGCATCTACTCTATAAACATAGTAGACCCCTTGATCCATATTATCAAACTTACTGATGGAAGTAGAAGTAAGAGTTCTCTGATAAATGAGAGTAGTAGTTACAATATTTCCTGCCTCATAATAAACACCATTACCAGTATAGAATCCATGGTCATCAGTTCCATCAAAAGTGATGATTTCTCCATTAGCTCTTCCTGAGAAAGATTTTATTTTATCATAAACGTTTAAATCTACATCTTCACCCCAACTAGGAATAGAATTAGATGCTACTAAAACTTCTCCATCAAATTTGGAGTATGTATTTTGAACATTAGCAATAGACTGATTAATTAAAGTATGATTTTCTTGATTACCCTTTAATAGTTTATTCTCTACTCTATAGTTGCCATTAAGATCAATACCGCTAGCCAAAACAGCTTCAAATCCTATTCCGGAGGTTTTCTTAATAACCCTTCCACCAGTAAGAGAATCAAATGCGTCAGTTACAGTAATATCATATCCTGGTCTTAAAATGTTTTCATCATGAGTACTAAAAAGATACTTATTCTCAGTAGCATCAATTAGAGAAACCTTATTAATATCCCACTCGGTTTTAACGTTAAAATTCCAATTATCAGATCTAATTACATCAGATTCTATTCCCAAAGATTGGAGTTTAATAGTATCATTTACATTATACAAATATGTTGGTTCATCTAATTGAAGATCTTTAAGAGTAGTAGTAAATCTAACTTTAATTTGAGTAGATGTAGTAATGCCAACATAAGCATATGAATAGTCATCTAAATGTATATCTTCTTTTCTCTCAATTCTTTTAGTTAAAGTAACTCCAGCACCTGTTAGAACGTCGAAAAATTGATTAGAACTTTTACTTCCATACTTTAATTTAAGTTGCTTTCCATCTTCATCAAGAGTATCTAATTCTCCAGAAGGAGGAAATCCAATAGTGGAATCAACATCTAAAACTGTAGTTCCAGATCCAACAGTAGTTAAAAGTTGAGTTTTTGGATTAGGTTTAAACTTTCCAAAAATAGTTCCACTACTTAAGTCAATATCTCTTTGATATCCAGCATCAATACTAATTTGATAATATTCTCCGTCTCCATAAAGCAAATTCTGAACATTAGTTACTGTTCCTCTAGATTGAGTGCTATCTTGGAAAAGAGTTAAATTCTTAAGATCTTCAGGATCGCCACTTATTTTTTCAACAACATAATCTTGAGTAACCACATAATCAGTATCTGAAGGACGGAATAAAAATTCACTAGGTTTGAGAACTTTTACTTCATCTCCATACAATGCTCTGAAAAGTATTTTAAATCCTTCATCAGTTCCTTTGGCATCATAAAAACTACTAGCACCAAAAAGAAAATTTCTTTCATTGAGATCACCACTCAATTCCCTTTCAGAAAATCCAGGAACAACCTGACGCTTAAGTTTTCTGAAAAATTCCTTAAGGAATAGAATATTTAAATTCTGTATCTCACTCCCCTTCTCATGCTTCTCAGTAACAGTTTCTTTAAATACTAACTTATCTGGGGTATCACTCCCAATGTAGGTTGTAATGCCACTGAACCCCCTTATACAGTTCTCAAAAGAGGTTGTAGTCTTATTACCATAGAATATGATCTCATTATCAATTTTTATAATACCATTCTTTTCTGGAAATCCTTGCGTAAAATTAGTAGAAGCGTCTGTACTTACAGTGGTATCTACAAATGAAACATCATCACCCAATAGAGTAGAATCTTTAAGATTATACAATTCATCAACTTTTACATATTGATCCATATTTTGCAATAGATCATATGTTCCACCATCTATCTCTTGAGACAAATAATATTGCTGTAAAAATTCCCCAAGAAGAGGAAAATCTTCCTGAACATACGTTGGGAGTTGGCCAGTAACTAGGTCTTGGAATTGGATTCTATCTATTGCCATTTACTTTAAGATTATATTTTTATGAAGAGTAAATAGGGTTTCCACGAATTAAATTATTTACATAACTAGATTTAACAAGATAATTACTACCAGAATTATCATTTCCAGAAGAAATTCTGTCATCCACCATAGAAACTACCACGTTATTCATATCTAGTTGTAAATAAAGGTCCTGTAATCCAATCACATCATTGGAATAAGGAGTGGCAGAAATTTCAAGTAAAGATGATTTACGATTCATTTCAGTTTGTATAAATTTAACAGGATTAAGTTTAACTTCTCCTTTAATGTAATCAATTGTACCAACTGATTTTTTAACCACTACAACCTCTGTGGGGGAATTTAATTTAAAGAAAAGCAGTGATCCTGTTTTTAAATCTGAATTTGGAGTATCTCCCAAATAAAGAGTACTACTTAATCCACTCACTTTAAACCCAGAAGACCTAATATTATATCCAATAACTTCATTATCCATCACTGGAGGTTTCCCGGGGTTTCTAATATAGAATCTATTACCAAAGCAAATTTCATATTCACCAAATTGACCTAAGGCAGCTTCCAGATCTCTTCTCATAGCCACTGTTGTGATATTAGAAGTTACTGCTTCACTACTGTCATCAATGACTTTTTGGAATTTACTATACTTAAATCTCCCACCAAATTTATTTAACTGAGAAGAATTTGAGTAAGTTAGAATATTTGATAATACTGTTGATTTTACATTCTCAGGACCTGAAGATAGATTGGTATTATAATAAACATTAGAATTAGATTCTAACCACAAATACTTCAAATCAACAATTTCGGGGATAATTCCAGCAACAGAGTACCTTCTTAAGTCATTTGCAATGCTTCTTTTAATGGAACTAGACAAATGAGTGCCATTATGTGGTTTAACGCTGATAAAAACTCTTCCATATGCTGGTGGATTTAAAGTTTCACCACCATAAGCAGAAACAGATTCTGTTTCTGGGTAAATTTGGGGTATAATTGCTTCATAATCTGAAGCAGTTACTGCTCTATTCTTAGCAGAATAGATTTGAGTAGAATATTTTTTAACCGATTCTACACTTTCAATGGAAGATCCTCCATAAGAGGCAATTTCTGTATTAATAACTGAAATTCCAGTGGTAACAGCTGCCCCATTTTGGTCTAATAACTGACCAGCAAAGGAAAATTGTGAAATATTATTACCCAATTCACCACTATTAACCACATAAGTTGTTTCGATATAAGATAAAGCGGATTCACTCAACTCCATTCCAAAAATTCCATCTCCGAAGAGTAATTCATACCTCTCATCTTCTACTTCTTGAAGAAAATATATGGGAGTTTGAGAATCTATCTTATATAAACTGTTAAATTGTCTAAAAACTCTTGAAACAGTGGAACTTTCGTCTCTTTTTACTATAACTTTAAGTAAACTGGTGTCAATTCCAGTGTTAGTGAGGATAAATCGCTGATTAGGAGTCCTAGAACTGACTGCAAATGACTGTTTAACAAAAGTTCCTTCATAAATTGGAACATTTTGGAAAGATGCAATGCCTCCAGGACTTACAGTTGCCTTAGTTTCCTCTAAAACGGAAAAAACATAAGATTGATTTCCAAAAAGAAGACTAGATGTTGCAATAATTCCTGGTTGTAGAGTTATTGTTGATATATTCTTCGTAGCAACATTAACTTCAAAAGAAATTGTTGCTGTTGCTGCTTTTCTTGACCTAGGTACATACCCTATATTCCTTGCCAGAGAGACTACATTCTCTCTTAGGGTAGCACTGTCAATAAACACCTCATTACTCACCATATTAGCATTATATGAGGAGATATATGTATTATATGCTAATGTGTCTATAATTGTAGATAGGTTTGATCCCTCAAAATCATAATCAGTAAAATTGCTGTTCGCTTTCAAATAGTCTCGTATAGAGACCTTAATTTGATCAAAATCGATATTGCTAAAATTTACTAAAGGCATTTACCTAGTGGGTTCTAATGCGAATGTGAGCTCTTGTAACTGAACATCAATACCAACAATGTAGTATTGAATTATAACATCAAATTGATTTTTATCAGATTGAGCATTTACTATAACTTCATTTAACCTAACTCTAGGTTCAAAGTTTTCTATAGTGTTTACAATTTCAGATTTGATGGTAACAGCAGTCAATTTATCCAGTTTTTCAAAAAGTAAATTCGTCACTTGTGATCCTAAAACAGGATTAAAAGGACGATCACCTGGAACTGTCATAATAAGATTACGAAGGGATCTTGCAATAGCATAAGAATTATTTAAAGATATTAGATCTCTATTCAGAGGATTAATCTGAAAAGTAGCGCTAATATCCTTAAATGATTGACTTACCCTTTGTACAGGCACTTTCTTACTACAAGATTTCTATCTTATTTAGTCACTAAAATTCATTTAATGTAATAGGATCATTTTTAGGATCCTGCTCACCTTCTTCATCTATAAAATAGAGGTCGTTGTGTTCCGAAACTTTACTTTGTTTAGGTGTAGCACTATCATTAGAAATTTCTCTTAGAAATTCACTCTTAGTTATTCTGTCCATTTTTATTCGTCGTAAACTCTACATTCGAATGCATCAGGATGATTCTCACAATACACCTCTAATTTTGAATCTTGGTGTCGTGTATGATAATCATTGATTTTACCACTATTGGGATCAATTTCATCATTTTTATGGTATTCATCATAATAAGCATGTGATGATTCCAAATCTTCCTTAGAATACTCAAGTACCCCACCATTAATATGTTCCTTATTATCTTTAGGGTCAAGATAAACTTCATGATCCAAATCGTGTTCAGTTGCGTTAGTCATCGCTTTTAACATCCAACGTTACTATTTACTATAGAGCGACGCAAGGGTTTCCGCTATTTTTTAGGAAACCATAAAAAAAAACCCCACAGAGGGGGTCAGGAATTTTCTGTATTAAATGCAACCCCTTCACAATCAGGTTTAGAACAATAATAACGACCTTCACCTTTATTAGGCGTTAAGTACTCACAATCAACAGTCCATTCATCCATTGCTTCCCGAACTATCTTTTTTATTTCTCTACGAAACCATGCTGGTAATCTAATAGCCATTATTTACCTTGACCTCTATATACTTTCTTAGCATTATTTCTACTAGTCGCAGTATATTTTGTATGTTTCCCATGACCCTGACGGGTCTTCTTAGGGATGGAATCAATATAATCTGAACCACCTAGTAGTCCTTTTCTAATTCTTACCATTAATGTCACCTCTCATATAGGTAGTTACTAATTTTCTTTTAACTGATTCTGGGGTAGCACTAACTCTAAAATCTACCCCATCTCTTTCGGAAAGATGCGTAAGCGTCATAGCAGTAAGATCCCATAATGAATCGTTATCTCTTACTGCTAAGCAATACTCAAAAAACTTATTCTCTAAACTTCTAAGAAGTTTCATCTCAAATTACCCTTTGCTTTTCATGTCCTACTCTAATCCTAGGATCGCACCAAATTTTAAATTCAGCATCGATAGCATCGAGACAGAAACTAACGTCTTCGCCGCACATATCTTGTACTGCGCCAGATTCAAATACTTGCATCTTAGGCGCAAACCAAGGATACTTCATTTCTGGATGTTCAAATACGCCCTTCTTAATCATTACCCAACCAAAACCAGTATAATCGACAGTGAAAGGTTTATTCCGCTTAGAGATACCATCGACCATTTCATGATTCATTACGCCGCCATTGTTTCTGAAATCGTCTTCATCTAACCAATGCGCAACGGACGTAGTTCGTCCATCTTCAGTAGAATACCAACCAGCAGTAATTGCACGATCCATTAATACCTCGTCATTCGTAGATCCATCCTCATTAACTGATTCTTCAGGAACTGCCAAATCGCATAGTTGCCAAAACTTCTCAGAGGTAAACACAATATCACTATCAATCCATAGTTGATAATCGTACTTAAGTTTACCATCCCATGGAATCTGATCTGGTCCACGTAATACGTTAGCACCTAGACACTTACAACGTGCAAAGTTAACCATAGAGGAGTAATCCTGACTAATCTGGATACTCATCTGGTTCTGTACCATATCAAAACACAGTTGTACGAAGTTCTTTAGAAAGACATATGATACGCCTCGTCCAGGTAGACAGAATACAATAGTCTTACCTCGCATTCGTGCTTTAATAGCATCAATATCCCATTGTGGTTTATCTGGTTGAGATTTGTGCGACGTAGGGTTCTTTGCTTTTACCGTAAATCCTTTAGCCATGAAATAATACTCTCCATTTCATCATTATTTTAACAGTTTATTTAGTAATTGTCAATATGAATTCTCTTCTTTATCGGTGGGGGTTTCTTCGACTTCAACGTATTGTAAATCGTCGGTTTGATAATCAGTTTTAAGTATACCAACCATTATATTCAACATTTCCCATTTCTCCTCGAAATCTTCCACATTTAAATTATGATATAGACATCGCTCCTTTGCATAGATGTGATAAACCTTCTCGTGCGTAGCAATTTTTTCTGAGGATTTTTTTATCATGCGTCCTTAATTCTTGATGTATATATCCAAAGCAAAATCCCTCCCAATATTAATCCTAATATCAACCAATGGATATAAGGCAAAATATTAAAAAGGATAAGACATAAGGTCCCGACCATAATAAAGAATGGAAATCTAATGATGTTCCAAAGAAGTTCAAAAGGTTTAAACACTAGTGTTATACCTGGGGGGAATTTTTTTTATATGATTATTTATTTTTATCGCATGCATGTACCCACTTTTGTAGGTTAGGGTAGTTTGCTTTTTTTCGTTAACCCTTATGGGGGGCATCGCTTCGCCTTAAGGCATCACGTAGGGGCAAAAACACTGTCCAAATCATAACGCTCAGAGGGGGCATAATACCCCCCACTAAGTAACGCTGTGACGTTACAATTAGAAGACCACAGTATCAGAAACTGTACCAAAGGTAGATGTTACTGAAGCACTGGTAGATTGTGCGTTGAAACTAACACTATCTGCACCTGAATCTGTGCTTACGATACTGTCAAGAACTGCACGCACTTCTGTGCTGGTTTGTGCGTCGACTAGGCGGTCAATTACTGTTGGCATGATAATAAGAATTGTGTGTTAATTAATGTGTAGTTTGCGTTGCTCAGAGCACTGTATCTGTTACCTCACTGATATCATCTAGCACTGCAAGTATATCATTTCCGTTGTCAGTATTCTCAAGAAGGAATAGGGCAAATGATTTCGACATAATAAAAACGGTTTGTGTTAGATAGTGGTGCTTTTAGAGACGTCCCAGGTCTTATTGAATTATACTGTTATTATAGGGCAGCGTCTTACAAAAGTCAAGGGTGTGTGTCCTTATACAACAGGTACACTTTAGAGGTAACTAACATATAAGCACCTAAACTGTGGTTCTATGTTTGTTATAGTTATCCACAGGGCTGTGGAAAAACTATAAAGTTATCCACAAGGCTGTGGAAAACCCTGTGGAAAAACCTGTGGAAATGTGGAAAACTATTTTTCCACAGCCCTACAGGGGGCTGTGGAGAACTCTTAAGAGTACTCTTTTCCACAGGGCTGTGGAAAACTTTTAGTGCTGTAACTGTTTGTGTTACATATTACAGATACTCATACTATAAGTTATACTGAACTGGTTTGGTATTATAGTGAAAAAATGTTACAAATGCATTGACATTTTCATGAAAAAATGTTACAATGCTCGCCTAGATCACTATAAGAATGATGCTTTTCTACAGTGACAGAATGATGCTTTTCCACTGATAACAGCATAGGAGCATTTATCTTATAATCAGCACATATTACGCTGCGTTATTAACAGCCCTGTGGAAAACTCATAAAACACTCATATACATTTAAAAACACCTTTTTTTTGTTTTAAAACACATTTAATGCAATTATTCAGTATAAACTGATACATTCATAGTGCTTATAGTCCTTAAAGGGTTATGATGAAAAATGGGCTTTAAACCTCTCTGTATACTAACCAGAATTAGGGTGAAAACAGCGAAGGAAAACATAATAAAACTTAGCGTCGATTAGGGATTCACACTATTACTGAAAACCTTACATTGAATCTAGAACCTTATCTAACCGTAGGATGATCTTAGCTAATTGTTGATCTAATTGAAACCCTAGTTTAATGATCACTTCTGTTAAGTTTTCATTGGTATTCAGTTGTCCACTCTTTACTCTTTGCTTATATACTTGATATGCTTCAGCGTCAAATTGATCCGATGAATCTTGGTTCATGGTGTTTACTAGATGATCTACTTGCGATGCATAAGTGTTAGTTTGTTCTGTCATAATATCCTCTGCATTATACCAAAAGTCATTCCAATCCTTCTGTGAGTTCGTTACCTCTTTAATCATCATAATGCCTTCACTTGTTTACAGATTTCTTTAAAAGATAATGGGGTTATTGTTGATACTGGTGGACCAAATTCTCTTCTTAATTGTACTCTATTAAGGGTCGATTCATGTGGTCTATGCGCATTAATGAATGGTTCTAATTGTGCTTGGAGTTTATCATCTAACCGTACGTTTCGTAAATGACGAATTGGATGACTCATTTAGTTAACCTCCCATTCACCAATGGATTGCATATAGCACCTGGTGGTATCACAAACGCCCATATCAAATATACGGGTTAAGTGTTTATGAATGGGATCATTTGGTGCATCGTCTAATAATCTGATCCAGATCCAATGCGTATGATTGAGCAAATGTTTGTAGAAGAATCGCATTTAGTGTGTGGTGAGTGAATGCTTACAGTATAGGGACAGTTTAGAGGTAACTAATATTAATACCCCCCATATGGGTCACTTACGTCGTCATATATCGCATCTAATTGCCTATCGTTTTCTATACCATCTTTACCCTCTAATTTGATTCCAGCGCTGAGCGCAACCTCCGCCATCATTTCTAAAATCTCATCGTATAGGATGGAATAATCGAAATCTTCATGTATTGCTTTTGCAATAGTTTCCACTTCGCTACGACTTAAACCAGGATATACGTCCTCCAATGTTTCGGGTAAATCAACGAAGATTGAATACATTGTCATTAGTTTGGGTCCAAGCGATGGGATAGTTGTCGTAGTTTTTTAGAGATATATCTTCTGAACCTTTTATTAGTCCAGAGGATATATCCTATTAATAACCAAATAAGCGCATTACGCATTCTTAGGATCTGGTGGATACTTTGGACGTGGTTCTAACCTTGCTTTGGGCGTAGTGGGATAGTTAAGAGGATTAAATTTAGGGAATCTATACTCCCATTCTTTCACAATCTCATCATAAAGTTGTGGATCCGTATAATGTTGCATTTGTAATTAACCTCTCAGATAAAGATAACTACCTGCCCAATCTGCTTGGGAAAGTAACAAGTTTCGCTCACTAATAATACGCATATCAAACCTTACGTGTTTGGCAGGTTTGTTGTAACTAGCAGGTTTATATACCTCACCAGTTTGTCTATCTATAAAGCAATGTACCCCTTGATTCTCTGATACAATTTTATGATATTTCCTACCTGTTGTCAATTTAAATGCGTAATTATTGTTATTTGGATAGCGACTATCATAATCAAATTGTAGTGCCCGGATTAACTGACAGCACCACTTTTCTACTAGTTCAGGTACACTTAGTTGCGCATCATCCATTAACATAATACTTGGAATTGGTCTGGTGGTTGTTGGTGTCATGGGTTTAATTTAAAAATGCCTTGAGAAGAAATGTGTTTGATCTTGATGTTCAATAGTAGTATAATCGTGCCTTAGTTCACAATCCCAAACTTCCTGCCAATCAATGTGACTTGTAATAAAATTAGGAACATCTGATTCTTCACTAAGATAACCTAAATCATCCATCAGTTGTTCAACAAATTGTGCTTCAACACGAATAGATGTGGGCATAGTGCATACATATGCATCCTCCCATTGCTCTACTGTTTCTATACCAAGTGAATCAATCTCTTCAAATAGTTTTTCATCAAGGTTAGGAATGGTCTCCTTAATATACTCAAAGAAGGTAGGTTCTTTAAATTTTGATGGGGTCATGATGCCTCCCTGATTTGGATTAGGTTTGTGTGGATGTCATCAGATTCTAATTCTTTTCTTACATATTCTTGCATCTCTCCTATACGCTTATCATTTAACAAATACACATACTCATCAATTATATCATCTAATATCGTATCATCTTGACTGCAAAGATATTCTAAATCCTTACATAGTTGTTGTGAATTCAATACTCTTTCTTCAGTTAGCATTAGTTTGTCTCCCTGATTTTGGTGAGGTTTGTGTGTATATCATGGGTGATATAATCCTCTATGTTACTACTAAGTCCTGGTCTATCCTTCTCTACTCGTTTACATAATTTAAAGTATTCTACATCAACTAACTGATACAAACGATTGAACTCTTGGTCTGTTAGTGTGATAGTTTTAGTCATGATGTGAGTTGAGCAAGTTGCTTAAGGGTGTGTAAAATCTGATTGGTTTGTATCATAAGATCCTCATCCATACGAGGGTCAAAATCATAAGTGCAATCCCAATCTATAGTGCCGTCAGTGTTAACAGGAGCACCGTAAGGAGTGCCGTTAATAGAATCT
>MPMC02270859.1_pt1 | contig 42134 bp, 22 predicted proteins | sample 1617281 | NCBI WGS metagenome assembly MPMC02 (sample SAMN05944809, study PRJNA350692) | marine metagenome | biome: marine; feature: ODZ; material: water; isolation source: 100 m water sample filtered on 30 um supor filter | place: Pacific Ocean | collected 2012-04-09 | depth 100m m | reverse complement strand
GCCCTCGGGACGCACCTGGTAGGAGCGGCCCCCGGTGCCGTCGTTAGCGTAATGCCGGCCCCAGTAATCAAAGCACACCCCGTGGGGGTTCGGGCTGTTGCCCGCGTGCACACTCACGGTGTACTGGCGCGGATCGAAGCGGAACATGGCGGAGGCTCCGCTGTGCAGCGACGGTCCCCACGGATGCTCGTGGGCATTGTGGAAAAAGACCCCGCTCTGCCAGTAGAGCGCACCGTCCGGCCCGAGAGCGAAGGCGTTCGCCGCATGGTGGGTGTCGGCTGAGCCGATTCCCTGCAGATAGCGGATACGCACGTCCGCCACATCGTCGCCGTCGGTGTCCTTGAGGAAGAGGATGTCGGGCTGGGAGGCCACCAGGACCCCGCCGTTCCAGAATTCAAAGCCCGTCGGGTTGTGCACCTTCGCGAAGGTGATGCACTTGTCCGCCACCCCGTCCCGGTTCTCATCGGGCAGGATGAGGAGGCGATCGTCCATCTCCTTGAGTGGCTCCCACTTGGGATAGGTCCGCCAGGCCGAGGCCCAGAGGCGTCCCCTGGTGTCCACCGCCATCTGCACCGGGTTGACCAGCTCGGGAAACATTTTCTCGTCGGCGAAGAGCTTGACCTCCATTCCCTCCGGCACGGTGAGCTTGGCGAGGCCTTCCTTGCCGCTGTTATAGCCCTTGAGATTGCCTTCCTTCCCGGCGTTGGAGCTCCTGCTCTTGCCTCCCACGTTGGACTTCACCCCGATGGGGGCCGGGACGTTGCTGTCGTCGATCTTATGCTTGTGGTTGCCCACCGCGGCCCAGACCGCCATGTCCCGGTTTGCCACCATGACATCGATCATGGAAAGTTCGTGCCAGAGGACATCCTTGTTGCTCTGACCGTCCACGAACTTGAGCCCGGAGCGGCCACCCCACACGTCGTTACCGTCTGTGGCGCGGTAACGGTTGTGCCAGTGCCAGTTCTTGTCCAACACCACCTTGCGCACCTTCTCCAGGCTCGGCGAGGCGGGAATCTCCCTCTCCAGGAGACTGCGGGCGATCACCTCCGCCATCCGGCGGTTCCCTTCCGGGTTAAGGTGGATCCCATTGATGGTGAGAGGGACGTTGGCAGCCCGGAAGAGCTCGGCCGAGCTCGAGAAGAGATCGACGAACCCTTCCGTTTTCTTGGCCTCCGCCACTTCCCGGGTAGCCGCCGCATACAGGGCGAGGCGGGAATTGTTGGCCTTGCCATCCGGAAGGTTGGGATTGCCCAGATCCTCGTGCGCGATGGGCGTGAAGAGCACGATCTTCGGCGCGCCCTTCCCGTTGGGCTTCATGTTGCGGTAGTGATCCACCAGCTTGCCCAGTTCATCGCGATACTTGCCGAGTCCACCTTCCCCACCGAAGGACTCGTTGTAACCGAACATGATGAAGATCACGTCGGCCTTGAGGTCCTTCAGGTATTGGTCCTGGGAGGGGAAGCCCCCGTTGCGGGGACGGCTCCACACCGTGTCACCGGTGTAGCCGAGATTCCGGATGCTCAGGTAGTGCTTCGGATAGGCGGAGTGGAAAACGGTCTCCAGCCAGCCATCGTGCTGCATACGGTCCGCCAGGCCACTTCCGATGATGCAGATTCTGTCTTGCTTCTTGAGAGTGAGGGCGGCAGTCGCGGGTTGCGCATTCGCGAATCCGACTAAGGCGGCGAGGGCGGCAATCCGCAGGGCGAGGAACGGGCGTGTCATCATTGGTTTCAGAGTTCTGAGCTGGGAGGACTACGGTAAAAATTCCCGATCCTCACGCCTTTCCTCCGAAAGTTTCAAATTCCCGCTCCAAAAGGCCAAAAATCGCACCTTTGAACGATTAAAATGCCCCTCCCAGGGCCCTGACGGGCCCTTCGGACGTCTGGCTTGCAACCCTACCGCTTCTGCCAGGGGACGGCTCCGCCGCGCTGGATATGCTCCCGCATGGCACCCGCCATCTCACGGAACATTCTGCGGTTGCTCCCGGACAGGTCGGTGGTTTCCCCGGGATCCTTCTCCAGGTCGAAGAGTTCCCAACGCGTCATGGGCGTGTTCTTGACCAGCTTCCAGTTTCCGCGCCGCATGGCCCAGATGCATTCCCCCATGTAGCGCTCCCCGCCTTCCCGACGGGTGAAAAAGAGATCGCGGTCAAAGCCCGCCTGGTCTTCGCCAAGGAGAAGAGGAAGGAAGGAGCGACCATCGATCGGGTGTTTGGTCACGGCTCCGGCAGCCGCGGCCACAGTGGGAAAAATATCCATGGTGGCCGCTACGAATCGGCTGCGCCCGCCCGCCTTGATCTTTCCGGGCCAGACCGCACAGGCGGGCACCCGCAGGCCTCCTTCATACATCTCCTGCTTCTCGCCCCTGAGCGATCCGTTGCTGGCCCCGACGTTGGCCTGCCCGCCATTATCAGAGACAAAAACGACGAGGGTGTTCCCCGCCAGGCCGGTCTCCTCCAGGGCGTGCAGGACTTTCCCGATCCCATCGTCCATATGCTCGATCAGCGCCACCAGCTTCGCCCGCTGGGCGCTGATCCCCGCCTCGCGCTGCCTCACCCTGGCCAGCCAGTCAGCTGGTGGCTGGATGGGGGTATGGGGAGCGTTGTAGGCCAGGTAGAGAAAGAACGGGTTGGCCTGTCCCGAGGGTTTTGCAGCCGCCCGGGCGCGCTCCTCCAGATAGTCAACCGCCCACTGGGTGAAGATGTCCGTGGCGTGCCCCTTGGGGTGCACCGGTTCCTCATTGCGCCGCATGTAATGGTTTCCATGCCGGCGGTGGTGGTAGTAGTCATCCATCATGTCCCCGAGAAAGCCGTGGAAGAAGTCAAAGCCCCGCCGGGTGGGCTGGTTCTCCTCCTGCAGACCAAGGTGCCACTTCCCGATGATGGCAGTGTGATACCCTTCCGGCTTGAGAACCTGGGGAAGCAAAATGGCATCCTGGGCAAGGTAGCCCCAGTTGTTGGCCGCGTGGGTGCGCACCACCCCGGGCACTCCCACCAGTTCCTGATAGCGCCCACACAAAAGGGCGGCCCGGGTGGGGGAACAGACCGGGCAATTGGCGTAAAAGGAATCAAAGCGCATCCCGGCTGCCATGAGCTTGTCGATGTGGGGTGTTTGCAGGTCCTTTGCTCCGTAGGAGGAGAGATCGCCGTAGCCCAGGTCATCGACGATAAGGACCAGAATGTTCGGTTTGCCTGCCGAAACCGTTGAACACCCCAGAAGAAGGAATGTGAAAATGTGCAGGAAGAGCAGGGGCTTCATTCCTGCAGCCTATGGGTCCGTTTCCGGGGCACCAGCGGAATTCAGGGGCAGGACCAAGGAGCCCGGCAGCCCCCCTCCTGCGGGGATCAGGCCCGGAGCAGCCCCGATTTCACTCTCTTCTGCCCCGAATCAGTCCTGAAACCTGCGGAATTCCCTGCTTTTTTTCGCAGATACAGGTAACTTCCCATTGTTCGAGTGGTTTATCCAGATAGTAGCTAACGTCTCGGAAGGCCACGAAGCCATAGAATGCCATGAAACAATCAGCTCTCATCCCAATTCTCGTCCTGACCGCCGGTGTCGCCTTCGGCCTCGGCTGGATCGCCAAACCCAACGGGAACGGCGACCAGGCGAACGAAAACAACAGAGGTGGATCCAAGAGTGGGGTCTCGTCCTTGCGTCCTTCCGGACCGGGTAGCAGCTCAAGTGGTTCCGGCCGGGTGGGGGAATTCCTCGCGCAGTATACGGCAGGCGGCACGATCTCCCCCGAGGACATGACCGCCGCCATCGAGCAGATGCGCAAGGAGAACGATCCCATCCTGCGCCGGAAGCTTTTCACCGAGCTCCTTGAGAACCTTACCCCTGAAAACGCCCAGGCCGCCTATCTGGCCCTCCAGAGCGGTCGCCGGGGCTGGGGCCGTGGGGGTGGCGACGATGAATTGCGCCTCCTGTCCCACGCCTGGGGTCGTATCGATGGACCCGGGGCGATCAAGGCTCTGACTGAAATGCGCGCCGAGCGCGAAAACGGTGAAGGCGGCCGCGGCCGGGGAGGGGATCGCGGAGGATTCGAGCTGGTCAGTGTCCTCTCGGGATGGGCCAGTGCCGACGGAAAAGGGGCCGCCGACTACGTCAGCGGTATCGAGGACGATCGGGAACAACGCATGCTCGCCTTCGGCGTGGTGCGCGGAATGATGGTGAACGGGGTGGACGAAGCGATGGGATACGTCGCCTCCCTGCCCAAGACCGAGGATGGGGATCGTGCCCAGAGCTGGTACATGTCCACCATCGCCGGCGAAATGCTGGAAGAAGGCCTCGACTCCGCCAAGGCCTGGGTCGACAGCATCAACGATCCCGATCTCAAGGGCGGGGCCCTCTCCCGCGTGGCGGAGTCCGCCGTCCGCGAGGATCTCGAAGGCGCGGTCGAATGGGTCACCCAGTATGCAGGAGAGGAAGCGGGACAGCGCGCCGTCAATCGCGTGGCTGACGAGTGGGCGGAGGACGATCCCCAGGCCGTCCTGACCTGGGCCGATTCCCTTCCCGACGCTGCCAGGGCGGAAGCCTATGGAGAAGCCTTTCAGGAGTGGACCCGACAGGATGCCACCGCGGCTGGCGAATACCTGACCAACATGGAGCCCTCCCCGGCCCGCGACTCCGCGGTGGAGGAATTCTCCACCACCCTGTCCCGGGAGGAGCCTGCGACCGCCATCAAGTGGGCCGAAACAATTTCCAACGAGGAGACGCGCACGGACGCCCTTACCCAGGTGGCCCGCAGCTGGTACTACCGCGACCGGGAAGCCGCCACCCAGTGGCTGGAAACCAGCGGACTGCCAGAAGAGTCCGTCCAGGCTGTCACGGCAGACCGCCAGAGTGGCAGGGGAAGGGGCCCGGGAGGAGGCGGAGGCCCCCCGCGGGGCCGGTAGAAGAACTCACAGGCTCCAAGCTGCGGAATCCATCGCGGATGAACATCACCCGAGCCGTGCAGGCAGGGTGAACTGCCTCGTCCGTCGGAAGCCTTAATCCTCCATCGGCATTCCCTGCACGCCCAGCCTCTTGCCCAGATCCTTGCGCCACCTGGCCACCTTCTTCTCCCTGACCTCGCCCACATACTCCCCGAAGAACTCGTCCAGGGATTCCACAATCTCCCTGCGGGTATCCTCCGTCATGAGGTCCGCCTGGATGAAGCGTTCCGGCTTCGGGCTGACGTGCTGGGCCACGCAACGGTAGAGGAAGATACGGTCGTAGCTGCTGCGCAGCGCGAGGGCCCCCAGTTCCCTGAAAGCCGCCCCCAGACTCTCCCGTTCCAGCGGAAACTCGCTTGCGAGGTGCGCCAGTTCAACGCCGTAGACCCACTCCGGATCCCGGAAGCGGCTCGTGCGGTCGTAAATTGACGCGGTCTCCCAGGCAATGATGCCGAGCACCTGCCGCAGCAGGCTGAGAAGGTAACCGTCCAGGGAGCGCTTCCCGATCTTCTTTCCCCCCTTCCAGACCAGGTTTGATCCCGCGATCCAACCCGCGGCCAGGAGTGGGTTGGAGGCGAGAAGAAACTTGCTGCCCTGCCACAGGTAGCGCACCGGGTTGATGATAGGCTGGAGGTCCTCGTATTTTTTCACCACCTTGCTGGCGGTGCGGAGCTTGTCGGTCACCTGCCGGAGGTTCCAGTCCTTCAGGTCGAGCAGTGGAATTTCCTCCAGGAGCAGGATCACCTGGAGGGAAACCCGGTTAACAGACTTGAGCAGCTCCCCGAGATTGGTTTCCAGGATGGGCCTCTCCGATTCCGGGTTGTAGATGCCCGCGATGGACTCCACGAATTCGCCAAAATCGAGTAGCAGCGCGCGCGTCTGCAGCTGTCCCTCCTCCCAGTAGTAGCCCTCCGAGACACGCTCCAGCACACGATCCGCCTGGCGCTCCATCAGGGACGCGACCTCGGCATCCTGGGCTGATCGCTCCGTCGTGGCCCATTCCACCTTCTGGATTTCCTCAAAGTCGGGAAACTCCATCCACTCGCCATAGGCCAGGAGCACCTTCTCGATCTCAGCCCTCCGGGAATCAAGCCGCTTTGCTTCCTGCCGGATGGCCTCTTCCGCCAGCAGGAGTGCTTCCCCGGCCTCTTCCTCCGCAGCCTGGCCGGCGAGCCAGAACATGGAGACGAGGATCCCGGCCAGGGGCACGAGCGCAAACAACCACGTCATGGCTCCCAGCTGCCCGCGCATGACAAAGGCGGCAATGCCCACCAGCACGAGGGCGCCCTGAGCCGCCAACACGGCTCCCCGCGTCACCAGTGCCCGCTTCCGCCAAGACATACCGGATTCTAGCTTCTTCTCCATTCCCGGCAATGGGCGATTCCTGCTTGAATCGTCGGGACGCGGTACCCAGTATCAGGAGTTGATCCCGGTCGCAAGATGAGCGAGGAGTCCAAATCGCCAGCAAAACCCGAGCGGAGCGTGATCCGGCGCCTGATCACCAACCTCCTGGCCATCCTGCGCACCCTGATCTATCTCCTGGGCATCGCCTGGGCCAGCGGGGCGGTCTACTACGACGCGCCCCTCCCCGCCGAGAGCGGAGTGGATCGAACGTTGCTGGCCGCTGGCTATGCCCTGGTGGTTCTCCTCACCCTCCTGGCCCTCGGCTCCCGCCTGCGGCGCTTCCTCGGGTGGGCCGTGGCCATGGCCCTGGTAGCCGTCCCGTGGTCGTTGAAGAAACCGGTCCAGCATCCAGACTGGCAGCCCGCGTGGAAACGATCGCCATCCGCCACCATCGAAGGTGACCTGGTAACCTTTCACGACTTCCGCAATTTTGATTATGACCTCCAGGGCGGAGTCACGGAACGGTGGGAAACACGGGTGATGAATCTCTCCCAACTGAAGGGACTCGACTTCGCGCACCACGCCCTGGAGCACGATCTCCTCGCCCATCCCCTCCTCTGCTTCGATTTCGGTGACCAGGGACAGGTCGCCTTCTCGGTCGAGGTAAGATACCGCAAGGGACAGGAGTTCTCTCCCCTCCGCGGGCTCTACAAGCAATACAACCTCATCTACCTGGCGGGCGACGAACGCGACTTCCTCCGTGAGCGGGCCACCGTCCGCAAGGAATCGGTCCGCCTCTACCGCTCGACCTATCCTCTTGAGCGGGTCCGGGAGATGTTCCGGGAGACCGTGGCCGCCATGAACACGATCAACGAAACCCCGCAATTCTACCACACGCTCACCGCCAATTGCTCCACCAGTTACATCAAGCAGGCTCCCCCCGGCAAACGACCCCGCTTTGATCACCGCATCATCCTGAACGGGCTGATGGAGTCGCTGCTCTACGAACGCGAGGTCATCGCCACCGATGGGCTCCCCCTGGAAGACCTCGTGAGACGTGCCACCATTAACGAGGCCGCCCGGGAGGCCCACGAAGACCCCGCCTTCTCCGCGCGCATCCGCGAAGGCCGGCCTGGTTTCTGAGCTTACGCTTGATTGGCCCCCGGCAGGCGTCACCATCGCCGAGCCATGCCATTCGCCTGCAAAATCATCCTTTCCCTCCTGTTTGCCGGATTCCTGCTTCCGCGTGCGGTGGCGGCGAAGCCCAACATCCTCCTCATCTACACCGACGACCAGGGATCGGTCGATGCCCGGTGCTACGGAGCCCGGGACCTCACCACGCCCACCATGGACAAGCTGGCTGCCAGCGGTGTGCGCTTCACCCAGATGCTGGCCCCGGCCCCGGTTTGTTCTCCCTCCCGGGCCGGCCTGCTGGGCGGGTGCATCCCCATGCGCCTCGGGGCCCCGGGAAACATTTCATCCAGCCGGGGAGGAAAGGGCCTCGCCCCACAGCTGCACCTGCTGCCCGAATTGCTGCGCGACGCCGGCTACCGCACCCATCACGTGGGCAAGTGGCATCTCGGCTACACCGACGAAACCATGCCTAATGCCCAGGGTTTCGACACCTCCTTCGGGCACATGGGCGGATGCATCGACAACTACTCGCACTTCTTCTACTGGGCCGGCCCGAACCGCCACGATCTCTGGCGCAACGGCAGGGAGGTCTGGCACGACGGAGAGGGATTCGGCGAACTCATGGTCAGGGAAGCCAGGGCCGTCATTGCAAAGAAGGACAAGCGCCCCTTCTTCCTCTACTGGGCCATCAACTGGCCTCACTACCCCCTCCAGGGATTTGACAAGTGGCGGGCTCACTACCGCGACAGGAAGCTTCCCCATCCCCGCGACAAGTACGCCGCCTTCGTTTCAAGCATGGACGAACTGATCGGACAGGTGCTCGAGCACCTCGAGAGCACGGGGAAACGAAACGACACCATCGTGATCCTGCAGTCGGATCACGGGCATTCGGTGGAGGAGCGTACCTTCGGGGGCGGAGGGAGTTCCGGTCCGTATCGCGGGCACAAATTCTCCTTCCTGGAAGGCGGGCTGCGGGTGCCTTCCATCGTAAGCTGGCCAGGCACCCTGCCGGAAGGCGAGGTGCGCAGTCAATTTGTGACCGGCTGCGACTGGTTCCCGACCCTCGCCAAGTGGGCGGATGCCCCTCTCCCCAAGGGACTGAAGCTCGACGGCCGGGATATCAACGCCGTGATCCGCTCGGCCGATGCGCCCTCTCCACACAAAGACTTCTTCTGGACCCAGGACTTCAGCCGGAACAAGAACGCCCCCTGGGCCGTGCGCAAGGGGGACTGGAAACTGCTCCACCGACCTCTCGACCAGGTCACCCCGTGGAAAGGCGGCAAGGCGCCCACACACTTCCTGGTCAACCTCACGAAGGATCCCGGGGAATCCACCAACCTGGCCGGGAGCGAACCCGCCCGCCTTGCGGAACTCCAGCAACTCGCCAAGCGCTACCAGGATGACCTCCTCCCCGACTTCCAGGCGGCCCGGAAGTAGCCGGTCGAACGCGTCATCCATTTCCTGAATCCTCCTCGCAAACAGGAATACCCCCGTCCCCGCTTCATGCCCTGCAAGTTCCGAGTGGCTTCGGACGACAAATCTGCAATCGTCGAATCGCATTCCATCCCGTCATGTTCCGATCCATTTTCTGGCTCACCATCCTCTCCTCCCTGATCCCAGGAACGGCTGCGGCCAGCACGCGGCCGAACATCGTCCTCATCATGGCCGACGACCTGGGTTTCTCGGATCTCGGGTGCTATGGAGCGGAAATCCGCACCCCCCACCTGGACCAGCTCGCCCGGGACGGCCTGCGGTTCTCCCAGTTCTACAACACCGCCAAGTGCCACTCCTCACGGGTCTCGCTCCTGACGGGCCTCTACTGTGACCAGGCCGGAAGCGCCTCCCTCTCCCGGGGGGCCACCATCGCGGAGGTCCTGGGATCAGCGGGCTACTCCACCGCCATGGCAGGAAAATGGCACTTGTCCGGCAATCCTCTCGACTTCGGCTTCGAACGCTACTGGGGGCACCTTTCCGGGGCCACCAACTTCTTCACCGGCGACAACACCTTCCGCCTCGGGGCCGAGAAGTGGGAGGTCCCCGCCACCCTGAACGGCAAACCGTTCTACACCACCAATGCCATCACCGACTTCGCGATCGAGTTCGTAGACGAGATGCTCGCAGGAAAGCAGGAGGACCCCCCGGATTCACCATTCCTCCTCTACCTTGCCTACAATGCCCCGCACTATCCCCTGCAGGCTCCCGAGAAGGAGATCGCAAAGTACAAGGGAGTCTACGATGCCGGCTGGGACGAGCTCCGGAAGCAGCGCTATCGCAAGCAGCTGAAGTCAGGCCTTTTCCCGCGGGACTACAAGCTCAGCCCGCGCCCCCGGCACGTTCCCTCCTGGGAATCCCTCTCCGCCGCGGACCGGAAGTGGGAGTCCCGGCGCATGGAGGTCTTCGCCGCCATGGTGGACGTCGTCGACCAGAACGTCGGACGCCTCGTCACCCATCTCAAGAAGAGAGGGGCCTGGGAAAACACCCTCTTCCTCTTCTGTTCAGACAACGGGGCCTGCCCCTTCGAGCGCACCCGCGGCAAGGATCTTCAACCATGGGATCCCAAGAGCTACTGGTGCTATGACGTGGGCTGGGCCCACATGGGCAACACCCCCTTCCGGCTCTACAAGCAGAACCAGCACGAGGGCGGAATTTCCTCCCCGCTCATCGCGCACTGGCCCAGGGGACTGAAGACGGAGCGCGGAAACCCCACCGCCGGCGCCGACCAGACCCTCAGCCCGGGGCCCCTCGGGCCGATCACCCGCCAACCCGGCCACCTCATCGACTTCATGGCCACCTTCCTTGAACTGGGCGGGGCCAAGTATCCCAAGCGGGTGGGATCACGCACCATCGACCCACTCCAGGGCAAGTCTCTCCTCCCCATTCTCCAGGGCCGACAAAGGGAGGGCCACGACACCCTCTACCAGCATTTCGGGACGGACCGCGCCCTGCGGCAGGGAGACTGGAAGGTGGTGGCCGCCAAGGGTGGTCGCTGGGAACTCTACAACATGGCGGAGGATCGCACCGAACTCAATGACCTGCGCCGGAAAGAACCCGCACGGGCCACCCGCATGATCGAGGAATGGTTCCGCATCGCCCGGGAGGTTGACCGACTCAAGCCCGGCCAGCTCAAGCCCGGCAGCGACAGCCTCAGCCCGCTCAAGTTCGGAAAACGCAACGACCCCGGCGCAGGAGCGGAACCGACAAAGAAAAAAAAATCCCGCAGGAAGAAGCAGGCGAAGGCCCCTGCTGCTCCCTGAGACATTCCCTTCCCCCGTAACTCATGAAACTGCTCGCCCTTCTCCCCCTTGCCTTTTTCCTCCTGGGCCCCGGCCCTGCCAGGGGAGCCCGACCCAACCTCCTCCTCATCACCGTGGACGACATGTCCTGTGACTCGGTGGGCGTCTTCGGCTGCAAACTCAAGGACACCACCCCGCACATCGACAAGCTGGCCCGCGAAAGCCTGCGCTTCGACCACGCCCACGTGCAGGTGGGCAACTGCTATCCCTCCCGCAACGTCATGTTCTCGGGGCGCTACCCCCACAACACCGGGGTGGAGGGCTTCTACCAGGTCAAGCCCATCAAGTTCCCCGTCCTCTGCGACCTCATGAAGGCCGGGGGCTACTACACTGCCATTCGCGGCAAGGTCAGTCACTCGACCCCCTACCAGCCCTATCCCTGGGATGCCGACCTCACCACCGGTCCGGACGGCAGCAAACTGCACCTCAAGGACGTTCCTTCCTATGGCGAATGCACCCGGCGCGGAATTGCCGCCGCCAGGGCCGCAGACAAACCCTTCTGCCTGAACATCAATATTTCAGATCCTCACAAGCCCTTCTGGAAACCGAACGACCCCCACAAGGTGTCGCGGATCTTCCAACCGGAAGAGGTTCCCATCCCCGGGTTCCTCTTCGACCACCCGGATGTGCGCAAGGAACTCGCCCTCTACTACACCTCCGTGCGGCGGGCCGATGACGCGGTGGGCGCCATCCTCCGGGCCCTCGAGGAGTCGGGACAGAAGGACAACACCATCGTGATGTTCCTGAGCGATCACGGCATGCCGCTGCCCTTTGCCAAGACCCAGCTCTACCATCACAGCACCCGCACCCCCTGGATCATCCGCTGGCCGGGAGTGACCAGGGCCGACTCGGCCAATGACTCCCACATGATCTCCGCGGTGGACCTGCTTCCCACCGTGCTCGACATGGCGGGCCTCAAAAAACCGGGCGCCCTCGACGGGCAGTCCTTCGTTCCCGTCATGAAGGGACAGCAGCAGGATGACCGGCACGCCGTCTTCAAGGTCTATAACGAAAATGCCGGTGGTAACCGCCACCCCATCCGCGGAGTGCAGACCAGGAAGTATCTCTACCTCTTCAATCCCTGGTCAGATGGCGAAAACGTCTTCCGGACCGCCACCAACGGAACGGCCACCTATCGCCAGATGAAGAACCTGGCTGCGACTGACCAGAAGATCGCGACCCGCCTCGCAACCATGGACCACCGCAGCGTGGAGGAACTCTATGACGTGGAAAAGGATCCTGACTGCCTGCACAACCTGGCCGGTGAAGAGGCCCACCAGGACATCAAGCGCACCCTGCAGGCCCGTCTCCGCAAGTTCATGGAAGAGAGCAAGGACCACGCCCTCGCTCCCTTCCTCAAGCGCGGCGATCCCACGGCCCTGGCCGCCTACATGAAGAAGGTGCAGGACGAATCCGCCCAGCGCCGGGCCACCCGCCGCAAGGGGAAAAACAGAAACAAGGCCAAGGGCAACCGGAAGAAGACGTCCTGACCAATCCTCTCTGGCTAGCGGTTCACCAGCAGCGAATAGCGGCAGCTCAGGGTCTTCATAGTGGCAACGTATTACACCAACCGACTGCAGTGTGTAACCCCGCCGTAAAGCAGGTTTCAGCAACCCCACCGCTGCAGCTCCACGATATTGCCCTCGGGGTCCCGGAGGTAGATCATCTCCACCTGCTCACCCTCGCTTGTTTCAAAGACGGTCAACTCTCCGTATGCCGAGCCTCCGGCAGCCAGGAATTCATCCCGGGCAACCTTAACGTCCTCCACCGCAAAGGCGATGTGGGCGAACCCAGGGCGATTGATCGCCGGCTCCTGCGATGTCTCTCCTGGCTCGTACTCGAAGATCTCCAGCGTCGGCCCACCCTCTCCGTATCCCGGCAGCCGCAGATGCATCCCCTTCAGGCGCGCCCCCGGAAGCGCGGTGGCGACTTCAAGATTCGCCCCGTCATAATCCCGCTCCGGCGGGAGCGGAATGCACCCGAAGACCTCCTCGTAAAACCGCGACAGCGTTCGCCAGTCCCTCGCGATCAAATTGGTGTGCACATACTTCGCCCTCATGAGCTCCAAGCCTGTCTATGATCCCTCTGGATTTTGACGCCCCCTGAGGCCGCTTTGCTGAACCGTAAACAGCGATTCCTCAACAATCCAGCCGCCTTTATTGCCCTGTCTGGATGAACCGCAGCAGGAGTCGGCCCATGCAGCATTGTCCTCCCCGCCATGACCGGAACAAGAGCCGAATCGGACGATTCTTCTTTTGAAACGCCAGCTCATTCGCTGAGGTGGAGATCCAAGTATGAAGCCATTCGCCCTGTTCGCCCTTCTGCTCCTCTTCCATCCGGCCCTCGCACTCGCCAAGCCCAACATCGTCATCATCCTGGCCGACGACATGGGCTACGGGGATCTGCAGATCCTCAATGCGAAGTCGAAGATCCCCACTCCCCACCTCGATGCGCTGTCCCGTTCCGGCGCCACCTTTCTCGATGCCCACAGTGGCTCCGCGGTCTGCACCCCCACCCGCTACGGCCTGCTCACCGGCCGCTATTGCTGGCGCTCGCGGCTGAAGAGTGGAGTCCTTTTCCCGCCCCGCGACAAACCCCTCATCGAGGACGACCGTCCCACCATCGCCAGCTACCTCAAGTCCCACGGCTACCAGACCGCCATGGTGGGCAAATGGCACCTCGGCATCGGGTGGGCCCGCGACGGGAAGGGCAAAGTGGTCTTCGACGAACCCTTCACCAATGGACCGATCGAGAAGGGCTTCGACCAGTGGTTCGGCATCGCGGCCTCCCTCGACATGGTGCCCTACGTCTACCTGCGCGACCACCAGGCGGTGGCGAAATGCACCACCACCCAGAAAGCCATTGGCTTTCCGAAGTATGTCCGCGCCGGGCCCCGGGACCCCGCCTTCGACCCCGGTGACGTCCTCGATGATCTCGCCACGGAAGCGGCCACCTTCATCAGGAAGGCTACGAATCCGAAATCCCCGGCAACCCACAAACCCTACTTCCTTTATCTGCCTCTCACTGGTCCCCACAAGCCGGTCTGGCCCCATGAGCGTTTCGTCGGAAAGACGAAGCTGGGGCCCTACGGAGACTTCGTCCACCAGGTCGACCACACGGTGGGTGTGGTCCTCAAGGCCATTGCGGACTCGGGACAGGGCGACAACACCCTCGTGATCTACACCAGCGACAACGGATCCTTCATGTACCGGCGCAAGGAGGGAGAGAAACACCACCTCGCTGACGAGAAGAGCCAGGGCTACCGCCCCGCCGATCACTCTGCCAACCATCACTGGCGCGGAACCAAGGCCGACGTCTGGGAGGGTGGGCACCGGGTCCCCTTCTTCGTCCGGTGGGAAACAGGCGGCATCAAGCCGGGCACCCAGGTCTCCCGCGTCACCTGTCACACCGATATCTTCGCCACCGTTGCCGAAACCGTGGGACAACCCGTTCCCGCTGGTGCCGCCCGGGACAGTTTTTCCTTCCTGCCCGCCGCCCGGGGAAAGGCTGCCGAAAAACCCCGCCCCGGCGTGATCAACCACTCCGCTGCCGGCGTGTTCGCCATCCGGAAGGGCCCGTGGAAACTGGTGGCCGGAAATGGCTCCGGAGGCCGGCAAGGCCCCCGGGGAAAACCCTTCCAGAAACCCTATCACCTCTACAACCTTGCCGAGGATCCGGGGGAGACCAGGAACCTCATCGAGCAAAAGACGCAGATCGCGGCCCAGCTGGAAGCCGAGTTGGCCGCCATCCGCGCTAACCACTAGCGCGATTGCTCAGTCTGAGTTGCCAACACCCACTGGTCTGGGTAGAGCTTTTGCCCCTGGAGCGATAGCTCCTCCCGCTTCTGATCGTATCCCACCTTCCCATGAAACGTCTCATCCCTCTTTTCTGCCTCCTCCCCTGCCTCGCACCCCTGGCCCCGGCAAAGGCTCCCAATGTCATTCTCGTCATCACTGACGACCAGGGTTACGGCCCGGTGGGACGGCACGGCCACCCCTGGATCAAGACCCCCAACCTCGACGCACTCTACGACAAGAGCGCGCGCTTCACCCGCTTCCTGGTCAGTCCCACCTGCGCACCCACCCGTTCCGCCATCATGACCGGCCGTCATCCGCTCAAGAATGGCGTGACCCACACCATCCTGGAACGTGAGCGCATGACCCTCAAGGCCACCATTCTCCCCCAGGTCCTCAAGACCGTGGGCTACACCTCCGGTATCTTCGGCAAGTGGCACCTCGGGGACGAGGATCCCTACCAACCGCACAAGCGGGGATTTGATGAGGCCTTCATTCACGGGGCCGGGGGTATTGGCCAGGCCTACAAGTGCTCGTGCGCGGACGCCCCGGGCAACAAGTACTTCGATCCCGTCATCCGCCACAACGGATCGTTCGTGAAAACCAAGGGCTACTGCACCAACATTTTCTTCAATGCCGCCCTGGGATGGATCAAGTCCGTCAAGGACAAGGACGCGCCCTTCTTCGCCTACATCACCACCAACGCGCCACACGGCCCCTTCATCGCCCCGCCCTCCAACACCAAGCGCTTCACCGACATCGGATTCGGAAAAACGCAGGCCGGCTTCTACGGCATGATCGAGAATATCGACGAAAACATGGGGCATCTTCTCGCCAGGATGGAGGAGTGGAAACTCTTCGAAAACACGATCCTCATCTTCATGTCCGACAACGGAATGACCGGTGGAGGCGGTGGACGTCCCGGCAAACCCGTCGCCAAGGGCCATCCCTTCTTCAACGCCGGCCAGAAGGGACTCAAGGGCTCGGTTGATGAAGGAGGCGTGCGGGTTCCGTTCTTCGTGCGCTGGGATGGAAAATACGCCACCCGGGACATCAACGAACTTTCCGCCCATATCGACATCCTCCCCACCCTCGCCGCGGTCGCAGGGGCCAAGCTGCCTGAAAACCAGGTTGGGGGTCGCAGTCTCCTGCCCCTGCTTCTCGGCCAGAAGATCAGGACCGGGGACCGTTACCTTTTCTCCCAGAAGGCCCGCTGGCCCACCGGATCCGAGCCCGACAGGCATCAGTGGAGCAGCTTTGCGGTACGCAACTCCCGCTATCGCCTGGTGGGCAAACAACTCTTCGACATGGTCACTGACCCCGGCCAGAAGACCGACGTGGCCGATCGGCATCCCGAAGTCGTGAAAGAGATGCGCGCCGCCTACGACAGGTTCTGGCAGGAGGCCCGCCCCCTCATGGTCAACGAGGAGGCCCCCATGTCCAAGACCCGCCCCTTCCACGTCTGGTACAACCAACAGATGGAACAGGGTGGCATCCCGAACTGGGTTCCCCCAGAACTGTAGGAAGTTTGCCGCACACGCAGGGCCTTACCCGCCCCGGGATTCCATCGGTTGCCGGACCCGTTGACGGCAGGAGCCACCACCGACCCTGACCCGCCTGCGGTATTCTCCCCTTTCTCCCCGCTCCAAAAGGCCTCATTCCCACCCACACAAGGGGTTGAAGCCCGGGAGGGATTCGCTAGGGTAACGATTCCCCTAGTTCAGCCCCCTCGGCACATGAGACTTCTGCAAACCCACCGCGCGTGCGCGCTCCTCCTCTCCTCGCTCCCTCTCAGCGGCGCTCCGGTCATCAGTGAATTCATGGCCGACAACAACTCGGCGCTCTACGACGAAGATGGTGACTCCAGTGACTGGATCGAACTGTACAATCCCGATCCCAATGCCGTCGACCTCGGCGGCTACTTCCTCACCAACGATCCCGCCGAGCGCATGGGGTGGGAGATCCCGGCCCCGACCATCCTCCCCGCCGGGGGCTCCGTCATCGTCTTTGCCTCCAACAAGGATCGCAAGGTGGGGGAGCTTCACGCCAACTTCCGCCTCAGCAAGGCCGCCGGCGGTCACCTTGCCCTCGTCGACCCGGATGGACAGACGATCGTCCAGGAATACGCCGGCTATCCCGAGCAGTTTGAAGACTTCTCCTACGGGCTGGCTCAGACCGGCGCCACTTCCATGGAGATCCTCGTCCCGGAAAACAGCGCCTGCACCATACTGGTGCCCACCAGTGACATCGGGACCACCTGGCGCGGACCCGGCTTCGACGACACCACCTGGGCGGATGCCACCACCGGTATCGGCTACGAGCGCAGCGGGGGCTATGAGAACCTCTTCGGAGCCGACGGGGATGTTGAATCGCAGACCTACGGCACGAATTCCACGGTCTACATCCGCATTCCCTTCTCGCTGGCTGAACGCGAAGGCCTGACCAGTCTCAACCTGCGCATGAAGTATGATGACGGATTCATCGCCTTCCTCAACGGGACCGAAGTGGCCTCGGGCAATCCTCCCACCGGGGCACCCGCCTGGAACTCGGACGCCAGTTCGGACCACTCGGACAGCCTGGCCGTCGCCTTCGAGGACACCGACATCACCCAGCACACCGCTCTCCTCCAGAACAACAATGTCCTCGCCATCCACCTCCTGAACGGCGACACCACCAGCTCCGATCTCCTCTGTCTGCCACGTCTGGAGGCTGAGTTCGTGAGCGATCCGGGCCTCGGAGAGGCCGGATACTTCCAGCAATCCTCCCCCGGCGGATCCAACGGAACCGACCAGGGACTGCCCTCCGGGCCCGTCACCTTCAGCGTTCATGGCCGCGGCTTCGTGGGATCCCTTTCCGTCGCGCTCACCACCGGATCGCCCTCGGCCCAGATCCGCTACACTACCAATGGCGACATCCCCACCACCACCTCCTCCCTCTACACCTCGCCCATCAGCATCACCTCCTCCACCCTCCTGCGGACCCGCTCCTTCGAGACCGGTCTCGCACCTGGCACGGTCGACGAGATGGGCTACCTCAGACTCAACAATGATGCCCAGAGCTTCAGCTCGGACATCCCGGTGGTGGTGATGGAGCGCTTCTCAGGTGGTCCCAGCGCCTCCAACGGCAAGTCCTTCACCTTCTTCGCCTTTTTCGAACCCGACCAGCGCACCCGGCGCACGACCCTCGACGGCCCCTACACCCTGGGCACCCGGGGTGGCTGGAAAACCCGCGGCTCCTCCTCCACCGGATTTCCGAAAAAGGCCTACAGCATCGAGGCCTGGAACGAACTCAACCGCAACAGGAACATCTCGCCCTACGGCCTGCCCCCAGAGTCTGACTGGATCCTCAATGCCCGCTCCCGCTACGACCGGTCCCTCATGCGCAATGCCTTCATTTATGAGTTGAGCAACCAGATCGGACGCTACGCCGTGCGCACCCGCTACGTCGAACTCTTCAAAAACGACAACGGTGGGAACCTCTCCTACGGCAACGACTACGACGGCGTCTACACTTTCATGGAAAAGATCTCGCGGGACAAGGAGCGGGTCCCCGCGGAACGGCTCCCTGCCAGCGTCACCAGCGAGCCGGGCATCGGGGGCGGTTACATGCTCAAGATCGATCGGCTTGACCCGGGCGACTCGGGAATAAGCGCGGGAGGACGTTCCCTGGGCTGGGTCTACCCAAAGGAAGATGATGCCACCGGCGCACAGGGCAACTGGATCCGCAACTACATCAACTCGATGAACGATGCGCTCAACGCGCCCGACTACGCCGATCCGATCAATGGTTACGCAAGGCACATCGATGTCGATTCCTGGATTGATCACCACCTCCTCAATGTTCTCACCCTGAACGCCGATGCCCTGCGCCTGAGCACCTACTTCTTCAAGACCCGCGGGGGCAAGATCGAGTTCGGACCCATCTGGGACTTTGACCGCTCGATGGAATCAACCGACAGCCGGGACGATAATCCCTCCACCTGGTCCGGCGGCACCAATTACTTCACCTACCCGTGGTGGAACCGCCTCTTCACCGATGAAAACTTCTGGCAGAAATACATCGATCGCTACTTCGAACTGAGAGACGGGCCCTTCGCCACCGGCAATGTGCATTCCATCATCGACAGCATGGCCGCTACTCTCAATGAATCCCAGGTCCGCAACTTCCAGCGCTGGTCGGATCAACCACGGTTCGGGAGCTACCAGGGAGAAGTGAACCACCTCAAGACCTGGCTGAGCACCCGCCTGAACTGGATGGATGGGCAGTTCGCGCCCCGCCCCACCGCCAACCGTCCGGGCGGAACCTACCCGGCCGGCACCACCGTCACCCTGAGTGCCCCCTTGAGTGGCGGACAGAAGATCTACTACACCCTTGATGGCAGCGACCCGCGTCCCCAGAGCGAGAGCGAGACCCTGGAAGGCACCACCCTCTTCGGCGAAACCCAAGCCGTGAAGGTGCTCGCCCCGGCCGACAATATCGGGGCCACCTGGCAGGGGGGCAGCGAACCGTTCAACGACAACTCCTGGCGCTCAGGCACCAACGGCGTGGGATACGAACGCAGCAGTGGCTACGATCCCTACATCAATATCGACGTCGATGACGCGATGAGCAACCGCACAAGCTGCTATATCCGCATTCCGTTCAATGTCTCCGGGGCGGCTCTGGCCACCTGGAATTTCATGACCCTCCGGATGCGCTACGACGATGGTTTCGTGGCCTACCTCAACGGCACGCGGATCATGTCCGCCAATGATCCCGCCACTCTCAACTACCTGTCCTCGGCAACCCAGACCAACGATGACGGTTCGGCCATCACCTTCGAGAGTTTCAACGTAACGGCCCACCTCGGCTCCCTGCAGGCGGGACAGAACATCCTTGCCATCCATGCTCTCAACGAGAGCACGGGCAGCAGCGATTTCCTCAATCAGGCCAGTCTGGTGGCCGGCTTCGACGAGGGCGGCGGTGACGGGGTCGGAGGGGTCGAGTACACCGGACCCATCACCCTGAACTCCACCTCCCGTCTGGTGGCCCGGGTCTACGACCCCTCCGGGGGCCACTCGACAAGTTCGGGCCAGACGCCGGTGGGCACGGGCTGGGGCGCCCCCCTGGAAATCGAATACCTTGTCAACGAGGTTCCCGCCGGGCCTTCCAGCCTGGTGATTTCCGAGATCATGCACGATCCCTACGATCTCGGCGATACCGTCACCGAGAACGGGGCTTTCGAGTGGATCGAGCTGCGGAACATTTCCGGCGGCCCGGTTTCCCTTACCGGAGTACACTTCAGCGACGGGATCGACTTCGTCTTCCCAGGCCGCACCCTCGGGGCCGGTGAGCGTGTTCTCGTGGTGCGCGACCTTGCCGCCTTCCGACGCGTCTACGGCACCGGGCGAAACGCGTTCATTGCAGGGGAATTCGATCTCGCCCTCGACAACCAGGGCGAGCTCCTCACCCTGCGGGACCGCCACGGCGCCACCATCCAGAGCTTCACCTATGCCGAAGACGGGGACTGGCCCCGGGGGGCACAGGATGGCTACTCCCTCCTCTACAAGTCCGGAGATCCCGCCGAGGGAGCCAACTGGACCGCCAGCCGCAGCCTCCTGGGATCCCCCGGAACCACTGAACCGGGATCCGCCGAGGTGCCCGACCTCCTGGTGAATGAAGTGCTCACCAACTCGACCCTCCCGCAGGTCGACACCATCGAGCTCTACAATCCGAATCCTGTTGATATCGCCATCGGTGGCTGGTTTCTCACCGACGATCTGGGGCAGCCGGGGAAATTCCGCATTCCCGACGGAACAGTGGTTCCGGGCAATGGCTTCACCAGTTTCGACGAATCCGATTTCAATGCCACTCCCGGGGTGGACCCCGGCTTCGCTCTCGACTCCTACGGGGAAGAGACCTTCCTCGTGGCCGCTGATCCCTCCGGGGCGCTACTCGACTACGTGAACGGCTTTGCTTTCGGCGACGCCTCGGCTGGAGTTCCCTACGGACGACACGTGATCTCAACTGGCACCGCCCACGTTGTGCCCCTCACGGCCCCGACTTCCAACGCCGCCAACGCCAGCCCGGTGGCCGGCCCGCTGGTTATCACCGAGCTGATGTATCACCCCACTCCCTTCGAACCGGAGTTCATCGAGATTCAGAACGTCTCCGGGCAGCCGGTCCCCCTCGCCGGGGCCGAGGTCAGTGGCGTGGGCTTCGTCTTCGAGGGCACCGTGGCGGACCTGGAACCCGGTGAACTCATCGTGCTTACCGAGATCGATCCCGATACCTTCCGCACAACCTACAATGTTCCCGCCGTCGTGGCGGTCTACGGGCCTTATCCCGGCAAGCTCGACAACGGGGGAGAGCCCCTTCGCATCCGGCTCTCCGAGGCCAGCGGGATTCCCGACACCCCTGATCTCCTCGTTGCAGTCGATACCGTGATCTATTCCGACAATCCCCCGTGGTCCGCCTCTGCCGATGGCCTCGGGAACTCGCTGGAAAGAACGGTCCCCCGCGGATATGGCGGTGAGCCTCTCAACTGGCGGGCCTCGGCCAGCACGGGGGGCACTCCCGGGCGGGTGGAAAACAACCCACCCTCCGATTGGCGCTCACAGTTCTTTACCCCCGCCGAACTCAACGACCCGGACCTTTCGGGCCTCCTGGCGGACGCCGACGGCGACCTGCTGGTCAATGCCCTCGAATATCTCCTCGGTTCAGACCTCCGGGACAGAACCTCCCGCAGTGGTCTGCAGATTTCCCTCCTCCCGGTGGCGGGCGGCTACTACATCGAACTGGCTCACACCCTGCGCAACGGGGTCAGTGAGTTCGCCGCCGTCATCGACCAGTCTTCCGATTTAGGGAACTGGAGTGGCAGCGACGGGACAATCCGTCAGCACTCCACCACCTCGAACGGAGACGGAACAAGCACGGTAACTTACCGTGGGAATCAACCCGTTGACCCCGCCCTCAACCTCTACTTCCGCATCCGGGCGGTGGCATTGCCCTGATTCACGGAAACCCGCAAAACGCTCCCGGCAATACGCTCGTCAAGGGAGACAGAAGCTCCCGAAGGGGGGCGGACTGACCGAGCAGCAGGTCCGGCCCTACTCCCCCAGGACTTCACCCGCCACCTTCGCCTCCTGGGACTCCGGATCACGCTTGATGAAGCGGTGCAGATAGAGCCGGGCGTGAGGGTCTCCACCTTTCGCCCGATCCACTGCCTCTTCGAATCCCTTGTTGGACCACGTCATGTCCCGCGGGGTGACCGGGTTCCCGATCTTTTCCCAGTAGTACTTCAAGTCGTCCGATTCCCACTCACCATAAACGTCCTCCCAGGTCAGCTTGTTGAAAATGTCGAGGTGCGGCAGGAGCATGTGCTCTGCGATGGTGTCACCGATGACCTGGTAACGATTGTCGAGTGAAACGCGAAGGCGATCCGGGGTCACATTGGGCAGTGCCTTATGAATGGTGAGGGCGGGGAAGATCAGGGTGTCGCCGATCTCAAAGTCGGTAGAATGCCACTCGCCCTTCCGTTCCTCCTCTCCCAGCTCCACATCGAGGGCGCCCGCTCCAAGCGAGAAATGATGCTCCAGCACGTTGCCTGTCTTGTGCGAACCGGCCAGCATGGCCAGCCCACCCAGCTCTCTCGGGCAATCCCCCACCGGAGCCCAGCATGTCAGGGTTCGGTAATTCCCCTGGAAGTGCACGAAATCCTGGTGTGCCGGTGTGGTGTGCTCGGTATAGGCCGGGAACCAGAGCCTCGCGATCTTCTGGGGATGCGGCATGGCAGGCCTGCCGTAGATCTTCTCCACCATTTCGACGATTTCGGGTTGGTGTGCAATGCGGTGAAAGGCCTCCAGCCGGTAGACTTCATGATACACCTTCGTGTAGTCCACATCCCCTTCGGTACAGCGCGCGTCCAGGTTGGCGATCCCATCGACCGGATCGGTTCCCTCCGCCAGCCAACCACCCTGCTGCAACACCGTAAGCATCTCCCGTCGCAACGCACGCAGCAGATCGGGACGCTGCAACTGCCTGAAGAAGAGATAGCCATCCCGGTCCAGGCGACGGCGCAGCTCCTCCGCATCGTCACGGGCGTCATTGGAAACATGAAGCTCCACCAATCCCTCTTTCGCTTTCTCCATCATTCGTGAACTGAGTTCATGAACTGAATGGATGCCAAAGACAACCTCTCATCCGCGGCCCTGAAAAGCCCTCCGGAGGACCGACCTTCCACTTACCGGAATCCCTCCTTTCTTTCCGCCGTCACCGCTTTGGAGTGGCGCCATCCTCAAATGTATATTACGCCTTTTTTCGATAATGCGCTTCATCCTCATCATTGCCGCCGGGACAGCTCTGTCTGCCTTTGCATCAGCAGAGATCAGCTTCAATCGCGACATCCGCCCCATCCTTTCGGATCGCTGCTTCAAGTGCCACGGCCCGGACGCCAGCAACCAGAAATCGGAGTTCCGCCTGGACTCCTATGATAATGCGACAGCGGACCTGGATGGCTACTCCGGCGTCGTGGCCGGCGACCTCGAGAACAGCGAACTGCATCACCGGATCTGGAGCGAGGATCCCGACGAGATGATGCCCCCTGCAAAGTCGAAAATCACTCTCAGCAAGGAGGAACGAAAACTTCTCGATCGCTGGATCGAGGAAGGAGCCAAATACGACAAGCACTGGGCGTTCAAGACCATCCCGGCGAAGATTCCAGTCCCCGCCTCCACCGCCTGGGCCCGCACCCCGGTCGACGCCTTCGTCCTGGAAAGACTCAAGGGAACCGGGCTCAACCCCGGTCCGGAAGCACCCCGCGAAAGGTGGCTGCGCCGGGTCACCTTCGATATCACGGGACTGCCCCCAACCTTGACCGAGCTTGATGCCTTTCTCGCCGACAAGCACGAAGACGCCTACGAGAAGGTGGTCACCCGCCTCCTCGCCGCCGAATCCTATGCTGAACGCATGACCAGCGAGTGGCTCGATGTCGCCCGTTATTCGGACACTTACGGCTACCAGGTCGATCGCGACCGCTTTGTCTGGCCCTGGCGCGACTGGGTCATCAATGCCTTCCGGGAAAACATGCCCTACCACCAGTTCATCACCGAGCAACTGGCTGGCGACCTCCTTCCCAACGCAACCAAGGACCAGATCCAGGCGACCACCTTCAATCGTCTCCATCCGCAGAAAGTGGAAGGCGGCAGTGTGCCCGAGGAATTCCGCATCGAGTATGTCTCCGACCGCCTCCACACCTTCGGAACAGCTTTCCTGGGTCTTTCCCTGGAGTGCGCCCGTTGCCACGATCACAAGCACGATCCGGTCACGATGAAGGACTACTACGGCCTGAGCTCCTTCTTTGCCAACATCGACGAGGCGGGGTTGTATTCCTACTTCACTCCCTCCATTCCCACTCCCACCCTCCTTCTTTCCTCCGAAACACAGGACCGGGAGATCGCAGAGAAGAACGGCGCGATAAAGGCTGCCGGGGATGCCGTGGCGAGAGAGGCCAGGGAAGCGGAGGGCGCATTCGTGGAATGGCTCAGAACCCGCCCCGGGGAGTTTCAGTGGACGGGACTGCAGGCCCATGTCTCCTTTGATGACCGCCAGGGAGGCAACCTGCCCGACCGCGTGCGCAAGGACAAACCCGCCAAGACGAGCGGCAACAACAAGTCGGTGGAAGGTGTCCGCGGGCAGGGCCTCCAGCTCACCGGCGACGACGCCGTCCACGTGCAGGGCGCCGGGGCCTTCCGCCGCACTCAGCCCTTCTCCATCGGAATCTGGATCAACACCCCGGAGCAATACGAGCGCACCGTCATCTGGCGTCGATCCAAGGCCTGGACCGACGCTGGAAGCCGGGGCTACGAACTGCTCCTCCTGGACGGCAGGCTCAGCGCCGCACTCATTCACTTTGATCCCGGCAACTCCATTCGCGTGACCGCCCGGGAACCACTTCCCGCCAAGGAATGGCACCACGTCACAGTCACCTACGACGGCTCCAGCTCTGCCCGGGGACTCCAGCTCTGGCTCGATGGCAAACCACTCGCCTCGGAGCTTGTGCGGGACAAGCTGACCAAGAATATCGAGGGTGGTGGCGATCCCGACCTCCGCCTCGGGGAACGGTTCCGCGATGTCGGTTTCAAGCAGGGCAAGGTGGATGAACTGCACGTCTTCACCCGTGAGCTCACCGCTATTGAAGTGGCCCAGCTCCACGACGGCGAGACCCTGACCCACGCCCTCGGGACACCGCTCAAGTCACTGGTCCCACCCTTGCAGGACCAGTTGCAGGACTACTTCGTTTCCGCCCTCCACAAACCCTACGCGGATGCGCTCGGCAAACTGCAGGCCGCCCGCGATGCCAAACGCGCACTGATCGAACCCATTCGCGAGATCATGGTCATGCGCAGACTGGAGAAGCCCCGGCAGTCCTACCTTCTCAAGCGCGGAAGGTACAATTCCCGCAGCGAAACGGTTGGCTTCGAAACTCCGGCCGAGCTCTCTCCCTTTCCAGACGGCCAACCCCGCAACCGTCTCGGGCTCGTCCGCTGGCTGACCTCGCCGGATCATCCCCTCACCGCCCGCGTGACGATCAACCGCTACTGGCAGATGTTCTTCGGCCACGGCCTGGTGCGCACCCCGGAGGACTTCGGGAGCCAGGGCAGCCCTCCCAGCCATCCCGACCTGCTGGACTGGCTTGCGCGCGACTTCATTGAGAATGACTGGAACCTGCACCGCCTCATCCGGCACATCGTGCTCTCCTCCACCTATCGGCAGAGTTCCCTCACCGATCCCAGGAGCCGCGACCGCGATCCCGAGAACATTTTCCTGGCACGTGGCTCCGCCGACCGCCTCCCGGCTGAAATGATCAGGGACAATGCCCTGGCCCTCAGCGGTCTGCTCGTGCACAAGGTCGGCGGCCCGTCCGTCAAGCCCTATGAAGTGGCCGTATCCTTCAAGCCCGCCAGTCCGGGCAAGGGAGATGACCTCTATCGCCGAAGCGTCTACACCTGGTGGAAACGGACCGGGCCAGCCCCCGTCATGATGACACTCAATGCGTCCAAACGCGATGTCTGCCGGGTCCGTCGCGAAGTCACTTCCTCGCCCCTGCAGGCCTTCGTCCTGCTCAACGGCCCTCAGTTCATGGAGGCCTCCCGTGTAATGGCTGCCAACCTGTTGCAGATGCACAAGGACTCCCCCGATGCTCTCATCGCGGAAGCCTACCGCTCCTTCACCAGCCGCCTCCCCCGGAAGAGGGAACACAAGGTCCTGCGAGCCCTCTACGACGAACAGCTCGCCCACTACCAGGCTCATCCCGATCAAGCCGAGGGCATGACCGGCATCGGGGCCTCTCCTGCTGCCAAGGGCCTTCCCGCCCACCAGGTAGCCGCCGCCGCCATCCTGGTGAATTCCATCATGAATCTCGACGAAGCCGTCTCCAAACGATGATCACGAGCCACAACACCCTCTGCACCGGATTCGAAAACCCCATCGGGCTGAGCCGCCGACAGGCCCTGCAATCCTTCGGGATGGGCCTCGGATCCCTCGCCCTCGCGGACCTCATGGCAGCGGAACAGCCCACCGGAGATCCCGCCTCAATAATTCAGGCTCCACCTGCCAGGGCAAAGAGGGTGATCTTCCTCTTCCAGGCCGGCGGTCCGTCACAACTCGATCTCTACGACTGGAAGCCGCAACTCAAGGCCGACGAAGGCCAGGAGCTCCCTGCCTCCATCCGCATGGGACAGCGCCTGACTGCCATGTCCGGAAACCAGGCCAGCCTGCCACTGGTGGGCACTCCCTTCAAGATGGGGCAACACGGGGAGTCCGGGGCCTGGATCAACAGCGACATCCTTCCCCACACCTCAAAAATAGCGGATGACCTCTGCTTCATCAAATCGATGCACACCGAGGCCATCAACCACGGACCGGGGGTGACCTTCATGCAGACCGGATCGCAGTTTCCGGGGCGCCCCAGCATGGGCGCGTGGCTCGATTTCGGCCTGGGCACGATGAACAAGGACCTGCCGTCCTTCGTCGTGATGGTAACCAGGAACAAGGGCGGCCAACCACTGGTCTCCCGCCTCTGGGGCAGCGGCTTCCTTCCCGGCCGGCATGACGGGGTCCGCTTCCGGGCCGCCAAGGATGCCGTTCTCTATCTCAACAGCCCTCCCGGCGTCAACCGGGCCAACCGCCGCAAGGTTCTCGATCACCTGCGCGAGCTTCACGAGATGCAGTTTGAGGAGACCGGCGACCCCGCCCTCGAAACCCGCATCGCCCAGTATGAGATGGCCTTCAACATGCAGCAATCCGTCCCCGAAGTGACTGATCTCTCCGCCGAACCGGAGAGCACCTTCAAGCTCTACGGCGACGACGCGAAGAAGCCGGGCACCTTTGCGGCCAACTGCCTCCTCGCCCGCCGCCTGGCCGAACGGGACGTGCGCTTCATCCAGCTCTACCACCAGGGCTGGGACCAGCACGGCGGCCTGCCTGGCGGCATCAGGACCCAGTGTCGCGAAACCGACCAGGCTTCCGCTGCCCTGGTCGCCGATCTCAAGAACCGTGGTCTGCTGGAAGACACCCTCGTGATCTGGGGTGGCGAATTCGGCCGTAGCAGCTACTGCCAGGGAAGGTTCACCGGCGGAAACTTCGGACGCGACCATCATGGACGCTGTTTCACCGTCTGGATGGCCGGGGGCGGCAGCAAAGCCGGCACCAGCTACGGGGCCACCGACGAATACGGCTATAACATCGCCAAGAACCCGGTCCATATTCACGACCTTCAGGCCACCATCCTGCACCTCCTGGGCATCGACCACGAACGGCTCACCTTCAAGTACCAGGGCCGCCACTTCCGCCTCACCGATGTCCATGGCAAGGTCGTGAAGGGCGCGCTGGCATGATCCGAACGCCTGCCTGGGCAATCCCGCCCGGTCTCCCCCGGTCCAAGTCCCACCCGAAGTTTTCCTGCTCCATGAAACGTGCCTCCCTGATCCTCTTCCTTTCTCTCTGCACCTGCATTCTCTCCGCCCAGGACAAGATTCGTGTCCTCGTCTGGGATGAGCAGCAACCGGTCCGCAAAAAGGTCTACGAGAACTTTCCCGGCAACTTCATCGCCGATCACCTCCGCACCAATCCCAGGCTGGAGGTGAGCACTGCGAGGCAGAACGACCCGGAACTGGGCCTCGCCAGCGAGATGCTCGCCAGAACCGACGTCCTCATCTACTGGGCACACGTCAGGCAGAGGGACATCCCGGAGGCCAAGGGCCAGGAAATCGCAGACCTCGTCAAGGCAGGCAAACTCGCCTTCGTGCCCCTGCACTCCGCCCACTGGTCCGTTCCCTTCATGATGTGCATGCAGGAGAAGGCCGCCCAGGATGCCCTCGCGGCCCTGCCTGAAGGGAAACGCGCCACCGCCAGGGTGGTCTACGAAGGCCGGGTCCAATGGAAGAAGGCCGGCGAGTTCGCCCGCAACTTCGCTCCCTGGCGCTACAAGTTCGACGACAAGGGAAACATCACCGCTTTCGTGCAGCGCCCCAACTGCGTCTTCCCGCGCTGCTGCGGCCCGGGACAACCCGCCGAGGTCCGCATCATTCACAAACAACATCCCATCTGCCAGGGCGTGCCCGCCCGCTTCACTCTCGATGCCACCGAGATGTACGACGAACCCTTCGGCGTGCCCGAACCTGATACCGTCCTCTTCACCGAGGACTGGAAGGGCGGCGAGTTTTTCCGCTCCGGCTGCCTCTGGAATCTCGGCAAGGGGGTGGTCTTCTACTATCGCCCCGGCGACCAGCAGTATCCCATCTTCGCCAATGCCCACCTCCTCAAGCTGCTGGAGAATGCCGCAGTGTGGCTGGGAAGCAGGTAGCAGGCCCGCTCGCCATGGGTTTCCGTGACGGCCGGGGCCACATCTTTCGCGTGACAAATTTCACTATGGAACCCTGAATACTGAATAATCCACTGCGCCCAGTTCGTATCTCCATCCCATTATCCATGAAACGCATCACCTTAGTCGTCCCCCTCTTCCTCGCCCTTCTCTTTCCGCTTCTCATGTCGGAGAAGAAGAAGGAGGAGATCAAGCACATCGTCTTCATTGCGGGCAACCGCAGCCACGGTCCGGGCGAACACGAGTTTTATGCCGGCTGCACGCTTCTGGCCAAGGCCCTCAACGAACAGAGCGGGCTCAAGGTGAAAGCCACCGTCCTGCGTGCCAACTGGCCCAAGGAACACAAAGCCATCGTGGAGAGCGCCGACACCATCGTGATCTACGCCGATCACGTCAGCGCCCACGGCGGGCAATGGGAATTCCTCGACGGTCTCGCCAGGAAGGGAGTGGGCATGGTCTTCATGCACTACGCCGTCCACCCTAACAAGGAGATCGGTGAAAAGTACTATCGCCCGTGGATCGGTGGGGCGATGGAGAGCGGCTGGTCGGTTAACCCGCACTGGGTCGCCGACCTCGAGATCATCAAGGACCACGAGATCGGCAATGGAGTGCCCGACAAGGTTACCTGCCTCGACGAGTGGTACTACAACATGCGTTTCGTCAAGGAGCGCGACAAGGTCCTTGATCTCTTCACCGCAGTGCCTGCCCGCGAGAACATGCACCGCTATATCAACATGTGGAACCAGAATGGCGTGGATGGACTGGACAAGTCACAGACCCTGATGTGGGGCTACGAGCGACCCACGGGCGGTCGCGGGGTAGGATTCGTGGGCGGCCATTATCATCAGAGCTGGGCGGTCGACGGCGTGCGCAAGGCGGTCCTCAACGCAATCATCTGGACCGCCGGCATGAAGGTGCCCGAGAACGGGGTTCAATCACGCGCACCCACCGAGGAGGAGCTCAACGTCAACCTGGACAAGAAGGGCCGGGTGAGACGAATAAAGGTTCCAGACCCCGGGGCGTGGAAAAAACTCCCCCCCGCCAAGATCCAGAAGGAGCGGGAGGCGGGTTTTAATCAGGGTGCCGGAGCGAAGGTTCGACCAGCCCCGGCACCCGAAAAGAAAAACCCTGAGACCACCGGACTCCCGAAGAAATCGGTGGCCGGCAGCGGGGCCCCCGCCCCTCAGCCTCAAGGCGGCCCGGCTGGAAGGATCGTCGTGCCCGACGACCTCGAGCTGACCGTCTGGGCCACCAGCCCGATGCTCTCCAACCCTGCCAACATGGATACCGACGCCGCCGGCCGGATCTGGGTCGCGGAAGGCGTCAACCAGGGCAAACCCGGCGACCAGCGCCCGGAAGGCGCCCGCATCGTGGTGCTCGAGGACAGGGACGAAGACGGGAAGGCGGACAGCTCCCACGTCTTCGTGCAGGATCCCGCCCTGGTGGCTCCCATCCGGGTCAGCCTGTTCGACAATCGCGTGGTGGTATCCCAGCCCCCTCATCTTGTCGTTTATACCGACGTCAATCGTGACCTCGTCTTCAATCCCGAGATCGATAAACGCGAGAACCTCCTCAGCGGATTCAATGGAAGGGATCACGATCATGGCCTGCATGCGGTAGTGGGCGGACCGGATGGGAAATGGCACTTCAGCCAGGGCAATTCCGGGGCCCGGTTCAGCGACAGGGATGGAGTTGAATTCCTCATCGGTGGTCCTCTCGAGGATGAAGGGGGCCAGCAGGCTGTCGACCCCCGCACCCTCGCCGGCCAGCCGAGCGGTGACGGCCGCCACTGGGTGGGCGGCTTCGCGGCCAGAATGAACCCTGACGGCACCCAGGTCCGCATCACCGGCCACGGTTTCCGCAACAGCCACGGACAAACGATCACTTCATTTGGGGATGTGTTCCAGAATGACAGTGCCGATTCCGAATCCTGCCGCGTCACATGGCTGATGGAGGGTGGCTTCCTCGGATTCTTCTCGCCTGATGGGCAACGCCCCTGGCAGGCCGACAAGAGGCCAGGCCAGACTGTCCCCGAGGCCCACTGGCGACAGTGGGACCCCGGCACCCTTCCCCCCGGGGACGTCTACGGACGCGGCTCCCCAACCGGAATCTGCTTCTATGAAAATGGGGCGCTGCCAGAAAAATATGCCGGGCTCCTGGCCAGCTGCGATGCGGAACGTGGAGCTGTCCTGGGATATTTTCCTGTGCCGGAGGAATCAAATTTCAAGCTTGAGCGCTTCGACTTCATTAAAGCCCGGCCCGGCAACCCCTTCCGGCCTTCCGATATCATGGTGGGTGCGGACGGAGCACTTTACCTCTCTGGACGAAGCGGTCCCGATACGGAACATCCCAATGGAGGAGATCACGGTGGGCCGGGAATCATTTACCGGCTGGCCCCGAAAGGATTTCGTCCCAATATCACGGCCCCCTCCGCGGATTCGATCGCCGGCGCCCTCGCCCTTCTCTCGAATCCCGCCCAGAACGTGCGGCACCTCGGCTTCGAGGCCTTGCGGGCCGCCGGGGAGAAAGCCCTTCCCGCGGTCCGTGGCTTGCTCGGACACTACAACGGCTATCTCCAGGCCAGGGTCGTCTGGCTTCTTCCCTCCCTGGGAGAGGCAGGCCTGCGCCTGACCAGGAGTCTGCTTGACAGCCCTGATGCCCGGACCCGCCTCCTTGCCTTCAGGTCCCTGCGCAATGCCGGTGAGAACCAGTTGGAGATGGTCAGCAGATTCTACATCGATGAACCCAGTTCAGCGGTCCGGCGCGAGGTAGCCCTCTCCCTGCGCGACGTTCCCGCCCAACGCAAGGCGACTTATCTGAGCTATTTCCTGAGGCGCTGCAGCGCGGGCGATCGTACTTACCTTGAGGCCTGCGGCCTCGCGGCTGAGGGGGCCGAGGAACTCGTCTGGAGCAGACTGAAGAGCGTGGCAAGAATCACGGGAGCCCTTGAGTGGACGGAAGCCTTCGCCAGAATCACCTGGCGCCTTCACCCCAGGGCGGCCCTCCCGGATCTGCAGAAACGAGCCCTCGCAGAGGACCTTCCCGGTGCCTCACGCCTGCTCGCGGTTGAAACGCTGGCATTCGTCAACGACCCGGCGGCCGCACGGGCCCTCGTTGAAATCGCAAAGGTCGACGGTCCGGCAGGGGCGGAAGCCCTGCGCTGGCTCCTGCATCTCGCCGAGACACGCTGGAAGGATTTCGACATCTTCACTCTCCTGAAAGAACACAGGCTTCTTGGTCTGGAAAACTAGCAGAATCCCTGACCCGGCCACCCTGAGCTCCCCGTCGCTTCGACGTGTATTCCAAATGAAAATCCCGCTCCTGCTCCTTGTTCCGGGTTTCCTGTGCTGCGCCACCCGCCCGGAGGCTGAAACCCTTCCACGGCCCAACGTCGTTCTCGTTTACACCGACGACCAGGGCTACGGCGATGCCAGCTGCCTGAACCCGCGGGCAAAATTCAAGACCCCCCACCAGGACCGCCTCGCGCGGGAGGGAATGACCTTCACCGATGCGCATTGCTCCGACACGGTCTGCACCCCTTCCCGTTACGGACTTCTGACCGGGCGCTACAGCTGGCGCACCAGCTTGAAACGGGGAGTCTTCGGGGCCGAGCGCCCCTGCCTTATCGAGCAGGGCCGGACCACCCTGGGCTCCTTCCTGCGCACCAACGGCTACCGGACCGCAATGGTGGGCAAGTGGCACCTTGGGATGGATTTTCCAGGCACGACCGGCAACCGCGACTGGTCGCTCCCGGTCCAGGACATGCCACTCGACAAGGGCTTCGAGTACTTCTGGGGTATCCCCGCCTCCATGAATTATGGCGTGCTGGCCTGGTTCGAAGGCCGCTTCGCCAAGGTTCCCCCCACCCAGTGGACCAGGAAAAAACCAAATCGGATCGCGCTCTCAGACTATCGCATCTCCCCTCCCTATCACCCGGAACAAAAGGACGACCTGATGGAGGTCGCGCCGGACTTCGTGGATTCCGAATGCCTGACGCGTTTCACCGACCAGGCCATCAAGTGGATTGCCTCGGTGGCGGATGATGCCCGCAGGGGCGAGCCTTTCTTCCTCTACCTGCCCCTCACTTCACCCCACAAACCGGTCATTCCGCTGGAGCAGTTCCGGGGCCAGGGGGAGGCGGGAGCTTACGGTGAGTTCATGATCGAAACGGACTGGCACCTCGGCCGGTTGCTTTCCCTGCTCGACCGCGAGAATCTGGCGGAGAATACGATCGTCATCTACACCTCCGACAACGGCCCGGAGAAAACCTGGAAACAACGTATCCAGAAATTTGGACACCACAGCTCCGGCCCCTATCGCGAGGGCAAGCGCTCCATCTATGAAGGAGGTCACCGGGTCCCCTTTTTCCTGCGTTGGCCGGCCAGGGTCAGGCCGGGCTCCCGGTGGACCGAACCGATCTGCCAGACCGACCTTCTCGCCACCTTCGCCGCCATCCTCGACAAGCCACTCCCAGTCCGGTCCGGCGAGGACAGTATCAGTTTTCATCGGGCATGGACTGGCCCCAAGTCCACTCCCCCACCCCGTCCTCCCGTCATTCACCACGCCATGAACGGGCGCTTCGCAATCCGGTCCGGAAAGTGGAAACTGGTCATGGAAGGCACGAAAAAAGCCGAGAAACGCGAACTCTACGACCTGCACCTCGACCCGGGGGAGAAGAGCAATGTCCTGGCCAATCATGGGGAAGTGGAGAAGACCCTGCTCGCCCGGCTCTCCAGAATCGTAACCAGCGGTGCCACCCGCGATGGGGCGGCCTCGAAGAACGATACCCCGCTCTGGGCGGATCTCGTCTGGCTTCCCCGGTAACAACCGTCCCCATGCGCACCTGCCTCTTCCTCATCTCCCTGCTTTCAGCAGGCCTTCTCCCTCAGGCCTCCGGGGCGAAGCCTCCCAATATCCTCGTCATTCTGGTCGATGACATGGGTTACGGTGACCTCACCGCCTACAACCCGGAATCGAAGATCCCCACTCCCCATCTCGACAAGCTGGCCCGGGATGGGATGCGCTTCACCGATGCCCACGCCCCGGGGCCCCTCTGTCACCTCTCGCGCTACGGTCTCCTGACCGGGAGGTATCCCTTCCGCGCCAATACGGGCGCGTGGCGCACACAGCCTTCAATCGAGACCGGGCAACTCACCGTGGCCTCCCTTCTCAAGGAGAAGGGCTACCACACCGCCATGGTGGGCAAGTGGCACCTGGGCTTCAAGGAGAACGGCTACGACAAGCCTCTCCCGGGCGGACCGGTGGATGTCGGCTTCGAGTCCTTCTTCGGTATCCGGGCCTCCACCGACATTCCTCCCTACTTCTACATCCGCGGAAACCGTGCCGTAGAGCCCCCCACCAAGACGATAGAAGCCAACAATACCCCGGGCTGGTCCCGCATCCAGGGAGCCTTCTGGCGGGGTGGCGGCATCGCTCCTGATCTCAAACTCGACGATGTCCTGCCTCGCTTCACCAGAGAAGCCCTGGCCGTAATTGCCGACCACGACCCCAAGGAGGGAAACCCTCTCTTCCTCTATCTGGCCTACCCGGCCCCCCACACCCCCTGGTTGCCCTCCCCCCGGTTCAGGGGGAAAAGCGGCGCGGGGATCTACGGTGAATTCTGCAGCATGGTGGATGCCGAAGTCGGCCGGGTGCTGCAAGGGCTGGAAACCCGGAAGATGGCTGAGGACACCCTCGTTATCTTCACCTCGGATAACGGCCCGGTTTGGTATGACGTGGATGTGCAGCGCTCTGGACATGACTCCGCGGGAGGATTGCGGGGGATGAAAGCGGATGCCTGGGAAGCGGGGCACCGCATGCCCTTCCTGGTGCGCTGGCCCGGCGTGGTGGAAGCCGGATCGGTAACCCATCACCTCGTCTGCTTTACTGATCTTCTCGCCACCTTCGCCGAACTGGTGAACGGAAAATTGCCGGACAAAGGCGATCTCGACAGCGAAAGTTTCCTCCCCGTTCTGACCGATTCCTCCGCCAAACATCCCCCAAGGGGGCCCCTTGTGATGAGGGCCGGAAGCGGGGCCATGATGATCCGGGACCAGGAATGGAAACTTATCGATCAGCTTGGATCAGGCGGATTCTCCAATCCCAAGCGGGTCAAGCCCGGGCCGGATGATCCCAGGGGCCAGCTCTACAATCTCTCCGCAGACCCTTTCGAGCAATCGAATCTCTGGAAGAGCCATCCCGAACTGGTGCGTAAGCTGACCGCGCGGATGAAGAGAATCGTGAAGTAATCGAGAGGTGCTGCTCCCGCCGGTTTCCAGGATCGCCCCTTCACGGCAACACTTCCACTCTCTCAAATCTGATAAGCAGCGCGGGAGCTGCAGCCAGCAAACCCAAAACCGACCGCTGGCTCCCACGCCACTAGATAAATCTGCTCACCTCAGAACTGGATCCTTCTCCAGTCCCGACGGGCGGTTTCTTTGAAGACAGTTGGATCAACCGTCAAGGGCAACTCCCCGGAATGACCAAAATCCCAGGAGACCGTGCCGGAACATCCCCCCTTTCGGGTAATTCGATTCTCTATTCCTCCCCTCCTGGAGGAGTGGGAGAATCCAGCAGGCGGCAAATGGCCTCCTTGAGAACGCTCTCAACCTGCGGGCTCACCATGGACGAGCGCTCCGCCGCCTCGTAACCGCCCTCGGAGTAGGCCGCCTCGGTACAAATATAACCCGGCGCGTAGTCGCCATACGCGGCCATGGCAACCACCAGGTCCGGACGAACCGCCTGGGCGTAGAGCTGGTATTCCACGAACAACTCACCGGGCATGTGCAGGATGCGGGCCTGACGCAGGGCAAGACAGGAAAGCTCAAGGGGTTCCTGGCGCTGGCATCGCCGCAGCCAGGTCAGAACCTTGGCCGCAAGATAGCGCTTCTCCAGCGGCTCGGTCTCCACCTCCACCACGGCCGCAAGGGTTTCTTCCTTCAGGTGAGTTCCCACCGGCAGGAGAACCGGTTGCACCTTCCAATGCACGTCACCACTGCCCAGGGGTTGCCTGGCCGTGCTTTCCCACGCGGCCTTCATCCCCGCTGCAACCCGGTCGGCAAGAATCTGCCGTTTCTCTTTTGCCCCGTCATTCCACTTGCCTGCCCCGATGTTGCCGCCCGCCCCCGTAAAGTGGATGTGGGGAACCCCGGTCTCCTTCTCCCGCTGATTCCGGGCCATCCCGGGAAAATCCGGATTAGCCAGACCGGTGCGGTAATAGCTCTGCGGGTGAGTCGCATAATAGCTTAGCGCCGCCAGGGCCTGCTCGCCTTTCCAGAAAGTGATCAGGCACAGCCGGGAATCGATTGTCCCCGCAGGAAAGGCCCGGATCGCGGGATCGCTCGTCGCCGTGAACCGCGTGTGCTGAACCTTTCCGTCCGGACCCAGGATACGCCGATTCGAAGCCACCATCCGGACCTGACCGGTCCCCACGCCAAGATGACTGACAGGTTCCGCCGTTTCGCCCGCCTTTTTTACCGCTGCTGCGACACTGGCAATCACCTTGCGGGCATGCCCCACGTTGAAATTCTTCCCTCCCATTCCGTGCCCTGCCAACAGGGCATCTGCCGAGAAGTCACACCGTGGGGCATCATGCTGATGAAGGGTGTGCATGGTGACCCGTTCCACCCTGGTGGAGGCTCCTTTCGCCAGCGCCCTGCGAAATTCCAGATGACCGTCGTTGCTGAGCCCGATCCAATCAATCGCTGCCAGAACGATGGGATCGCCTGCACCCAGAAGAACAATACCCCGGCAGCTGAGGGGCGAATCCACTCCTGTCATGATATCGTATGCCAGCGGACTCCCCAAAGGGGGGGTGGCATCAACCTTGAAGGTGCCGATCCGGACAGGAGCGGCCGACGCCGCGAGACACAGGATCAGGAAGTGGATAACCGCTGCCATCTTCATGGCTCTCACTTACACGATTCGGGGTGACAAGAAAAGTCACGACCCCGGCCTGCCCCGGACCTGTAACATCTGGGGGAAGGGAGAACCCCTGTGCTTTTTCCAGGTGACACGAAAAACCGCACGGTAGCCGTAGTGGCCCCCCGTGCGGCTCTGAAAACTACGATCGCCTTACCCGCCTAGCGCCGACGGCGAAGCAACCCGACCAGACTCAGCCCCAGGAGTGCCAGACCGGAAGGCTCCGGAACGGCAGCGCCAACCAGCGAAATCATGTTCGATCCGCCCGTTCCATTATTGCTCACGGTTACAGAGAGGCTGGGGTCGGAAAGGGTCCAGACCGCGTAGTGCTGGTTGAGCCCGATCCCCGCACCGGTGCCGTCACCCCCTTCATCGACACTGGTGTAGTCAGCTTGCCCGTTGGGGGAGATCCCGGTGTTAACCCGCTCCCATCCACCATCAATCACCCATTGGAACGTGCCCCCCAGAACAGGGTCGGTTGTATTCGGGTTGCCGGCATTCCCTCCCGGTCCGTTGATCCGGTTGTCCAGCAACAGATACCACGTGGTGGGGACATCGGCCGTCACCGTAGCGCTGTAACCTCCCTGGTCCCGCGCATTGTTTGCAAAGCGCACATAATCATTGCCAACCAAATAGCCTGGCAGGGGAACGATCGTGGTCCCGGTGGGAGTAACGAGGGTCCCGCCCGCATCAAAGGCAGCTCCGTTGTGCTGGTGAGTCCGGTCCGAAAAGGTGAGGGCTTCCTCGCCGAAGCCTTCCGAGACGATGATGGCAGCCGAATCGCCACCAAGACCAACTTCACTGACGGAGGTGATCGCGGCCTGAGCGGCTCCAAACCCGACACCAAGGAGCACTGCGGGGAGAATCAATTTGCAATTCATGAGTCTTAATCTGCTTTGACTGCTAATAAGTAGAATTTCTTTGCCGGTTCGCAAGCCCTTTCCCCTAAGGTTTTCATTAATAGTTAGATATAACAAATATGTGATCTCCGCCAAGGGATCCAGAAGGGGCCAGGGCCGGGATCATCCGGTCATACCGGGGGACCGCAACCGGGTGACGTCCGGGAAAACAGCATGTCCTGCCCATTGACGGAGGAGATTGACCACCCTCGAGGGACCGTGACAAACGGGAACGCAGCCCGCAGGATTCATCCATGGCCTATCCGGGAATCAAACTCTTCGACCTTCACGGACGCACGGCCCTGATCACCGGCGGTTCCAAGGGACTGGGCAAGGTCATCGCAGCCGGACTGGCCTCGGCCGGAGCGAATGTTGTCCTGGTCAGTCGGCACGGCGCGGAAGCCCAGGCGGCCGCCGACGAAATTGCTGCCGACCACGGTCAAGGCACGCTCGGGATTGAGGCCGACATCACGGTCCCGGCGCAGATCGACGCCATGATCGCCACCAGCAGCGAATTCTTCGGTACTATCGACATCCTGGTCAACAACGCGGGCATCAACACCCGTGGGCCCATCGAAGCGATCACCCTCGAACAGTTCGAGGACCTCATGAAGATCAACGTCACGGGCACCTGGCTCTGCTGCAAGACAGTCATCCCGCTCATGAAGAAAGCTGGTTGGGGCCGAATCATCAACATGTCGAGTGCGATCGGGTTGGTGGGGGTTCCCGAGCGGACGCCCTACGCCTCGAGCAAGGGCGCCGTCAGCCAGCTCACGCGCACCCTGGCCCTCGAACTGGCAGGGAGCGGGATTCTGGTCAATGCTATCTGCCCCGGCCCCTTTCTCACCGAGATAAACGCCCCGCTCGCCAACTCGGAAGAGGCCAGAAAGTTCATCATCGACCGGACGGCGCTCCGGCGCTGGGGCGAACTGCCCGAGATCCAGGGTGCGGCCCTCTATCTCGCCAGTGAAGCGGCAAGTTACACCACCGGCAGCATGCTCTGCGTGGACGGGGGATGGACCGCGCAGTGATTCGATCCGGAGAGCTGAAATCACTCCCTGCTACGGCAAATAACAGTAATTCCTGACTCGACATCTCATCGCTGGAGAGACGTAGTCGCTACTGCTTTGTCATGAGATTCCCCGTCTCCCTAGCCCTCCTCCTCGGCACCGTTGGACCAGCGCTTCCCGCTCCCTTCGATTACCACAGTGTGCGCGGCCGCGAGGCAAAGGGCCCGGTCAATGGCCTGCTGGAAGGAGAGGATCTCTCCAAGCACGGCAAGTCGCGCACGCAGGGAATGACAGGTTTTGGCGCGGGCTGGAGCGGGGGCGCCCATCTCCTCTGGGATGGCGCGATCGGGCAGGAAATGACAACCGATTTCCGCATCGAGGAAGCGGGGATCTATCAGGTGGCGGCCCAGTTGACACTCGCGCCCGATTACGGGGTGTTCTCCCTGAGTCTCGATGGGAAAGTGCTGCGCCGAGGAATTGATCTCTATAGCCCGAAAGTGGAGCTCGCGCCGCTGGTGGATCTCGGGAAACTGGCCCTTACCAGAGGCAAACACAAACTGGTCTTCAAGCTCACGGGGGCAAACCCCAGGGCGGCCAGGTTCATGGATTCAGGTCACTTGATGGGTCTTGATTTCCTGAAGGTGCTCAACCTCGCTCCTCCAGAACCGCCGGTCGCCAGAACGCCGGACCCGGAGGACCCTCCCCCTGCCAGGCTGGCGGTCACCCTGGAGGAAATGAAACCTGTGCTGACCACCTATTGCTACGGGTGCCACGGCGACAAGGGAAAGGTGAAGGGCAAGGTCAACCTGAAGGAACTCACCTCCGGTCAGGACTTTCTCTCCAACATCGAACTCGTCCACAAGGCGGCCGAAACCATGGCCTACCAGGAAATGCCTCCCAAGGACGAGAAACAGCCCGGGGCAGAGGAACGCCGCCAACTGGCAGCGCTCTTCAACGGCTACCTTGAGAAACACCTCAAGACTTCGGGGCGCCTCAAGCCCGTCGTGATGCGGCGCCTCAACCGTTATGAGTACAACAATGCGGTGAAGGACCTCCTGGCTCTCAAGGGAGATCTCTATGCGCTGCCCGAGAAGGTCATTCGTGGACGGGGATACTTCAACCCGGCCTCCGGCCGTTTCCCTGAAACCGTGCAGGTCTCCAACCGTGCCCTCGGCAAGAACCAGATCGAGCAGCATATCCTCACCGGAGTGAGCCCCTTCGCCATCGACCTGCAGGCCGAGCACGGCTTCAACAACCAGGGCGACCAACTCAGCGTCTCGCCCATCCTGCTGGAGAGTTTCCTCAAGCTCGGACGCTCCATCGTGAATGCCCGTGAATTCGACGGCTACTCGGCAATCACCAACACCTTCTATGCCGCGCCCGGGGAGAAGGACCGCAAGCTCTGGCCCCTTATCACCCGGAAGCGCCTGCGGCCTTTTCTGGAGCGTGCCTTCCGCTCCCGCGTCACCGACGAACTGGTGGAGCGCTACGTGAGGTTTGTCATGCGCGAAGTCGAGCGCCACGACAGCTACCCTCAGGCCATGAAACGCGCGACCGCTGCGGTCCTGGCTTCCCCGCGCTTCCTCTACCTCACTGAGCGCAAACGGAACGCAGGAGCAGAGGAACCCCTCACCTCCCATGAACTGGCCGCCCGCCTCTCCTTCTTCCTCTGGAGCACGCTCCCCGACGAGGAACTCCTCGCCACAGCCCGTAGCGGCGAACTCGTGAAGCCGGATGTCTACGCCACTCAGGTCACACGCATGCTGGAAAGCCCCAGGAGCAAGGCCCTCGCTGAGAACTTCGCGCGCCAATGGCTGCGTCTCGATCAGCTCATCACTGCCGTCCCTGATTTCGACAGGTTCCAGATCTACTACTCCCGCATCGGCTGCGAGCAGTGGAAGTTCGGCCTGCAGACCATGGTGGAACCACTCCTGCTCTTCGAAAGCATCATGGTGGAGGATCGTTCCATCATGCTGCTGGTGGACTCGAACTACTCCTACCGCTCCGACGAAATGCAATCCTGGTACCGGGACAAGGTTCCCTTCCGCAACAGAGGCAACCGCAGCCGCTTCAACACCTTCGGACAGAAGTTCATCCGGCGAAACCTGGATACCCGCCGTGAAGGTGGCGTGATCACCTCGACCGCCACCCTGACCATGACCTCCGAACCTCTTCGCACCAGCCCCATCCGGCGCGGGGCCTGGGTTGCCACCGTCATTCTCAACAAGCCTCCCCCGCCACCACCAGACGTGGTCCCCGAAATCGAACAGGACGACGCCGTCATCGAAGCCAGGGGCCAGACCCTGCGTGAACGTCTCGTGGCCCACCAGGAAAATGAAAGTTGCGTCTCCTGCCACCAGAAGATCGATCCTCTCGGTTTTGCCCTCGAGAACTACGACGCGATCGGACGCTGGCGCGAGACCTACCGTTCCGGCCTCCCCATCGATGCCAGCGGCGCCCTCTTCGGAAAGACCCGGTTCCAGGATGTGATCGGACTCAAGGACGTTCTCCTCGCAAACCCCGAGTGGTTCATGCGCGCCTTCTGCGAACACCTCCTGGCCTATGCCCTCGGCCGCAAACTCGACCTCAGCGACAAGCCCGCGGTGGACAGGATCGTGGAAAAGGTGATGGCCAGAAAAGGTCAGTTTTCCAGCGTTGTTTCCGAGGTGGCCACCAGCTACCCTTTCCTCCACAAGACGAACCAGCTCGCGCCCCACGCGAACCCGGATAAGACCAGGCCATGATCCTCAAGCGCCCCTCCCTTTCCCGCCGCACCGTCCTGCGTGGTGCCGGGGCGACCCTCGCCCTGCCGCTGCTTGAGATCATGCGGGATCGCAGCCACGCAGCCGGACCTTCACAGGGGAAAGCGCCCATTCGCGCCGGCTTCTTCTACATTCCCAACGGGGTGGTGCAGCGCGCGTGGCATCCGGTGGATGAGGGAAAAAACTTCACCCTCTCCCCCACTCTCGAACCACTCCGGCCGATCCGCGAACACATCTCGCTCCACACCAGACTCGACCGCATCAAGGTCGCTGGTACTGACGGCCACGCCCAGGCCGGGGCATGCTGGCTCAGCAGCGCGGCGCCCGACGAACTCTCGCCCGCCGGCTATCCCCTCAAGAAGACGATCGACCAGATCATGGCCGAGGAGGCCGGCAAGCACACCGCCTTCCGCTCCCTTGAGCTCAGCTGCAATCCCTACGAGGACAATCGGGAATCGGTCTACTTCGACAACATCTCCTGGTATGGGCACGGACACGTGGCGCGCTCCCTCCGCGATCCCCAGGCCGTCTTCAATCGCCTCTTTGCCGTAAAGGAGCACCAGGAACAGGGCAGCGTGCTCGACCTCGTGAGGGAAGACGCCAGGTCGCTGGACCGTGACCTTGGGGTGGCCGACCGCGGCAAACTCGACGAATACATGGAATCGATCCGCACTGTCGAGCGGCAGATCGAACGCGTAACCAGGCGTCAGGCCGAGATCGACCAGCTGAAGGTCGCCCCTCCCACCAAGCCATGGCAGGCCATGACCCGGGACGAGTTCATCCAGGTCATGGGGGACCTCATGATCCTGGCCTTCCGCACCGACCTGACCCGCGTGTGCACCATCATGAGCAGTCCCGAGCGCTGGGGCTCCCCTCTCACCGTCCACGGACTCTTTGACAAACCGGTCGACCACCACAGCATGACCCACGGGCAGGGCAATGAGCACGTCCGCACCAAGCTCGAGGCTCTTGATCAGTTTCACCTCCAGCAGTTCGCCACCCTGGTGGCCAAGATGGCAGCCGTCCCGGAAGGCGAGGGCTCCCTGCTCGACAATTCCATGTTCCTGCTCGGTTCCGGCATCAGTGACGGCTCTCTCCACGTCTACACGGACCTGCCCACCATCATTGCGGGTCGCGGGGGCGGGGCCATCGCCGCCAATCACCATCTCAAGTCACCACCGGGC
>MPMC02153227.1_pt1 | contig 42344 bp, 37 predicted proteins | sample 1617281 | NCBI WGS metagenome assembly MPMC02 (sample SAMN05944809, study PRJNA350692) | marine metagenome | biome: marine; feature: ODZ; material: water; isolation source: 100 m water sample filtered on 30 um supor filter | place: Pacific Ocean | collected 2012-04-09 | depth 100m m | reverse complement strand
TTACACCATGCCCCACAATGCGGGATGGTATAAAACGGCGGGATCCCTGGCCACGGCCGCGGAACAGGCGGTAAACAGGAGTGGCTTCGCCACCGTCCCGGGGCCCTACCGCCATGTGGGGATCTTCTTCACCGGAACCAACTTCGGCTGGGGGGGCCTGGCCACCAAGGGAGGCAGGCGCTTCTGGGTGAAATCGCTGGGCGCCACGGAGCATGAAATGGGTCACAACCTGGGATTTGATCATCCGTATCACTGGGTCAGGAGAAACACCATCAGCAATCCGATCGGAATTCCCGGAGTTGGCAAGAAGGGCGATACCTACTCTTTCATGAAGAGGGCCGGCGTGTCCCCCAAGGCGCGGGAGGCCCACATGGCCAACTGGATCACCAACAACACGCGATTTAATCATACTCGTGACGGGGTCTACATGGATCGCCTTTATAATATCGACCAGCAGAACGTCGGCGCGGGCCGGAAGCGCTGCATCCGGGTGGACCGCAAGGGGCAGTCCAAGCAGTGGGTCTGGCTTCAATACCGCTCCAAGCTCCTCAACAAGTTCAGCAGTCCCGGCAAGAACTACGGGCTGCAGAAGGGCTTGCAGATTTACTACCAGCGAAACACCGATCCCTCTCTCCTGTGCGATTACAAGCCCGGGGGGGCCCTCGACAACGCGCACCTCCCACCCTATGAGACGCTTCATGATGGAGGAGGGGATCTCTTCATCACCAACCTTGGAACGGGCGGTAGCCTTCCCAATAAATACATGGATGTCGCGGTGATCCGGGGAGGACACCAGACCAACGTCGCTCCCACCGCCACCTGGGACGCCCCCCTGGCAGTTCCGGCTGGCGCTCCCGTGACAATCACGGTCACTCCCACGGACTCGGATGGAGATTCCTGTGTGGGCGTCTGGACCACCGGGAATCACCCGGAGGTCTTTGAGGACAATGCCCTGAGTCTCACCCACACCTGGGAGCTGCCCGGCCCGGACTCCGTGTCGGTTGACGTCCTCGACCTGCGTGGTGGAACCGTTACGCTGAGCCAGGACATCACGGTTCTGGACGTTTCTGGCATGCCTGAGCCCACCGCGCACGTGGACAATTTCACGGCCTTCGCTCCCAGCAATGAAATCGTCAACCTGTCATGGACCGACGCCGGGGGAGCGGACCCGCCCTATGGCTACGTCCTCTTTGCCAGCACAACGCCGGACTTCCCTGGTCCGGTCGATCTGAGTGCCCCTGAGATCGACCCCGACCTGAGCGACGGCGAGGCGGTGGTTTATGTCCGGCAGGGCCTTCAGTCCCATCAATTCAGGGGCCTGACCGGGACGACCCCTTACCACTTCGCGATCTATCCCTACTCCAACACCGGGGTGAATATTGATTTCAAGACGGTGCCCGCCGCGCCGGTGGATTCGGTGACAACCCCCTCCGGCATCCTGCTGGCCGATGGCCTCGATTACAGGCTCGGAAACGGGATCGTGATCACCGCTGGAGCTCCCATGGATCATATCGACCCCGACGGGGTCCTTTCCGATGCCCAGTTTGGCAGCGACAATGAGGAAGTCGTTTCCAATCTGCGAGGCCGGGATTTCACCACCGGTTTCAGCGAACCCCTCACCGGGTTCGCCTGGTCGGCATCCTCCTTCATGCGGAGTGTCAATGCCAACAACTCGAACTTCTCGGGTCTCGTTCTGGATGGAGGAACCGCCACGGGGGCCTTCCGGAGCACTTCCCTGACCAACGCCGATTTCAGTGGCACCACCATCACGGCCGGGGCGAACAGCTTCAACAGCGCCTCGGGCAAGAATGCCACCTTTGCCGGAGCAGCATTCCATCTCTCGGGATCGGATCACTTCGCGGGATCCAAGATGACCGGGTGGAACTTCTCCGGCGCCAGTTTTTCACTGGCTCCCGGAACAACCCTGTTTGGCGATACAACGACTGCCGCCAATACCAACTGGATCGGAACCGACATGTCGGACCCCGATTTCCTCGCCACCGAGCTGGACCTGTTGGACGGGACCGGTCCCAAATTCTATGATGCCGCGACGACTGTTTTTCCGGTGGGATTCCCCACTGATGCCGCCACCCTGGCGACCAGGAACTGGTTCCAGGTGACTGTTGAGCCTTCTGCTCATGCCGCCTCGTTCACCGCTTCTTCACTCGCCGAGACCATCGACCTGTCCTGGACCGACGCAACGGGCGCGGTGCCGGCCTTCGGCTACCTGATCATGGCCAATACAACCAACATCTTTACCGACCCGGTCGACGGCGTTTCCCCTCCCGAGGATACGGATCTCCGGAACGGATCGGCTGTTGTGTATCTGCCGACCGGATCACAAGCCTACCGGTTCAGTCGCCTGCCCGGCGGGGTGGACTACTACTTCCGGATTTATTCCTACACCAATGGCGGGTCCCTGATTGACTACAAGACGCTCCCGGCTCCCCCTGAAACGATGGCGCACCCTCCCGTCTTTACCGGCAAGCTGCTCAGGGACAACCGGGTCTACAATGTGGCTGCCAGCGGCGGGAATATCAATCCGGACGAGGTGATCGACTACGTCCAGGAGGACACCACCCTTGATGATGTCAAATTCGGGCATACCACCATCGCCAGCAAGACCTCTGATCTGACCGACCGGGATTTCAGTGTCGAGGGGCAGACCTTCAGCAGGCCGTTCACCAGGATCACCTGGTCGAGGAATGGGTTCATGCGTCACGTCAATGCGAATGGAGTGAGTTTCTCCGGGCTGGAGTTGCTGGGCGAAAACCTGACTGAATTCTCATTCGCAAATCTGAAGTGCCAGCATTCCGACTTCAGCGACTGCGTGATCAAGGGTGGCTACCGCTTGTTTTTCCGCGCCAATCTGAATGAAACTGATTTCAGTAATGCCATCATCACCGCCAAGAAAAGCGAGACCTTCCGGGAGACCCTCGGCAAGAGAGCGAACTTCGCCGGGGTGCAGTTCTTCCTTTCGGGGACCGCCCACTTTGGTGGGAAACTGACCTCACCGGCGAAAGCTCTGAAAATGACGGGGTGGAATTTTGCGGACTGCGTGTTTGAAATGCGGGGTCACAGCACCACCAGCAACAATGCCAACCTGTTCAACAATCAATCCGAGGCGGTCGACACCAACTGGGCGGGCGTCGATTTCACGGATCCAAATGGCAAGGCTTCAAATGGAGACCCCGATCCCGGCCATATCAAGGCCGGCAATCTCTCCAATCTGAACGACACGGGGCCCAAATGGTACGACGACACGACCATCTTTCCGGCCGGCTTCCCGACCGACGTCCCGACCCTGGAAAGCAGGAACTGGTTCAAGATCGTGGACGAGCCCACCGGGCAGCCCACCAACTTCAGGGTGGAGGTCACCAGTCCCACCGGCCTGCGCCTCAACTGGACCGACGCCACCGGAGAAATCGTGCCTTATGGCTATCTCATCCTGGGATCTACCGATGATGACTTCGTGATTCCCTCCGATGCCGAACAGTTCCTTGCCGACGGCAATCTGAGCGATGGGTTCGCACGGGTCTACGTCCCGGCGGGAACACAGACCCGGACCTTCCGCGGCTTGTCCACCACCGACACCACTTACTACTTTGTCATCGTGCCCTACTCAAACACGGGCTACGCAATCGATTACAACAACGTTCCGAATCCTCTCGCCGCCAGCACTGCAGCGGCCCCCGCTTCATTCGCCAGCTGGATGGCCTCCTTCCCCGGGGTGGGCGCTCTCTCCGCACCGACTGACGATTCCGACGGGGATGGAATCGCCAACCTCTTCGAATACGCCTATTCCCACGCCTCCCCGGAGACGCGTCCGGATACCCATGATGCATCCGCACTGCAGCCATCCGCGTCTGTCAGCGGTTCCGGTCAATTGGTTCTGGAGCTCCGGCGGGCAGATTCCCTGCCACCTAATATCACCCTCATCATCGAGGGCAGTGATGACCTGGGCGAGGGGGACCCATGGGTGGATCTCACCGGACTTGTGCTGGAAGCAAGCGATGGACCCGATGGGATTTCCGGGACCGCTTCGTCCAACTACACCTACACCCAGGTCAACGCCATCGGCAGCGGCCCTGACAAGAAGTACATGCGGGTCCGGGTGCAGGAGAATTGACCGACATGGTGGTTCACGGATGAAGCAGTTTGGAGCGATTCGCGTCCCGTTTTCATACCCCTGGATTACAGAGACACCCCACCCTCCCAATTCATGAAGCCAACCATCAATGTTGCTGAGGCAGTGGCTCCCGATGGGGCGACGTTCCGCCTCTGTTCGCATGACGGTGAGTTCTTTCTCTACATGAACGAGCGGCAGGTTATGAGCACCACCATGACGCACTCCGAATTGCTGCTTGCCGATCTCGGATGCGATTTTCGTGATGGCCGCAAGAACCCCAGGATCCTGATCGGTGGCCTTGGGCTTGGTTTCAGCCTCCGCCGTTGCCTGGAGCTTACCGGGAGCGATGCGCGCATCGAAGTGGCTGAGTTGCTGCCTGAGATCATCGGGTGGAACAGGGAGTGTCTCGCTGGTCTCAACGACGGGATTCTTGCAGATCGAAGAACGCGAGTCATCGAGGGAGACGTCTACCCGCTAATCAAGGTGGCCGCAAAGAAGGCGTCGCCCTATGACGCGATCCTTCTCGACGTTGACGACGGCCCCTCGTCACTCCTGCAACCAGGAAACGCCCGAATCTATCGCCGGGAGGGTTTGCAGACCATCAAACGCGCGCTCACATCCGGAGGTCGGGTCGCATTTTGGGCCGCGACCGCAGAGCCCGGGCTCCTGCGCGATCTACGACAGACCGGATTCACGGTCGAAGAACTCGCGGTTGCGAAACACCCCCGGGCCAAACAGAAACGACATCGGATCTATCTCGCGGAAAAACGCGATTGATTGGAATTGGGTGGGGGTGGACGCTGCGATGGGCAGGACCAGATCCCTTTATCGCCCCGCACACGAGACCGCACAGTGGCTGAAGGGGCGACGGTGCTGGCTCAATACACCCCTTCATGAACTATCCGGGCTAACTCATCGGGATCGCTTATGATCAGAGTCTGGCTGCGGGACAGATCCTTCAAGGAACTGGCAATCAGAGGATTATGTCGTTATTCAGATTTTGGATGGGACGATGATCGATAGAAAAAACATTCCCATCTGAGGTTGATGATTGCCGCGTCTTGGTGTTGGTTCCTCCCGCATTCCATGCCTGAACCCACCTCCGATCTCCCTGCCGATCTTCTCGACTTGCAGTGCCTCAGCCCTCAGGAGGTCAAGATCCTCCACAAAGAGCTAGGCATTGCGTCTCTCGGCACCCTCGAAGCCGCTTGCAATTCCGGGAAGGTCGAAGCCCTGGCGGGGTTCGGAAAAAAGAGCGTGCAAAAGATTCTCGGCGAGCTCGACGACCGCAAACGTCTGTCCGGCCGATTTCTGCGCGCCGATGTGGCGCCAGTCGTGGAGCAAATCGTCGGAATTCTACGCAGTCATCCCGATGTCACCGACGCCGAAGTGGTCGGGACCTACCGGCGCGAACGAGAGACGGTCGATGATCTCCACTTTCTGGTAGCCACGACAAGGCCCACCGATGTGACGAAGTTCTTCACGGAGATCGAGGATATCCAACAGGTCATTCTGCAAAGCAATCGCAAGGCCGCGGTCCGTCTCAAGAGCGGACTGCCATGCGACCTCCGTGCCGTTACGCCTGCCGAGTGGCCCTTCGCCTTGTTACATTTTACCGGGAGCAAGGAGCACCTCCTCGAGCTTGCCTCTCGCGCTCTGAAGCAGGGGCTTACCTTGAACGAGTACCACCTCGCTCCGGTCAACGGAGAAACTTGGAACGACTCCACCCTGACCATTAAAGAAGAGGCCGACATCTACGGGGAACTCGGGCTTTCCTATATCGATCCGAAGTTGAGGGAGAATCGAGGAGAGTTCGAGGCGGTCGAAACGGGAGAGATGACCCGTGCCTCGTCGAACAAGACCGCCTCCGAGGAATCTTCCACGATCACAACACCCGGTGCCACGCCTGCTCGTTGCGATTCGAGCATTGGAAGATCCGCAACATCCGTAGTGTCCACACATTCGATTACAACAGAGCAAGTTGATTCCTAGCCTGTTGACCAACCTGTTCTGGGGCCAAGCTCTGTCGATGAACGTAAGCAAGCTGATGGTCAGGATTGCCGGAACCGCTTCGAACTTCGCCGGAAAGAGCGGGACGAGGAGAAATTCCCGTCCCTTTTTCATCCCCCTGAATCACGGAGCCGCACCACAGGATCAGCCTCTTCGTGGCTCTCAGGATTTGCCCTAGGGCATCAACTTGCGATCCAGGCTTCGATACTGAATCGCTTCCATCAGGTGGGTTGCACGGATCAGATCCGAATCGTCCAGGTCTGCCACCGTGCGGGCCACCTTCAGAATCCGGTCATAAGCCCGGGCCGAGAAGTTCAGTTGCTCCATGGCCTGCTCCATCAGGTTCGAGGATTCTCGATCGAGTTCGCAATACTGACGAACCTGCTTCGGCCTCATGTCGGAATTGACCCGCACTCCCGGAACATCCCTGAACCGATCTTCCTGCCAGGCTCTGCATTTCTCGACTCGTCCCCGCACGGTTGCCGAGTTTTCAGTCGGTTCCCGGGAGGAGAGTTGCCTGAAGTCTATGAGCGGCACTTCGACGTGCAGGTCAATGCGATCCAGGAGGGGACCGGAGATCTTCTGCCGGTAATGTTCCACCTGGCGCGGCGAGCAGGAACAATCCCGGAGCGGATCAGCAAAATATCCGCAGGGACAGGGATTGAGCGAACCGACCAGCAGCACCTTGCTCGGGAACGTAAGGGTTCCGGCCGCGCGGGAGATGGTTACCTGTCCGTCCTCCAACGGCTGCCGCAGGACCTCCAGGGTCTGGCGTCGGAATTCCGGCAGCTCATCGAGGAAAAGAACTCCATTGTGCGCCAGCGAAATCTCTCCCGGCCCCGGATTGCTTCCTCCCCCCAGCAGCCCCGCATTCGAAATCGTGTGGTGTGGACTACGGAACGGCCGGGTGCGAAGCAGCCCTGCCCCGGGATCCAGAACACCGGAAATGGAATACACCCGGGTCGTCTCGATCGCTTCCCCTCTGGTCATGTCCGGCAGGATGGTCGGCAAGCGCTTTGCCAGCATTGACTTGCCCGTGCCTGGAGGACCCACCATGAGGAGGTTGTGAGACCCTGCGGCCGCAACCTCGAAAGCTCGTTTCACGTGCTGCTGGCCTTTCACTTCCTCGAGATCCACCGAATACGATCGCTCCCCGCATCCGTTTGAATCGATCGCCCGGGCCGGAGCCAGCGCCTCCTCCCCATTGAGAAAATCCCAGGCCTGCCGGAGTCCGCGCACTCCGAAAACTTCAATGCCGTCGACTGCTGCCGCTTCCCTTGCATTCTGTTCCGGAACCAGCAGGCGCCTCTTTCCCCGCGCTTTCGCCTCGATCGCCGCCGACAGAACCCCCTTCACCGGTCGAACCGAACCATCCAGTGCCAGTTCACCCAGAATCTGGCAATCAACAGCCCTCTCCAGGCGATTGTTCTGCGCACAGGCCACCACCGCCAGGGCGATCGGCAAATCGAAGGAAGGCCCCTCCTTTTTCAGGTCGGCGGGTGCCAGGTTGATCGTAATCACGCCGTCGTCCTTGGTAAGGGCGGAGGCATGGACCGCAGAGCTGACACGCTCGGTGGACTCCCGGACCGCCGCATCGGGCAGCCCCACGATCACCATGCGGGGCGTTCCGGTCCCCGGGGAGTTGACCTCCACTTCCACTTCCACCGCCTCCACTCCCTGGAGCGCGGCACTATGCAGTTTCGCGATCATGCTGTTGGATAACTACTGTTCAAATTAACAGTTGTCACGGGAATTCGGCTTTTCCATCCCCCTTCCATGGTAGCAGGGCAGATCGAATCCCCCCCGGGCTCGACGCATCCCGGACGGGGAGAGACCCCGCGATTACTTCTGCGCCTTCTTCTTCAGTTCCAGATACCGGACCGCGAGCCCGCGTTGGGCGGGGGGACGCGTGATGACGAGGGGGTGAAGCCCCTTCCTGAGGACCAGCTCAAGCGGAGGGGTATTTTTCCACAATCCCCGCGTGTTCGGGATGGGCAACGGGAGAGGAGCGCCTCCATCGACCGCAACGCTGACGGATTGATCAACATTTGCGACGGCGGCGTGAAGAATGAACTGGTAGGTCCCGGCGGTGGGCACCTCGACTTTGTACTCGATCCGGGGAGAGCTGCCCCACCCCTCGGCATACTTGGCATTGTAGATCTGTTTTCCACCGGTGAAACAATCGTGGACGGCGATTCCGGTCGCCTTCACATAATTCTCCGCTTCGAGGTGGATCACCCCGGGCTTGTCCTCCATGGGGTCTTCAGCCCTGCTAACTATCACGGGTTTCTCCGGAATGTTCCCGCCGCGAGCTTCCGCCCCGGTGGGATTCTTCTCCCCGAGTTTCATGATGGCCGCGGGCCGGTCCCCGGAGCCAAGCGCGGCGGCGAGCCAGCGGTGACGCTCGGTTCGAAAGAATTTCCCTTCGTTCCCCCGCAGCGCCATTTCCTCCATGAATTCCTCCCCGGAAACACCGCAGGTCCTGGAGACGTGCCATCCGCGGCCGTAAACGACCTTCCAGACGTTGCCGGGCTGGGGTTGAACGCGGGGGTGGGCGGACTTGTAGGTGGCACAGACATGACCGGGTTGGCGCACCCCGACCGCAGGGAGGCCAAAGGCCTGGCAGATGAAGATGGACCAGGATGATCGCGGTCCGCACTTTCCTCCCCCGGCAAGGACGTTCTTGAAGGTGTCTTCGAAGGGAATGGGCGAATTGCGGCGCCATACTTCACTCGTGGAATTCACGACCAGTTCATTCACCCGCAGATCGGGACGCCATGTGTTGATGGCCTCCCGTCCCCAGGCGAGGTCGGCGTTGGAGGCGTTGGATGAGACGATCTGCCGGTACTCCCACACGGACAGGTTGTCGAAGCTGGGGAAGAGCTCGCCGTTCTGGTGCGCAGCCTTGTAGTAGCGGTAGCGCGCAAGGGGTGTTTCCGGCGTCCGGGCCTGACCGGCGCCCTGGTTGCCGGTTCCCGGAGGATTCAGTCCGGTCGCCATTGCCAGACGCAGGTAGAGCCCGTCCCGCGAGTCGGAATCTGCATGGAAAATTCTCGACCAGATCTGCAACGCCGGAACCCCGATGGTCCAGTTGTCGGCCTCTCGCTGTGCTCTCCCAATGGGCGTTGCTCCTTCGAGGAAACGCTCAAGCGCTTCGGTGTGTCCCAGCAACCAGACGAGGAATCGCTCATTCTGCTCTCCCTCGCCCATGAAGGCGGTGAGGTTGGCGGGGCCGAATTTGGAGATCAGCTGCCGCTGGGCGAGCGTGCTGGCGAAGATGCGGTCCTCGAACAGGCCCTCCACCCGCTTCTCTGTAAGGTGAGCCGGGTTGGCCGGAACTTTCGCGTTCAGCCACACGGTCAATTTCCTGAGGTAGCCAGCCATATCGCCGGATTTCATGCCCTCTGTCAGGACAGGATCGGATCTTCCGGCGTGAAGGCTTGCCGCCATCATGGTGGCGAACAGAAGGGAGCACGAGAGTGTCTTCATCTCCAGGGATGCTATCGCAGGAGGGAGTGGGACGGTTGTCGACCTCGCGGAATTCTAGGGGATTTTCCGGTCCCCTGGCAAGGCGGGATGAGGGGTGCAGCAGATAGGGGCAGGATGTTGCCTCCGGTCAGGCCATCAGGGAGGCCACCGCTCCCCGCTGCGGAAGACCCTGGCGCTCCAACTCGAAATCCGGATCTCCGAAATGCACGACAGGATCCCCGTATGCGTTCAGGATCGTGGTGTAGAGGTTTCCAATCGTGCCGTGTCCGACCTGTCCGTAGTCCGGCATCCTGAGGTAATGGCCGGGAATTGCCAATCGCCCGCCGCAGCCACCAACCACCAGAAACGGCCACTCGTGCAAGGCTCCGTGATGTGCTTCCCCTGCATCGCTGAAATAAACGATCATCGTGTTGTCGAGCATCGTTCCGCTGCCCTCCGGAATGCTCCGCAGTTTCGCCGCCAGCCCGGCCATCAGTTTGATGTGGTAGGCGCGAATGACATCGCGGCACTCATCGGCAGCCCGGCCGTTCGAACCAGTCCCATGGCCAATCGCATGGACGTTCTGTTCGGTCAGCCCCAATCCGGTGTAGATGTGCTCGAGGTTGTCCATGCGGATTGTCACCCCGTGACTCAACCCGGTAATCAGACATGAAGCGGCAAGCGCAAAATGTGACTCAAGCCGGTCGATCCCGCGATCTGAAGCGAACTTGTCCGTCAATTCCGGAGCTCCCTTCCTGATGAGGTCTCCCATCACAGCGAGCTTGCTCCGCCTCTCCTGCATCTCTTCGAAGGCGGTCAGGTAATGGTTAAGCTTTTCCTGTTCCGCGGCGGGAATTTCTTTTCGCAGGCGCCTGATATCATCGGAGAGAAAATCGAGCATCCCGGATTCCAGAGCGTAACGTTTGCGTCCCTGAGCCGAACCCATCGCAGAACCGAACAACTGGTCGTAAGCCTGATCCGGGCTGGCCTGAAAGGGAAGTTCCCTCCCGGCTGCCAGCGCTGAAAGTCCCGGATAAATTGTCCCTTCGGGAATGGGATCGCCCGCACCACCAACCGCTCGTCCACGCAGGGCCAGGCCAACGTGTCCGAACGGACTTGGATATTTCGACGAGAGGCGGGTGTCGATCGTGGCACGCCGCGGGTTGCCGCTCGATGTCTCGCTCGGAGAAGCATGGACACCCATTGCCCCGAAGTAGGACGTATGCCCTGCCAGGCACATCTTGCCGGAAAACCCCTGAACAATGCCCACCTGATCCTTGAATGGTTCGAGGGCCTGCAGTGAATCCGGCAGGGCGTGATCCTTCAAAGCGGCCCTGAAAGGCGTTCCCCCTCCAGCCGCCCCCTTGAGCAGGGCATCAGGTGTGATCGCAGCCGGCGTCAGACCACTCGACTTCACCAGGAACACAAACCGTTGTGGAAACGCCTCCTGGGTGGCGGTCGCCTCCGCTGAGAGCTGGCGGACCAATGGCGCCAGCAGCATTCCGCCGCTACCAAGCGATAGTTGCCTGAAAAAACCGCGTCTTGACGTCATCGACGATCTCATTCTTCCACACGCTTTCTGTATACAAAGGAATCGGAGCTTAACAGGGAAACCAGGAGAGCCCGGAAGCTGCCCCCGCTCTTGAGATAGGCTTCATCGGCCGCCATCAGGGTCGCCGAATCGCTGAGCATCTCGTTACGTCCCATCCAATACCGGAACGCGTGCCGTACAAATGACTGGCGCACGCGCTCCGACTCTCCCAATCGCTGGACCAGTTCGACCGCACTCTCCACTTTTCCATCCAGGCGGGGATCACCCGTCGAATCGAGCTGCCCCCTCGCGTCGATCGGCTTGCCGCTCACCTCATCCCTGGTCCGGAAACGACCGAAGTCATCGTAGGCTTCAAACGCCATCCCCAGGGGATTCATTTTCTTGTGACAACGCCAGCACTCGGCCCGCCGCGTCGGCCCCAGCCGCTCCCGCAGGGTCTTGTGCGGATCTTCCGGAATGACCGCATTCACCGTGATCGGCACATCGGGTATATACCCGGCCAGGAGACGCTCGCGGATCCACTTCCCTCGCACAATTGGATTGGTTTCGGTGTTCTTCGAATGGGCAATCAGCCAGGCCGGGTGGGTCAGCAGACCGATCCGTTGTGCCGGATTGAGTTCGAACGGCTGCCTGGTCGGACAATCGAACTGATCGATCTTCAGATTGTAGGCTTTCAAAAAAAAACGCTGGTCGTGGGCAGAAGTCAGATTCCGTTCGCGCTCCCCCTCCATGAGAGTGAACTGCGCGAGCATGGGGCGGATCCCATTCCTGTAACAGACTGGCAGGTACTCCATGTAGTCTCTGATCAGCCCTCCACTCATCCGGTGCTTCGCCGGTTGCGTGCGGAAGTAGGGATGCAATCCCTCGATATCCGCACGAACTCCGGGCTCGAGCTCGTACTCCAGTTTCTTCCACGCCTTGTCCATCCAGTAGTCGTGAAGGAGGCGGAGAGCCGTCAGGCGTTGCTCCAGCTTCACCGGGTCCCCCCCGGGACCAAAGTGCCCGACATAGAATTTCTTCGTCGTCAGCAACTCCCGCAGCACCTGCCTGTCCTGATCCAGGATATGCAGCACCAGCAAATCCGCCTCATGCACGAGTTGATATGGCACGATTCCCCAATCGTAGTTCTGGTAACGCTTGGCGTCCTTGAACACATCGGGGGCGCGGCCATATCCGAAGAATTCCTGGAAAAACCGCAGGATCTTCGGCTTGGCGATCGCATCATCATCGAGCAGGCGCTCAATCTGCGCCCGGATCCCTTCCCCCGCAGCGAACTCGCCCTCCCGAGCCGCTGACCAGAGTTCCGCATCCGGCGGGTCATCGGTGAGCGCAAAACTAATCGCGAAGGCCAGTTCGTGCCCTGACATCCGCCGTCGCCCGTGCCCGTCCTCCCGGCCAAGACCCAGCTCCATGCGATAAACCGCCTCCGGTATCAGCGCGATTGCCTTCAGACAGACTGCCAGGCCCTCACTCACATCCTTCGCCTCACCGATCGCACGCAGCATGTATTCCCGATAGCGTTTCAACTCGGTCTCATCCGGCAGACGGTATACCAGGGCCTTGAACTGATGCCGTACCGCCGCATCGACCTGCTCAGCGCTCGGTTTCTCCGATTCCAGTAGCGCACGAAACATCGGAGAGACGTCGCGACTCAGCTGGTGCTCGACGATCGTTCGCGCGTTGCGCAGTAACGTTTCGAAGGTCGCGGAGTCCACATGCAGATCCACCGCGTAATCGTTGATTCCAGGCCTCTTCGCCAGGGCAAATGGTTGTCGCACCCGACCCAACTCCTCCCAGTGGTGTTTAAGGATCCGCTGCTTGGTGCGGTCGTAGATGTTTGGATTGATCCGCCACAGGCGAGCAGGGGAGAACGACCGATCGTCAATCTCTCCGCTGAAGAGCTTCTTGTGACTGACATGATTCCCATACGCGAACTGACCCGTCAAATACCGTATCCGCTCGGACGAATGCGCCTTCTCCAACTCGTCGCCAAGCCATGACACCACCGAGACGCGATCGACGTCGTCCGGTTGATCCTCATCCTCCGGGGGCATTTCGCCCTCGCGCAGTTGCTCAAGGACGATCGTCCAATTCTCAAAATCGTAGCCCTGCGCAACACGTCCGTCCAGGCGATCGAGGCGGATTCCTCCTTTGGCTTTCTTGGCACCATGGCACCTGACGCAATGGTTTTCCAGGAACGGACGCACAGACGCCCCGCTATCAGCCCGGGGTTGAGTCACCTCCTTCTGAGTCTCGGCCCCCGACCCGGGAATCAGCGACACGGCCAGAAACCCGAGACAGACCATTGGGCAGGCATGGATTGGAGATCTGATGGTGGAAGAGTAGTCCCCGGAACGAACACAAGGCAAGCTGACGCTCCCAGCGGCTGTGACCCTTCCGGACCCACCCCCAGCCGCTTCCGGTTGATCGGAACTCGGGGCAACTTTTTTCTACCACAACTCCGTAAGCTCTGCGGGGTTTGATCCGTATCAGGCCCGAACATCCGACCCTCAGGCTGTCCCCCCCCTCTTCAGGCTGTCCCCTCCCTCTTCAGGCTGTCCCCCCCTTCTCCAAACCTGTATTAACGACCCATGAAATGCACCGCTGTTACCATTCTTGTGCTCGGCTCCATCGCCCTCGTGGCCGGGGCCGCTCCCCGCACCAAGCCCATGGAACTGCAGGAGGTTCTCCGGGTGGCCTCCGCCATCGATCAATTGCTGGAAAAGGACCTCAAGGCCCGCAAGCTCCAGCCGCTTCCGATTGTCCCGGAGGATGTATTCGTCCGGCGGGCCTACCTCAACATCGTGGGCCGCATTCCCACCGCGATGGAAGCCTCCCGGTTCCTCGATGACAAGACCCCCGACAAGCGCACCCGCCTGATCGAGCAGCTGGTCTCCTCTCCCGGTTACGACAGCTCGGCCTTCAATTACTTCGCCGATCTCCTCCGGCTCCAGACCACTCATGAGCAGTATGGGTTGGGCTGGCACGTCTGGCTGCGCAACTCCCTTGCTGCCGACAAGCCCTGGAACAGGATCGTCCACGAGATGCTCTCCGCGGAGGGCCATGCTTCAAAAAACCCAGCGGTGGGATACTACCTGCGCGACCGCGGAATGCTGCTCGATAATGTGAGCAATACGGTACAGGTCTTCCTCGGCCACCAGATCGGCTGTGCCCAGTGCCACGACCACCCTTTCGACAAGTGGACCCAGATGGAATACTACGAGCTGGCGGCCTTCAGCGGAGGAATCGCCTATCGCAGCGAGGAAGCGCGCAAGGCCATCACCAAGGTGGCGGAGCACTCGAAGAAAAATCACCCCCGCATGACCCGGGCGCTCAAGAACAAGGACAAGAGTGAACGGGTCAAGTCCCAGCGAACCTTCTACAGGCGCATCAACGGCGATATGCGCTATCTCCTCCGCTATTTCAGCAGGAACGAGATTGCTGAATCCACCAGGCAGGAACTCAAGCTTCCGGACGACTATCAGTATGATGATGCCGACCCCGGCGAAGCGATCGAACCGGCCACCCTTTTCGGTGCCAGGGTCGGGGAGGTGAAGCCGGAAGAACGCCGCAGGGTCTTTGCCGACTGGGTGACTTCGACCGAAAACCCCTATTTCACCAAGGTTATCGCCAACCGGCTCTGGCGACGCACCTTCGGTCACGGTCTGGTTGATCCGGTGGACGACTGGAACAGCAAACTGGTGGGTTCCCATCCGGAGGTCCTCGCCTATATCGAAAAAGTGATGATGAAGGTAAACTACCGGACCAGCGACTTCGAACGGATCCTCTACCACACCAGGCTCTTCCAGCGGCAGGTCTCGCCCGAGGAGGCGACCCCGGGCACGGACTACTATTTCGTGGGTCCCCAGCTCCGGCGGATGTCAGCCGAGGAACTCTACGATTCCTTCACCGTCCTGGCCTTCGGCAACACCGACGACAACATCAATACCTCCCTCGAATACAAATGGGAAAACTACCAGAGTGACATCCACGGACTCCTCAACCTCTCTGGCAACAAGCTGCTTGAGGCAGGCCGGGCAGCCAAGGAAATGGAAGAACAGAGACGGATCTACCAGCGAAAGAACCGCGAGATCCAGACCGCCATGAACAAGGCAAGGGGCGCCGGCAACTCCAGGGAATTCGAACGTCTAAGGCAGCGCCAGCAAGCCTTGCGCCGGGAGGGGAAAAGCAAACAGCAGGAAATGGGCATGAGCGTGGTCATGAATCGAGGCTCCGGTGGCGGGGCCCGGGCGGCAATCAACATGCGGGCCTCCGAGCACCCCAGCCCGTTCAAACCCACTCACGTGGTCCGGCAGTTCGGTGGATCGGACCGCAACACCCCGGAGGCAGCGCACACCGACGCAACCGTTCCGCAGGCCCTCACCCTGCTCAACGGACAGGTCGCGGCCAGTACTGAAAACCGCAAGTCCAAGGTCTTTGAAGCGCTGGCAGAGATCACCAATCCGGAACAGCGGCTGGAATACCTTTTCCTGGCCTTCTATGCCAGCCGCCCCTCCGAGGCCGAGAAGAAGGACCTCCTTCCCCTTGCTGAAGACCGGGATGACATCTTCACCCTCGCGCGAGCCATGCTCACCTCCAAGCGCTACCTCTTCGTGCAATAAGGGCACCTCTTTCCGACCAACCTTAACGTCCAATCCCCCGTCTCACCCAGCATCATGTCCGACCTGAACAAATTCGACGAAGTCAACCGCCGCTCGTTCATGGCCTCCGCAGCGCGCGGTTGCCTGGGAGTCACCATCGGCGGAAGTGCGGCAGAGCTATATGCCCCTTCTGTCCACGCGGCCGACCCCGCCGACCCCACCCCCGTGCCCGAGGGTGGAGGCAAGGCCAAGAGTGTGATCTACCTCTTCATGGCAGGTGGAATGACTCACCTCGATACTTTCGACCCCAAGCCGGAGGCTCCGGAAAAATTTCGTGGGCCGACCGAAACGATCAAGACCAAGGCGGACGGCCTGCGCCTCGGTCACTACATGCCCAAGCTGGCCGGACAGGCGGACAAGATCGCGCTCGTGCGCTCCTTAACCTCGACCCAGGGAGCCCACGGACCGGGGCGCTACTTCATGCGTACCGGCTACGCCCCGCGGGCCTCCATCGTGCACCCGTCCAACGGAGCGTGGATCACGAGGCTCAAGAAACGCGCAAACGAGGGCCTGCCCTCCTTTGTAACGGTGGGTCCGGGTAACGGGCACCCGGGAGCCGGATTCTTCGAACCACAGTATGCGCCCCTCCCGGTGGGCGATGCCACTTCCGGCCTGCAGAACGTTCGTCGGCTGCGCCATGTGAGTGAGGGGCAGTTCAACAAGCAGCTCGCCCTGCGCCAGCTCCTTGACAAGCAGTTCGACAAGCAGTTCCACCGGGGACAGAAAAACGTCCGGGCCTACAACCAGGTCTTCGAGGAGGCCGTCAAGCTCATGAACAGTGAAGACCTGGAAGCCTTCGACCTGAAAAAGGAGAACGCCAAGGTGCATGCGGCCTATGGCGACCACAGCTTTGCCCAGGGGGTCCTCCTTGCCCGCCGTCTGGTGGAACGCGGAGTACGCTTCATCGACGTCGAGTTCGGGGGATTTGACTGGCACAGTGACAACTTCTCGCAGTGTGAGCAGAAACTCCCTGTTCTCGACCAGGCGTTGTCAGCCCTCCTGCAGGACCTCGAAGGGAAGGGACTCCTGGAGAGCACCCTCGTGGTGGTGGCCACCGAGTTCGGACGCTCTCCCAAGATCGTGCAGGAACGCTCGGGGCGAAACCACTTCCCGAAGGCCTTTTCCTGTCTCCTCGCCGGAGGCGGAATCAGGGGTGGGCAGGTCTACGGCCAGACCGACGAAACCGGATCCAACGTGGTGGCGGATCCCATCACCATCCCGGACTTCAACGCCACCATCGGATGCGCGATGGGCGTGCCCCACGACCTGACCCTCATGTCACCCAGCCGACGGCCCTTCAAGCTCGGCGCCCGCGAAGGCAAGCCCCTCACGAAGTTGTTCGGATAACGCTTGCGAGCATTCTCACTCGTTAAGCTCACCCCGGTCTGCCCCGCAGGTCGGGGTTTTTGTTGGGGATTCGCCGACGTCCCGACTCCTCCCCTCCAATTCTACACCACCAACCACAGCAGCGAAGTGATGCTCAAACCAACCAGCGAGATCGCGGTCAGGATAGGCGTCCAGGTGAGGAGAGTCTCCCGTTCGGTCATGCCGAAGTAGCGATTGACGATCCAGAACCCGCTGTCGTTCACGTGCCCGAAGCCGGTGGCACCGGCAGCGATGGCGAGGGTGATGAGGGACAACTGGGCGTAGGAGTAATCGATTCCGGTGCCTTCCAGCACGGGCGCGATGAGCGCCGCGCCGGTGACCATCGCGACGGTGGCTGAACCCTGCGCGATGCGCACGATGGTGGTGAGAATCCAGGCGAGAAGGAGCGGCCCCATCCCGAATTCGCCCAGCGCGAGGGCGAGGGCTTTGCCTACATTGGTGGCGCCGAGCATCTGCTTGAAGACGCCGCCCGCGCCGGTGATGAGAATGATGATCCCAGCCGGGCCAAGAGCCTTGGTGGCGACTTCCATGAGGGCATTGCCCCGTAATCCTCTCGCCATTCCGAGCACCATCATGGCGACGCAAGTGCCGCAAAGGAGAGCGACGATGGGATGGCCGAGGAAGAGGACTAACTGCGTGATCCCGCTGGCTTCCCGCTTCGCTTGCACGAGTTGCGCTCCCCACTCCGCCTTGCTCAGTCCCTCCGGAAGGGAGGAGGCAAGGTTGGCCTCAATGATGGAACCCACCACGATGAGAACGATGGGGCCACCGAGCATGAGGAGGATGAGTCCGAGGGAGGGGAGCGGCAGGGTTGAGGACGGGATCGCGACAGACCCATCGTCCGCGGCCTTCTCCTCTTCCAGGGATGGCGGATCGATATGAAAGGCATCGCCCAGCTTGCGGCAAAGAGGCAGGGTGATCAGGGCCGTGGGCAGGCCCACCACAATCCCCCACATGATGGCATGGCCCAGCGGCGCCCCGAGGGCGTAGGCGACAAAGGTCGGTCCGGGGGTGGGAGGAACAAAGGCGTGGGTCACCGCCATGCCCGCGAGGAGGGGCAGCGCAAAGACAAGCACGGATTTCCCACTCCGCCTCGCGAGGGCGTAGATGATGGGAGCGAGAATCACCACTCCGACGTCGAGGAAGACCGGGATGGAAATCACGAAGCCGGTCAGGAGCATGGCCCAGTTGGCGCGTTTCTCCCCGAAGGCCTTGAGCATGCCATTGGCAAGGCTCTGCGCTCCGCCCGAGTGCTCGATCATCTGCCCGAGAATGGCCCCCAGCCCAATGATGGTTGCAATGAAGCCCAGCGAACTCCCCATGCCCTCGATGATGGTATCGGCCACCTCCGTGATCGGCATCGTGCCGGAGGCTATTCCCACGAAAATGGAGGCCAGGAGCAGGCTGACAAATGCCTGGATCCGGAAGACCAGGATAAGGACCAGGATGAGGACAATGGAGAGGGCGAGGACTGAGACGAGCCGGACGGTGTCGTATTCGGCCCCGGCAGTGGTCTGCGCAAGAATGGAAAAAGCATTGAGTCCCATGGTGGTAGGCAGGTTGGGAGCAACCCCCACCCGGCGGCAAGGGGGAAGTGGCGATGCCCTCAGGTTTTCCGATTCACAAAAAAACGCCCGGAATCCGGGCGCCTGATTCTCGTGGCAGAAGACCGGGTCGTCTCCGCCCTAGGGCTGCGGAAGAAGGATCGTCTTGGAGTAGCGGTAGGAGTTCTTGGCCAGGAACCGGTTCCGGTCAGTCCCGGTGAAGTTCGCCTTGCGCAGAGTGGCGATTCCGCTGTCAGTGAGGACCGTGATGCTGAGATCCACCGCCGAGATCCGCCCGCGTTTGAACGGGACATTTTCGCCGTCGTCCACCTTGATGCCGTTGCCCGTGAATCTGAAGGTTTCCGCCGCGGACTCGCCCCCGGTGCTGATGATGGGAATACGCTCAATCCTCGTGACGAGTCGACCTCTGTCCAGTTCGGTGTATTCCACCGTGAAGACCACGGTCAGTTCGAAGATGTTCTCACAGACGAAATTGCTCGAATCACCGAGATTGGCCTCATAGCGCTGGAACTTCGTATCGAGATTCTTCGGATTGACGGGATCGTGTTCGAGGAGGTTCTCGAAGGTCTCGTCCGGATCAACCAGATTGCGGTAGAGGGCAAAGATCTTGAACTTATCGTCGTAGTCATCCGTGATGGGGTCCTTGTAGAGCAACTTGTAGTTCAGTCCCGTGACGTCCCCACCCTTGTCCTTCTGACCCTCGACATCTCCTTCATAACGATCGGTGACCGCAGAGAACATGAGGATGCGAGCGGCATTCGGGCTTTCATTGTCGGCCGGACCCGGTTCATCCGGATCGGTCTCGGTATAGAGCCACTCGAAATTAGTCCCGGTCCGGAGAACCATGGCCTCGAAGTCCCGGCTCATCTGCTCGAGGGAGGCCTTGGCCTGCCGGGAGGCCCTTACCTTGTTCCGACTGATCCGCCACCCGTCGAGGGCCACCCCCGTCACAGACACCAGAAGGGTAAGGAGAATGACGGTAATCGCCATCGCCACCATCAACTCGGCCAGGGTGAATCCACGCGCGGAGCGTCTTGGAAGAAGGGAAATGGTCATGGATGGGAGAGGAGGGGGTCTGGTCAGCGACGCACACCGAGGTTCCGGGAAAAGAGGGGCTTGCCCAGTGAGTCAGGATCGCCATCGCCATTGGCATCACTGAGGTCCAATCGCTCGATGAACTCGTAGTTGTTGCTCTTCAGCCCGTAAAAGTCGGCCGTGTAGGCAATGATGGCACCAGGATAGGAACTCACATTATCGATCGCGTCATGGGAGTGCATGTTCTTGATCTCCCCATGGCTACCCGGGATGAGGACGGGATCCTGGCCGTCGTCGAAGATCATCTGCGTCATCCGCACAAGGTAGACCCGGCCATCCACCTCCTTGAGATCGTCCTTGAGATCGTTTTCCGCGTCGCCCCTGCGTCGGACAGCCGGCTGGAGGATGAAGTCACGACCGGATTGTCCGCCATTCAGAGTGAAAGGTTCGAGCGAAGCGTCTTCCCGGATTTGCTTCGGATCACCTCGGTAATTGTAGAGCAGGACGACCTTGTCCGACTCGCCGGAATCCCGAATCCACTCGAAGGCCTTGTGGAAGGAATTGTCGTAGTCGTCATCGGGACCTGCCCGCAGCATGCCCAGTTCCCTCTCCAGGGCGGTGGTGAGGCGCCCCGCCTCCTGGGCACTGAGAACGCGCCGGATGCTTGAGGTGGCCGGTCCGAAGACCGCCAGGAAAGTCGTGAGGAGAACGGCCACCACTCCAATCGCAATCACGGTCTCCATGAGCGTGAACCCACGGCGAGCGGTGCGACCGGGTTGGAAGAGAATCGTGTTCATTGCGCGCGATCGATTTGTTCAGGACTGCGGAAAATGGAGGTCCGGCCATTGCGCCAGACGACGAAGCCCACCTTGTTGTTCTTCAGAATCATGGGTTCTTCCGCGTCCAGGGGGCGCGTTCCACTGATGAGGACGACCACCGCGCCGGGATTCAACGCGGCATTCTCACTGTCGACGCAGACGCCCTCAGGGTTGAACTCAAAGTAGTAGCACTCCTTGAGCGAATCCGATTTACCGGGAAGCTTAATGCTCATGGTGCCCGGCTTGCCCACTCCGATCGCAGCAGCCACTCTCTCACTCTCCTCGATGCTGAAGTAGACCCCGGTGGGAAGTGCTTTTATGCTGCGTTCCTCGATCACCCATCCGCCCCCCTGCGCGTCTCCCGCCTGATTGGTGCTCTCCACCGCCAGATACATGGAGCGTAGATAGCGGCTGCGATCCTCCCGATCTTCGTCGTTCAGCTCCTTGTGAATGAGAAGCCGGGCGCGTATTCCCTTGCCCACCGCTTTACTGCGGGTTTCATCAAAGAGAGCCTCCGTGATGGCAAGCGCGGTAGTTGTCGCCTGACCCCGGTCGATGCTCTGGATTCCGACCGCAGCAACCGAGAGCAGAATGGCGATGACCATCATCACGGCCATAATCTCAACCAGAGTGAATCCTGCCCGCCGTCGGGGAGGAGGCAGGAATGGAGATTTTGGTAGTGGATTCGCGCGCACGGGTGTCCTGATCCTCACGAGTTTCTGTTGCTAACCATAGGAGTTCCCGAGGTGAACGCAAGAACTTGTAACCACATTGTATTCTCAAATGCGCAATATTGCTCCCGCGTCTTTAAATTGCCCCAAATCGGGAAGAAATCCCTGCATTCCTGCGACTCCTGGACTCCTTTTGCTGGCCTTCGAAGGGGAATTTCGTTCTCTATAACAACTTACCGCTCTGCGTTGCAAGGGCACGGCTTTCCCCGAATAGAGTATAAGTAATTACCGTCCAAGAACCATGAAACGCTCCCTGGCCCTGTTCCTTGCATTGCTCTGCGCCGCACTCCTTAGTTCCTGCGTTTTCGACCCCTACGCCTCGGTCTTCTACTCCGATAGCGGCTACAATCACTACCACGGCGGCTACCACAACGGGTTTTACAGCGACTATTACGTCGGCATTCACAACAACTACTACCGCTACCGCCACACCCGCTGCTCGCACTGCAATCACTATCCCTGCCACGGGGGGCACCGAACCAACTACCACACCTACTATCGCAATTACCAGAAACCTCTCCACAACCAGAGCCGTGGCCAGTCACGCCATCGCAACAGTCGCGCTGCCGATAACGACCGGGGATCTTACCGCAAACTACCCGGTTCCAACGATGACGACATCCTCACCTCCTCGCGTTCGCACAATTCCAGTTCCTCCCGCCCCACTCCCCGGAGCAATCCGCCCAAATCCTACTCCTCGAGTTCCAGGCCATCCCGCTCTTCGACTTCCCCGTCCCGTTCCCGCCCTTCACCCAGCAGACCGGAGAGATCGAGGCCTGCCACCCCATCTCCCTCTCCCCCTCCCTCCCCGAGTTCGTCCTCCAAAACGAACGAAGCCCCGAGCAAGTCGAGCCCTCCCTCCAAAACCACCTCTCCCAAGTCAAAGCGCTAGAGCCCTCGGGCTGGCCTGATCGACCGTTCCCCGGGTCAGCCCCCGGCTCCTTCCCGCCGCTTCCGGTCGCGCTGCAGGTGCTTCAGGCTGACCGGGCGTAGCAGGCGGTGCGCGTAGAGCATTCCGATCACCCCCCCACCGAGATGGCAAATATGGCTGGTCTGAAAAAGGAGGGCCATTCCTCCACTACCCGCCAGCCACTCTCCGACCGCTTTCAGGATGGGAATCTTCAGGCCGGGGGTCAGCAGGAACAGAATGAACGTCGCGAACATCAGTCCCCGCCCGAGGTTCCTGCCCGAGACCATGAGGGGCCACATCCGGGAATCAGGTGAAAGGCTGACGAGGGCCATGAGGAGAGCCATCATTCCTCCGGACGCACCCACCAGGGGCGGGTGAAGCGGAGTGACTCCCTCTCCCAGAGGATAGCTCGGGTTGAGAAAAATGTGCAAAAGGCCGCCCCCCAGGGCCCCTCCGAAAAAAATCCTGGTGAACGCCCGCGCTCCCAGAATGTGCAGCACGCGGCCGCCGATCAGATAAATGACCATGCAGTTCAGGAGCACGTGCTCCCAGGATCCGTGAAAAAACAGATAGGTGAGGAACTGCCACCCTTTACCCGCCAGCACTCCCGGACGGCTCAGGCCAACGCTCTCATAAAATCCCGCTGCCATCAGAGCAGTCTTTCCACCACTGATCTCCACCACTGCATGGACAACCAGCAGGACCAGAGAGAGAAGGGTCAGGACATCAAACCCCGGCCGATGCAGGCTGATCCGCGGGAGGAAGGAAGGGCGTCTCATGAACAGAAAGCGCCCACCATGGGGGCGATGGTTTCGGGTATTGCGAGGCGCAACCCGCTCAATAATCGCACGCCGGAACAAGAAGCGCCACTCTCAAGCCCGGATTGCCGGGACAATCAGTTCAACTCTCACCCTTGGCCCGGGGTTCCCCTCCAACCCGATCCGTTCCGGCGCTGGTCACGAAAGGACCACCCTCAAGAGGGGCCACCCCGCTGAAGGCCACGTCGGGCATCTCACTGGGCTTGCCCGCAAGGGGAAACTCCTTGCGCAGGGGATGGTAGGGGTAGCCCTCCCACATCAGGATACGCTTCAGGTTGGGATGTCCCGTGAAGCGAAGTCCCATCATGTCATAGACTTCTCGCTCGTGCCAGTTGGCGGTCTTCCAGAGATCGACCGCGGTCGGCACTTCCTCGTCCTCGGCCACCGGGGCCTTCACCCTCAGGTGCTTGCGGTCATCGGTAGTAGCAAGCTCGTATACAATCTCAAAACGCGGGTCCTCGCCCATGTTGTCCACACTGCTCACGTCGAGGAGAAAGTCATACCCGAGGTCCTGGTGGCAATACACCAGGATCTCCTTCAGGGCCTCAAGCTTTACCACCACGGTGTGCTCACCACGGAACTCGCGCATCTCCCGCACCTTGGTTCGCCCGAACTCCTTGCGCAGCTTGCTGGCATCCACGTCGGCACTCATACCTGTGCCTGCCGGATCTCGGCAATCTGGTCTTCGATCGGCTTCTCGCCCTCGATGATGCGCTGCAGCTTCATCAATCCCTCCAGAAGAGCTTCGGGACGGGGAGGGCACCCGGAAATGTAGACGTCGACGGGCAGGAGCCTGTCGATTCCCTGGAGAACAGCGTAGCTTCGATACATTCCGCCACTGGAGGCACAGGCCCCCATCGCAATACACCACTTCGGTTCCGGCATCTGTTCCCAGATGCGGCGCACCGCCAGAGCCATCTTGTAGGTCACCGTGCCGGAAACAATCATGACATCGGCCTGACGGGGGGAGAACCGCATGACCTCCGCCCCGAATCGTGAAATATCGAAGCGGGATGACCCGGTAGCCATCAATTCGATCGCACAGCAGGCCAGACCCATCGGCATGGGCCAGAGGGAATTCTTGCGCATCCAGTTGATGGCGGCATCCAGACGCGTGAAGATGATGTTGCCTTCGACCTTGGAGTCATAGGCGGCATGCGAAAGCGTCGTATCGGCAGTTTCTACGCTCAACAGGGAAAGAATAACCCTCATCCCGCCCTACTCAAGATCAGCTTGTGAAATTTTTCACAAAGTCGCTCCCGGAATCGATCGAAGCGCTCGATTTTGGGCGATTCCGGAGTTAAAGAGCAGCGTGCTTCTCTTCTCCCATGGTTCTCCCACCACCGTCCTCAGCGACGAGGACCTGGCCACCGGCCTCACTTCCGCCCTCGCCACGCTGGGCGAACGGAACAGGGTCCTGCTCGTTCCTCCCGACTTCTCACGTTTCTACAGCAAGTCCGGTCCCCTCGCCTGCGCCGCGGCGGACCACTACGGCGACCGGCTTGTCGACGTGCTCCCCGCTCTGGGAACCCACTTCCCCATGAGCGACGAGCAACTCGACCGGATGTATCCCACTATCCCGCGCGACCGTATCCGGCCCCATCGCTGGCGCGAGGACGTGGTCACCATCGGTGAAGTACCCGCCGAATTTGTTTCCGAGGTCACCGAGGGAGTATGGACGCGTCCATGGCCGGCGCAGCTCAACAAGCTCGTCTGGGAAGGAGACCACGACCTCATCCTCTCCATCGGTCAGGCCGTGCCTCACGAGGTGATCGGCGTTGCCAACGGGAACAAGAACCTCTTCGTTGGAACGGGAGGGGAAGCCGGTATCAATGAGAGCCACTACATCGGATCGGTCTATGGAACGGAACGCATGATGGGGCGAACCGACACCTGCCTCCGCAGGATCCTCAATTACGCCGAAGACACCTTCTGCGGGCATCTCCCCATCCTCTACGCCCAGACCGTGATCGGGGCCGACGCCAGCGGGAATCTTGTCACCCGCGGGCTCTTCGTGGGAGACCGCGAGGCCTTCGAGAAGGCCGCAGAACTCGCCGTGGAGGTCAATTTCAACCACCTCGACGAGGAACTCGACAGGGTGGTGGTCCTCATGGATCCCGACGAATTCCACAGCACCTGGATCGGTAACAAGGGCATCTATCGCACCCGCATGGCCATCGCTGACGGCGGCGAACTCATTGTCCTCGCCCCCGGCGTGCGTACCTTCGGAGAGGATCCCGAGATCGACCGGATGATCCGCAAGTATGGCTACCGCACCACCGCCGAGGTGATTCGCTTCGTCGAGGAGAACGATGACCTGCGCGGCAATCTCGGAGCGGCGGCCCACCTTATCCATGGCTCCCCGGAGGGACGCTTCACGGTCACCTACTGCCCCGGCCACCTCACCCGGCAGCAGATCGAGGACGTGGGCTACCAATATGCCGACCTCGGTGAAATGATGGCCCGCTACCAACCCGAGGGACGCAGTGACGGATGGCACACCGCCGCAGACGGGCAACGGTTCTACTTTATCGGTAATCCCGCCCTGGGACTCTGGGCGGCCAGGAGCCGCCTGCAATAAAGGAGCATCCTGTAGAATGCTCTTATTGCCGATCAGGTGCATGGTCGGAGCGGGAGCCACTCCGTTGCAGCCTGGCCAGGAACTCGACGTTCCCGTCCCTTCCGGTAATTGGTGATTCCATGAGCCCCGCCCAGCAACACTGTAATTCCCGGGTGACAAACTCACGGACACCGTCCACCGCCTTGGCCCGCAATTCCGGGTCGCGCACGATCCCCCCCTTCCCGACTTCTGCTCTGGAGAGTTCGAACTGCGGCTTTATCAGGCAGATCACGATCCCTTCCGGCTTCAGCACCCCGACAGCTGCCGGCAAAACCTTGGTCAGGGAAATAAAGGAGAGGTCCATTACCACCAGGTCCACCCGTTCACCCACATCAGACTCCACCAGGTGGCGGGCATTGAACTGTTCCTTCACCACCACCCGCGAATCCTGCCGTAATTTCCACGCCAGTTGATTTGTGCCGACATCCACCGCGTGCACCCGCTCCGCACCATGCTGCAGGAGACAATCCGTAAAACCTCCAGTCGAAGCACCCAGATCCAGACAGACCCAGCCCGCCGGGTCGATTGCAAACCCCTTCAGCGCACCCTCCATCTTGAGCCCCCCCCGGCCAACGTATCTCGGCCGTCGCAGGACAGTCAGATCAGCGTCCAGGGGCACCCTGGTGGAGGGCTTGGCAACCCGCTCCGTCCCGCACATGACCTCTCCTGCCATGATGAAGCGCTTGGCCTGTTCCCGCGAATCACAAAGTCCCCGCGCAACCAGCAGAAAATCGACCCGTTCCCCCGCTGCCATCACGATCTCCTCACTTCTCTGCTACAACCTCACTGGCATTCACGGCATCAATCAATTGCCGTAACCGACCGAAATCCCGTCGACGATGACGAAAGACCAGGCGAGCCAATCCCGACAGTTCCTCTTCGTCATCCTCCTCCTCCAGGGCATTCTGCTGGGTCATCCTGCCCGCCTTCACAAGGTCGGCAAACTCCTCCCCGATCATGGCAAGGGAATCCTCGGTCAGAGCGGCATTGAGACGCAACACGATCTTGTCGCCAACATAACGATAGGAATGGAAGACGCGGTAGAAACCGATGATCTCCTTCACCGCTTCCTCCACCTCGTCGGTCACCCGGAAAAGATGGAAGTCATTCTCCGAGATCATCCCGAGCCGGGCCAGGTGCTCATCGACGAACTGCTTCCAGAACTTCCAGTAGGTTCCTCCCTTCGCATCGAGAAGGACAATCGGATAGATGGACGCCTTCCCGGTCTGAATCAGGGTGAGGGCTTCGAAGATCTCGTCCATCGTCCCGAATCCCCCCGGCAGACCGACTGCGGCATCAGCCTCCTTCACGAAGGACAACTTGCGGGTGAAGAAGTAGTTGAATTTGACGAGCTTGGGATCTCCCGCAATGAACTCGTTGGCAGCGGCCTCGAAGGGCAGTGAGATATCCAGTCCGAAACTGTCCTCCCGCCCCGCGCCCTCGTTGCCCGCCGCCATGATGCCCGGCCCGGCACCCGTGATGGTCATGAAGCCCTCCTCCCGCATGCGGTGCGAAAACTCCGCCGCGGCCTGGTAGGCCGGTTCGTCCGGCCGCGTCCGCGCGGATCCGAAAACGGCGATCTTGCGATGATTGCGGTAGGGATGAAACACCTCGTTGGCCTCCCGCATTTCCTTGAGGGCCCGGTTCATGAGCTTGAAATCCCCCTCGGTCACCGCTCCGCCACGCGCGATCCGCACCGCCGTGATCATCATCTCCGCCAGCAGGCAATGATTCGGCACCTCGTGCGTGCCCTGTGCGAGATCCATGATGCGGTCATCCAATCCCTTCTCTCCCGTTGATCCGACATAGGAGCAGGAGACCGGCGGGATCATCCCGCCCGTGAAATCCCGTTCCTGCGGCACCTTCGTGGGCTGCACATGCTGACTCATGGATGGAAGGTAGATTCCAAATACCGGATTCTGAAACCTAAATCCCCGCGAAGCCCTTCCCCTTCACCTTCCCACGGGGTGCAAATACCCTTGCATCACAACAACCACACCACCAACTTCCCCCCCGTGCCGCCCCACGAAACCGATGACCTCCGCATTGCCGGGATGGATCCGCTCATCTCCCCGGCAGTCCTCTCCTATTACCTCCCCATCACCAGCGGGGCCACCGATCTGGTCTACAACGCACGCCTGCAGGCGGAAGCCATCCTGGAGGGCAAGGACGACCGCCTCCTGGTCGTGATCGGCCCCTGTTCCATTCACGATCCCTCCGCCGCCCTGGAATACGGCTCGCGACTCAAGCCCCTTATTGACCGCTTCGCCGACGATCTGCAGATTGTCATGCGGGTCTACTTTGAAAAACCCCGCACCACGGTGGGCTGGAAGGGACTCATCAACGATCCTCACCTCGACAACTCCTTCGACATCAACCGGGGGCTGCGCATCGCGCGCGAACTCCTCCTCGAGCTGGCCGCCCTCGGCGTCCCGGCCGGAACGGAGTTTCTCGACACCATCTCGCCGCAGTATATCGCCGACCTGATCGCCTGGGGCGCCATTGGGGCACGCACCACCGAATCACAGATCCACCGCGAGCTCGCTTCCGGGCTCTCAATGCCGGTGGGCTTCAAGAACGGGACCGGGGGATCGAACCAGATAGCGCTGGATGCCATCGGCGCAGCCCGCGAAGCCCACCATTTCCTTTCGGTCACCAAGCAGGGCGTCTCCGCCATCGTGACCACCGCCGGCAACAGGGCCTGCCACATCATCCTGCGCGGTGGAACCGACGGACCGAACCACGACGCTGAAAGCATCGCCAGCGTACAGAGCCAACTCGGTGAAGCCGGGCTCGCTCCCTACCTGATGGTCGACTGCTCCCATGGAAATTCCTGCAAGGACTACCGGAAACAACCCGAAGTAGCCCACAATCTCTGTGAACAGATCGCAACCGGATGCCGCGCCATCGCAGCTGTCATGGTTGAATCCAACCTGGTGGAGGGCAACCAGAAGCTCGGCGACGACCCCGGAGCGCTGGTCTACGGCCAATCCGTCACGGACGCCTGTATCTCGTGGCAGGCCACCGAGGAGGTCCTGGAAGGCTTCGCTCAGGCCGTCCGGAAACGGCGTGGATAACAGCAGAGGCCCTTCCTAATCCAGGAAGACAACCTTTCCGTCGGCACTTTCCTGCGCTTTCGCTTCCGCCTGGGCCTCGTGTTGCTCCGGGGAACAGGACGAGTCAATCGGCGCGTCGGGCTCAACCTCACTGGACGTGACCAGTCCCTTTTCAATCATCCATGCCTCCACTTCTTCCCCGCTCACGTCCGGCAACATCTCACCGTTGATTTCCACGCAGGGCGAGAGCGGCTGACTGCTCTTCTGCTCCATCTCCCAGCGGAAGGCCGGGTTGGCAATGATGTCCTTCTCCTCGTATTCCAGCTCATACTTGCGCATGATGGCGCGCACGCCTTCGCTCCAGCCGCAATAGGTCTTGAGGAAACAGGTGATCCGGGGGGGGGGGGCTTTGGACTCGCTCATGGTTTCAGGTGGGACAGATTACCCCCGAACTCCCTGCTCTCAAACCGTATTTTCCGAAATTTGCGCTCTCGCCCCGCCGCCATTCGCGTCATTCTCACGTCCCAAGAAAAAGCGGCATGACCCGTCCAACCGTCCTGATCAACTTCGCCATCTCCGCCGACGGCAAGATTTCCACCGTGAACAGGGACCCGGCGCATTTCACCTCAACGCGTGATCTCCAGCGCCTGTTGGAGATCCGCGGGCGGGCAGACGCCCTCATGGTGGGACGCGGCACCCTGGAAGCCGACAACATGTCGATGACCATCCCGCCCGAACTGAAACCGCCCCACCAGCCGTTGCGGTGCATCGCCTCGCACGCGGGGAAGTTCGACCTCGGACACAAGGTCTTTCATAGTGCGGGTGGTGCCATTCACCTGCTCGCCACCACGGCCCCTGAGAACTACGACCCGGGACTCTATGAGGCGGCCGGCGCCACCGTGCACCGTTGCTCGCTTCAGGAGTTCCTCCACATCCTGGCCACCGGACACCAGGTCAGAACCCTCCTCTGCGAAGGCGGCGGAACCCTGGTGCGGGCCCTTGCCGAGCTCGATGCCCTCGATGAGATTCATCTCACCTGGGCGGGCCACACCCTTTTGGGCGGGACGGAGGCTCCCACCATCACCGGCCCCCTGGGAGATCATCTGCCCGCCTCCCTTGAATTCGAGCTCACTCACTTTGAGCCCCTCGACAACGGCGAGTGCTTCCTCTCCTACCGGAGGAAGCGGAGACCTTCCCCTCCTTCCTAGTGCTTCTCCCCTTCGTCTTCCTTGTGCTCCTTGTAGAGACGCTTGGTACCCTTTTCGTCCTGGTCGATCCTGCCGTTGCCATTCTCATCCACATCCTCCCAATTGTGGCGCTCACAGGCACCCAGGAGGAAGGCAAGGGCGGCTACCAGAAGACTCAGGCGTTTCATATCGCTCGCTACCTACCCTCTCCCCGCCCAAACACCAGTCAAAACTCACCACGAAAGGCACAGCGGGCGGTCGGGGTCTCGTAGATCACGACCTCACAGAGTCCCGGGAGACCGCCCTCAAGTTTCCGCCAGAACCAGACAGCGAGGCGCTCGATGGTCGGACTCTCCAGCCCTTCGATGTCATTGAGATAGCTGTGATCGAGTTCTTCCAGGAAGGGTGCCACGACGTCGCTGATCCGCTTGTGGTCACAGACCCAGCCGATCTCCTCATCCACCTCGCCCTCGATCGAAATCTCCACCCTGAAGCTATGCCCGTGCAGACACCGGCACTTATGCCCTTCCGGCAACTTGGGGAGAATATGGGCCGCTTCAAAACAAAAGTCCTTGGTCAAACGCGCACGCATGGCGGGTGACTGAACCACGAAGATCTCTCCTTGTCCACCAATCGTCCTTCCCACCGGGCCCACTCTCCCTTATCCCTCTGGCGGCATGAGCAACCGCATCGACGCCACCTTCGAGAATCTCCGGGCCACCGGAGAGAAGGCCTTCGTGGCTTATGTGAGCGCGGGCGATCCCAACCTTGAGCGTTCCCTGGAGATCCTGATCGCACTCGCGGAAGCCGGAGCGGATATCATCGAACTGGGCGTTCCCTTTTCCGATCCCCTCGCCGACGGCATCGTCAACCAGGCTGCGGCGGCCCGGTCCCTCGCGGCCGGCTGCGATACCACCGGGGTTTTCGAACTCATCCGCCGCTTCCGCAAATCCCACCAGGTCGCCATCGTCCTCTTCACCTATCTCAACCCCGTCTACACCTACGGCTACAACGCCTACCACCGCGATGCCGCCGAGGCCGGAGCAGACGGCATCCTCCTTCTCGATCTCCCTCCTGATGAAGCGGCCCTGAATTGCGAGATGGCCAGCCATGCGGGCCTGCGGCAGATCCGCCTCATTGCTCCCACCACTCCACCCGGACGTATCGACCTTCTCACCCGCCATGCCGAGGGGTTCATCTACGCCCTCTCCCGGACCGGGGTGACCGGCTCCCACGGAGGACCTTCCACACGGATCGGCGACCATGTGTCGGCAATAAGGCAACACACCGACCTCCCTGTCTGTGTGGGCTTCGGGATTTCCACGCCCGAACAGGCCGCCCTCGTGGCCTCCGTCTCGGACGGCATCGTGGTGGGTTCCGCCATCGTCAAGCAGGTCGAACTCAATGCCGACGCTCCCGATGTGGCGGATAAAGTAGGGGCCTTCACGAGGCCCCTCATCGAGGCCGCCAAGGCCCCGCGGTAAGGAAGCGACCGCCTCTCCGACGCATTGCCTGACCGGCATGCGAGCAACGGGCGTCAGCCCTCAGCCAACCGGACTCCCCGCTCCTCCATGCAGGTGTTCCCCGCAAGAACCTGAGGACTCCCATGGACAAGGTGTGCCACGCTCCTGACCCAATGGCTGGATCTTGACCTTTGCACCCAACGGGCGTATCGCCTTCCACGCATATCAAGCACGCCATGCGTCTGCCCTTCACCAAGATGAACGGAGCCGGGAACGACTTCGTCATGATCGACAATCGGGACCTTTCGATCGAGCTCAGCAACGAGCAGATAGCAAGGATCTGCGATCGTCACCGTGGGGTGGGTGCCGATGGCCTGCTGGCCGCCGAACCAGCCCGGGACGGGGCGGATTTCAGGTTCCGCTACTACAATGCCGACGGTGGCGAAGCCGAGATGTGCGGCAATGGCGCCCGCTGCTTCGGTCGTTACACCGCCCGTCTGCTCGACGACAACCGGGAGAGCCTCAGCTTTGAGACCATCGCCGGCACCCTCACGGCCCGGCTTATCGGGGAGGAGGTCGAGGTCACCATGTCGGACCCCTTTGACCTCGACCTGGATTCCGGGATCTCGGTCAAGGATCTCGCAAGCCCCATTCACATCCTGAACACTGGAGTTCCTCACGCTCTGGCCTTTGTCGATGATCTCGCCAATCTTGATGTCCTCCGGTTGGGCGCCGCCATCCGCCACCACGAACACTTTCCCAACGGAACCAACGCCAACTTCGTGAAGGAGATCGCTCCCGGACACATCGCGATCCGGACCTACGAACGCGGGGTGGAGAACGAAACCCTGGCCTGCGGCACGGGCATGGTGGCCGGTGCCATTATCCATCACCTCCTCCACGGGGCGCCAGCCCCCATCAAAGTCGACGTGCAGGGTGGCGAAACGCTCCGGGTTGGATTCGAAGGCAACGCCGGGGGAGGCTTCTGCAAGGTCACCCTCAGGGGGCCGGCCGACTTCGTCTTCGAGGGCGAGATCGAGTTGTGAACAGGCCACGTTTTTGCCCTTGCTAGTGTGGTGATCGCTCCCCACTACTCTCCTGCCATGTTCGCAGGCAGCTACACCGCCCTTGTCACGCCCTTTCGCGACGGTCACGTCGATTATGACGCCTTCGAGGCGCTCATCAATCGCCAGGCCGAGGCCGGCATTGACGGGATCGTCCCGGTCGGCACCACCGGCGAATCCCCCACCGTCACCGATGCCGAGCACATCGAGATCATCAGGCGTGCGGTGGAGTTTTCCGCGGGGCGCCTGAAGGTGGTGGCCGGCACCGGTGCCAATTCCACCAGCGAGGCCATTCACCTCACCAGGGAAGCGGAGCAGGCTGGGGCCGACGGCTCTCTCCAGGTCTGCCCCTACTACAACAAGCCCTCCCAGGAAGGACTCTACCAGCACTTCAAGGCGGTCGCGGACGCCTCCTCCCTTCCCCTCATGCTCTATTCAGTGCCTGGACGCAGTGTCATTCAGATCGATGTGGAGACCGTGGCACGGTTGGCCCGCGACTGTGAGACCGTGGTCAGCATCAAGGAAGCGGGTGGGTCGTCAGACCGCGTCAACAAGCTCGTCCAGGCCGTCCCGGAAACCTTCACCGTGGTTTCCGGCGACGATCCTCTCACCGTCCCCTTCATATCGGTGGGAGCGGTGGGAGTAGTTTCCGTGGCCGCCAACCTGATCCCCGATGTGGTCGCCCGCCTGGTCAAGGCGGCCCTCAACGGCTCCTTCGGTGAAGCCCTGGAGATCCAGAAGCGCTACTACCCCCTCCTGAGCGCGCTCATGACCCTCGATACCAATCCCATTCCCATCAAGAGCGCCCTCGCCCTCTGCGGACAGTGCACCGCCGAATTCCGGCTCCCCCTCGTCGGCCTCACCGGGGAAAAAACCGAAGAACTGCGGGCCGTCCTCAGCGAGTTCGAGCTCCTTTAGCCTGTATCTTGTCATCACCACGAACATCGTCATCACCGGGCGTTCGGGCCGCATGGGTCTGGCCGTGGCGGAAGCCGTGGAAGCCCATCCAGACGCCACTATTCACGGAACCCACGACACGGGGGAAGAGCTGGCCCCCCTCCTTGAAGGAGCAGATACCGTGATCGATTTCACCATCCACTCGTTCACCGCCCAGCTTCTCCAGGAAGCGTTGGCCACGAGGAGCGCCCTCGTCATCGGCACGACCGGACACGATGAGAAGGAACTGGCCGCCATCCACGAAGCCTCGGAGAAAATCCCCCTCGTCCTTGCTCCCAACTTCTCCGTGGGCGTCAATACGCTCTTCTGGCTCACCCGCCACGCAGCCCGCATCCTCGGCAACGACCGCTGCGACATCGAAGTGACCGAAATGCATCACCGTCACAAGATTGATGCCCCTTCCGGCACCGCCCGCCGCCTCCTCGAGATCCTCAACGAGGAAACGGACACTTCATACGAAGACGACGTGAGCCACGGCCGGGTTGGGATCACCGGAGCGCGCCCCAACCGGCAGATCGGCATGCACTCCCTCCGCGGTGGGGATGTCGTGGGGGACCACACCGTCATGTTCGCCGCCGACGGTGAGCGCGTGGAACTGACTCACAAGGCCTCCAGCCGCATGACCTTCGCTTCGGGAGCTCTCCGGGCCGCCCTCTGGCTCGGTGACAAATCCCCGGGCCTCTACGACATGCAGGACGTCCTGGGACTCAGATAAGCCATCCGGAGAACTTCCCGGAGAGTCCTGTCATCCCGCTCTCGACTACCAGGCATGCAAACTGCATCGTCAGCATCTTGAAATGGCCACTCGGGTGGGAATAGCACTGGGATCGAATCTGGGTGATCGCCTCGCCAACCTGCGCGCCGCCCGCGACCTCCTCCGTGCCCTCGCCCCGGACGGCGTCCATTTCGAGCAGGCTCCCGTCTACCAGAGCGAGCCAGTCAACTGCCCGGAAGGTTCGCCCGACTTCTTCAATACCGTGATCGAACTCGATTACGTCGGGGAACCCGCCAAACTCCTCGAGGATGCCCAGGCCATCGAATGCCACCTCGGACGCGAACCCGATGCAGGCTCAAATTCTCCCCGTGTCATCGACATCGACATCCTCTACTTCGATGACCTCACCATCGACACCGGCATCGTCATCATTCCGCACCCGCGCATGACCCACCGGCGCTTCGTCCTGCAGCCCCTCGCTGAAATCCGCCCCCTCATGACCCTCCCCGGCGATCACGTCACCATCAGCGAACATCTCCAGCATCTTGATTCCGAAGAATCCGAACTGACCCTCATCCAGGCCAACTGGTAGCGGGGTAGCGGCAACCGGTTGTCGGGGTCCGGGGTCACCAATGACGGGGCGCGGGATCTGAACGGGGACCGGAAAGCACCTCCGGGAAACGCATCAATCCGACCATCTTTTTACTCCCCCGGACTCGCATCCCCCCGGGGAGGTGCTATGAATTTCCCGTGCCTGTCAGTGACAAGTGTTCCGCCCTCCGCGCCCGGAAGGAGGTGGGACCGCCCATTGCTGCCCTCACCGCCTGGGACTATCCCACTGCGCGCCTGCTGGATGAGGCGGGCACGGATCTCATCCTGGTGGGAGACTCGCTGGGAATGGTGGTGCTCGGCTTTCCCGACACCACCCATGTCACCCTCGACCACATGCTGCACCATGTGGCTGCCGCCGCCCGCGGTTGCCGGGAGGCTCTTCTGGTGGCCGACTTCGCGATCCGCTCCTACGACAGTGAAGCCGAGGCGGTGGAAACCGCCCGGGCCCTGGGGGACGCCGGCGCGGAAGCAGTCAAACTGGAAGGCGGAGTCCGCCAGGCTGGGAAAGTGAAGGCCATCGTGGAGGAAGGCATCCCTGTCCTGGGCCACCTCGGCATGCTCCCGCAACGGGTGAAGGAAGAGGGCGGCTACAGGACGAAGGGAAAGTCAACCGACGAAATCTCAGCACTCCTGAAAGGAGCGGAGGCACTTGAGCAGGCTGGTTGCTTCGGCATCGTGCTCGAGAACGTGGTGCCCGGGGTTGCCGCCGAAGTCACCACCAGCATCGGGATTCCCACCATCGGAATCGGATGTGGCACGGATAGCTGTGATGGAGAGATTGCGGTAACCTCCGACGTGATCGGCTCTTATCCATGGTTCGTCCCGCCCTTCGCTACGCAGCGTGCCGATGTGGCGGGTGAAATCAGGAGGGCGGTCTCGGACTACATCGTCCATTGCCAGTCCGCTGAACGCTCCACGGTGCCAGCCCCGGCTGCGCCATGATCGGACAGGACAAGCGTGCCGCCCTGAAACACCGCATGGCGAAGATCGGGATCCTGGAAGACGATCTCATTGAGCGATTCATCAGGGGAACGGGACACGGTGGACAGAAAATCAACAAGACCAGCTCCTGCGTCTACCTCCACCACCGACCGAGCGGGATCGAAATCAAGTGCCAGGCCCAGCGCTCACGCGAGATGAACCGGTTTCTTGCCCGCCGGGAGCTGTGCGATCGCATCGAGGAGATTGAACAGGGCCGCAAATCCGAACGCCGTCAGCGCATTGAGAAAATCCGCCGCCAGAAACGCCGGCGTTCCCGTCGGCAACGCCAGCGTGAGGTCGGTCTCAAGCGGCAGCACGGACAGAAAAAGGAGTTCCGGAGAAAGCCTCGCACTGACGACTAACGGCGCCAGGTGGAGCAAAGCCCGCCCCAGGCGTCCTTCCGCATCATCCGTAAAGTTGTTCCCATCCTGATTTTTTTCGCGTCTTTCGCCCCATTCGTGGTTAAGAGAATTCCGTGCGGCAATATCTGGACCTGCTCCGTGATGTTCTCAGAAACGGCGAAGAGCGCGCCGACCGCACCGGCACCGGCACCCGCTCGGTCTTCGGTCGTCAGGTGCGTTATGACCTGCGCGAGGGATTCCCCTGCCTCACCACCAAGAAACTCCACCTGCGCTCCATCATCCATGAACTCCTCTGGTTCCTGATGGGCGAGACCAACATCCGCTACCTGCAGGAAAACAAGGTGCGCATCTGGGACGAATGGGCCGACGAGAACGGAGATCTCGGACCGGTCTACGGACAGCAGTGGCGGGCCTGGCAGACCGAAGACGGCAACCCCATCGACCAGATTTCACGCCTCCTCGACGACCTCAGGAACAAGCCGCATTCACGCCGTCATATCGTCTCGGCCTGGAACGTGGGAAAGGTTGACCAGATGGCCCTCCCGCCCTGCCACCTCCTTTTCCAGTTCTACGTGCATGAATCGCAAGGAGGGCGTCCCGGGCTCTCGTGCCAGCTCTACCAGCGCAGTGCCGACCTCTTCCTCGGGGTCCCCTTCAACATCGCGAGTTACTCCCTGTTCACCATGATGATCGCCCAGGTTCTCGACTACGAACCCCGCGACTTCGTGCACTCCTTCGGGGACATGCATCTCTACTCGAACCACCTCGAGCAGGCGGAACTGCAACTCACCCGCGAACCCCGTCCCCTGCCCACCATGCGAATCAACCCGGAGGTCCGCGAAATTGACGGATTTCGTTTCGAGGACTTCACTCTCCAGGACTACGATCCGCACCCCCATATCAAGGCGGAGGTCTCGGTATGACCCTCACCGCTATCGTGGCCATGACTCCGGAGCGGATCATCGGCCGGGACAACAAACTTCCCTGGCACTTCCCGGAGGATCTCAAGTTTTTCAAGCGCACCACCAGCAGCCACCCGGTGGTGATGGGACGCAAGACCTTCGACTCGATCGGTCGGCCACTTCCAGGCCGGCAAAACATCGTTCTCACCCGCGACCACTCCTGGTCGGCCGAGGGAGTGGAGGTGATTCACTCTCCCGAGGACCTCGCCTCCCTCCAACTCCAGACCCCCACCGTCTTCATCATGGGAGGAGCGGAAATCTACACCCTTTTCCTTCCCCGCCTTGATGATCTGCTCGTCTCATGGGTCCACGAACCTCATGAAGGCGACACGCTCTTTCCGGAATTCGAAGATCAGTTTCCCGACTACGAAGTGGTCGAGAAGTATCCGGAGTTCGAAGTCCGACGGTATCACAGGTAACAAGAGGTTTCGCGCCTGTAACGGGCCCTGCCGGCCCGGTTCCGCCTCTGCAATCCTGCGAGAAGCTTCGACCGACTCCCGTTGCCCGGTATTGTCAGGGCTGGAGGATCTGCATTATCCCGCCAGCGCCCGCCGGACCAGGTTCAAGGCGGACTGGCTCACCTGGCGCTTGAAGGCATCGCGGCCCCAGGGATGGAACTGCTTGACCACCCGGGTCTCTCTCCCCCTCACCGCCAGACCCAGGAAAACCGTCCCCACCGGCTTCCCTTCACTCCCCCCGGTCGGCCCCGCAATACCGGTCACTGCCACCGCCATGTCCGCCTTGCCAACCCGGAGAGCTCCCTCCGCCATCTGGCATGCCACCGGTTCGCTCACCGCACCGTGCTCCAGCAGATCCTCCCGCTCCACCCCGACCAGATCGTGCTTTGCCTCATTGGCGTAAGTCACGAACCCGTAGCGAAACACTTCCGAGGATCCTGAAACGTCGGTGATCCGCGACGCAATGAGTCCCCCCGTGCAACTCTCCGCAACGGCCACCGTCTTCCCCTGCCCGGTCAAGAGCCTCACCACCACTTCTTCCAGGTCAGCGCCATCATCGCTCACCAGTTCGTGGGCAAAGGCCGCCTCCGCCACCAGCCGCCCTTCCTGCACGACCTCCGGGGTCCCGATGAGTCGCAGGTCCACTTCTCCCGGACGTGCGCAGTAGCCGTGCTCCAGCCCCCCGATGGACTCCAACTGCTCGTCCACTCCCTGGTGGAAATCGCTCTCCCCGATTCCGACGAACTTCAGTTCCAGGCAGTCAGGCACCTCTTCGATTCCGCTGAGGGCCCGCAGGCGCGGCACAACCTCCGCCTCGAACATCGGATACAGCTCGCGCGGCGGACCAGGCAGAAGAAATACCGCACAGTTACACGCACCACTCAGCCCGGGAGGCAGATAGAGCCCCGGGGCCGTCCCGTTGGGATTGGCAAGAATGTCCGCCCCCTCCGGCACCAGGGCCTGCTTGCGATTGGCTTCCGCCATCACCCGCTGGCGACTGGTAAAGAATTCCTCAATGGTGCGCAAGGTCGCCTCATCTTCGATCATCTCCAACCCGAGCACCTCCGCGAGCGCCTCACGGGTGAGATCATCACTGGTCGGACCAAGCCCTCCGGTCACAACCAGGACCTCCCCCTCCTCCAGACCGGTCCGCATGGCCCCGCCCACGGCCTGCCCATCGGGCACGGTCACCTGCCGGGCAATCCGCAGGCCCAGGCCCAGGAGTCGCTGACCAATCCACGCTCCGTGCGTGTTTTGAGTGGTCCCGAGGAGCAGTTCCGTTCCGGTGGTCAGCAGTTCGATGTGCACGGGGAGAACCATCCGGTCCTCCATTTGAGATTTCAAATCTCAAATCGCAGAGAGGGCGCATTTGCGATCTGCGATCCTCCGTCAACTCTCCCACTGAACCATCCCGGCATCGCCCCAGAGATCTTCCAACCCGTACCGGTCGCGCATCTCCTGATGCATGATGTGCACCATCACATCGACATAATCGAGTACCACCCAGCGACTGTCGGCCCGACCTTCCGCATAAAGCGGCTTGATCTCCGTCCACTCGTGCACCCTGGCCTCCACGTCCCGCATGATCGCCTTGAGGTGTGGCATGGAGGTGCCGGAGCAGATCACCATGAAGTCCGTCAGGGTGGAGATCCCCTGCAAATCGAGGATCTGGATATCCTCCGCCAGAATTTTTTCAGCGGCCCTGGCGCAGGTTACGGCAAGTTCTTGTCCTTCAACAGGCATGATTGGTCATGTCAGGAGTGGTGTCTGGATCCCCAGTCGTGGAAGGAAGAGGCGCACCAGCAGGCGATGGCCCGTCTTCGTGTCGCACCCTTCATAGGCCTCTCAGGTCGAACGAAGACTGGAGCATAACGGAATCGAACCGTTGACCTCTTCAATGCCATTGAAGCGCTCTACCAACTGAGCTAATGCCCCTAAATCAGTCTTCGGGGCGGGAGAAATACGCGGGGACCTCCTCCGCATCAAGGCATTTCTCAGTCGCCGGGTCAGACCTCAGCGAGCGTTCGCACTCTCCCGCACCCGCTGGGCAAAGGCATCGGCAAGGGGCTTGAGTTGTGCACCATTCCACGGTCCCCGCGGGGCTGACCCGGCGCCCCCGTCGGATCCCTCCGGAACGAGGGTGGCGCTGTAGAGCTCATTCTTGCTCAGAATGTCGGTGAGCGACTTCTCCTCCGCCTGTCCACGGTAGAGCCGGGCAGGATGGAACACGAACCGGATGGTGGGGCCGAATTCCTCATCCCTCAGATCCCGCGCGACCGCAAGGATCAAGGCGACCGCCGCATCGCTCCGGTCGTAGGCTGCGTTGACGAGCAAGATCCGCATCGGATCGCTCACCCCGGTCAGATCGACCCAGATCGTAGGCCATCGTTCACCCGCGTGAGCCAAATGCTCCCCCGTCTGCACTGCGAACCCGTAGTTGCGGGGGCTGAGAGTGCCCTCAATGAGGGCAATGGCCCGGCGCATGTTGATGCGGCCCTCCACCGACTCCCAATCGCGGGGCCCGAGAACCTGGGAGAGCTTGTGCAAGCTGTCCTCCAGTTCCTCCACCTCGGCAGCGACAGAGACCAGTGCGAGGCGCGGATCGACCGAATCATCCTGCGACTTCTTCCACCAGATCCAGAGGGCCCAGGCGGTGGAGAGAATGAGGAAGGCGGGCGCACTCACCATTGCGATCTTCCAGGCCGGGTTCGGCCTGGATCGCTCTTCGGGAATCCCGTCCCCGTAGTCAGACGCCATCGCTTTGTCCTTCCAACAGTTCCACAATGGCCTGGGCGGCAACCTTCGCTGCTCCCCCGCCGCCCAGTCTGGCTGCCGCATCCAGCAGGTTGCGCTCAAGTTCCCTCCACCGTATCTCGTCGGTCATCACGCTCTCAAGAAAGGATGAGATATTGGCCGCGTTGGCTTCGTGCTGGATGAACTCGTGTACAATTTCGCGGCCAGCCAGAATATTGGCCAGTCCCAAGTGCTCGATATCTACCACCGCACGTCCCGCCAGATAGGTCAGCCAGGCCACCTTGTAGACCAGGCAGTAGGGCAACCCGTAGTAGGACGCCTCCAAGGTGGCCGTCCCGCTGGTCACCACCCCGCTCCAGGCACGCTGCATCAGCTCATGGCTGCGCCCCTGCACAATCGCAAGGGGCAGCTGCTTCGCCGGGTGAGCATCCAGAATGGACCGCATCTGGTCCTCCATGAGCTGTGAAGCCGCCGACGCTTCGAACCTCCACGCCGGAAATTTCTCATGCAGTTGGGCGACCGCCTCAACCATGGTGGGGAAAATCCGCGAGATCTCATTCTTGCGGCTACCGGGAAAGAGCCCCACCAGGTTCTCCTCGCGCCGGGCCTCAATGCGCCCTGCTTCCAGTTGATCCACCATGGGATGGCCCATGCAGACGGTGGGCAGGCCGGCATTCTCGAATATCTCCTTCTCAAACGGGAAGAGACAGAGCATCAGATCGAGCCAGTCCGCCATGCCTTGAATACGATCCTTCTTCCAGGCCCAGACCTGGGGGCTGATGAAGTTGATCAGCCGTGCAGGCCCTGCGCCCTCGTGCAGGGACCGGGCCAACCGCAGGTTAAAGCCGGGATAATCGACGAAGATCACCGCGTCAGGGCGCAGATTCTCGATTTCCCGGTGGGTTGCATCGAAACGCCCCTTGAACCACGAGTAGCGCTTGAGGACCTCCCAGAAGCCCACCACCGCAGCTTCCTCCACCCAGTCAATCACGCTGGAACCTGCCAGACTCCGCATTTTCGGCCCTCCCAGGCCACAGAATTGCCACTCCGGGCGCACCGCCCGTATCGCCTCCATCAGTTCAGCCCCGCGGGTATCGCCGCTGTGTTCTCCAGCCACGAAATAGAGCTTCTGGGCCATCTGCGGGGCGAACCTACCCGGGTCCGTCGCCCCGACAACTCTGAAATCCGCCACAAGGGCTTGATTCACCGCCCCTCCCGCGCTACGCACACTTCCCCGCTGATCCATGGCTGAGAAAAAGAAGTCCGAAGACAAAGGAACATCGAACCTCCCCGAACAGGTGGAGGGGTCCGACCATCCCGCCCCCCTCGGCGAAATTGAACAGGGACCCTCCAAGTTCGAACAGTTCCTCGATGCCCATCAAAAGAAGCTGATCGTCCTCGTCCTGCTGCTCATCACTGGCGTTTCGACCTACATCATTGTTGACGGCCTGAAAAAGAAGAAGGCGATCGACGCCGGGGAAGCCCTCGTTGCGTCCAAGGATCCGGGAGATTTCCGCCATGTTCTGAAAGACTACCCCGGGACCCCGGCAGCGGGGACGGCCCGGTTGCAGCTGGCCCGGTCGCTCTGGGAAGAGGGCGAAAACGAGGATGCCAAGGAGACCCTGCGCGCCTTCATCTCCGACGCTCCGGATCACCCGGCCCAGCCAGGTGCCCGCATGGTACTGGCCTCCTTCCTCCTGGAAGAGGGCGAGGATGAAAAAGGCCTCACCCTGCTCCGGGAACTTGCTGACGACCCAAAAGCGGCCTACATCGCCCCGCTCGCCCTCACCCGGATCAGCGACTACGAACGCAAGGCCGGCAACCTGGAAGCTGCTCGCGAAGCGCTGGAGCAGGCGAACAACCCGAACGACAAGAACAGCTTCATGAGTCAACGCCGGACAGAAGCTCGTCTTGAAACCCTCGGAGTCGCGCTCCCCGCCACCGTCCCGCGGCCCAAACCACCGCCACCAAAAATCAACGTTCCCCTTCTTGCTGCCGACGCTCCGGACAGTCTGAACACTCCCAACGATCCCGCGCCCACTCCGGAACCCGCACCCGCGCCCACTCCGG
>MPMC02113220.1_pt1 | contig 47247 bp, 41 predicted proteins | sample 1617281 | NCBI WGS metagenome assembly MPMC02 (sample SAMN05944809, study PRJNA350692) | marine metagenome | biome: marine; feature: ODZ; material: water; isolation source: 100 m water sample filtered on 30 um supor filter | place: Pacific Ocean | collected 2012-04-09 | depth 100m m | reverse complement strand
GAGCTCTGCCTCAAAGTGCGATTGACGAAATCACCTCGAAAAACATCCGTGTTTTGTATCTCGACACAGCGGCTATCGCTCGCGAAGTTGCAACCTCGCAGGACCTCGTTGTTAGAATGCAAGGAATTGTCCTACTCGGAATTTTCCTGCGTAGCACACCTTACGCACAAGGTATGGATGAGAGCGCGCTTTACTCTGCTATAGAGAAGAGTCTGCGCAAGTATTTCGGCAAACGGGGCGAGAAGGTTGTGCAAGAGAATCTGACTTGTGTTCGACGTGGATTTGAAGAAGTCAACATTTGCGAATCTAGCGAGTTGGAGGTGAATGCATGACACTTAACGACCCTGATCCAGCAAGGAAGCAGACTGCTCATGACAAATCCTTCTTTGACCTCGATGATTTTGAACAGAGAATCATTGCGTCTTACAATCAAGGACATGCACCTAGTAGTCTTCCAGCAGATACGGTTCACGCTCGCTCGCTAATTGGCCCCGCATCTGGAAAACATCGAGATTTCTCTTACATCGCCACTGAGATTCCTGAATTTATCGCTGACAATTGTGTAGGTTGCATGGATTGTGTGACAATGTGTCCGGACACTGCAATTCTAGGCAAGGTCGTCGCTGATGAACAATTACAGGAAGCACTACTCGGTTTGGATGGTGAAGATGCTACTGAAATGGAAGGTATGTGGCCTAAAGTCAACAAGTATTGGAAAAATCGTGAGAAGAAGGGAGACCTACCTGGTCGATTTGGAATCTTCATCGACCCTAGCAAGTGCAAAGGCTGTGCTGAGTGTGTTGATGTATGTGGCTCTAAGAATGCCCTTGCTATGGTATCGAAAGAAAAGAAAGGAACAGAACAACACAGTAAGGACTGGGATTTCTACACAAGTCTTGGTGATACTGATGACCAATTCATCAATGAAAGATCAGTAATGGATATCATGCTCAAAGATAAGTCACTTCTCTATGTAGGAGGGGCTGGATCTTGTGCTGGATGTGGCGAAGCGACCGCTTTGAGAATGATGGCTGCTGCAACCGGTTACGATTACGGTGCTGAAAACTTTGGAATTGTCAATTCAACTGGCTGCTCCACAGTTTATGGTTCAACATACCCGTACAATCCATGGGCTGTTCCTTGGACCAACTCACTATTCGAGAATGGGCCAACTGATGCGATGGGCGTTCGAGCACGCTGGGATCAAATAGGATGGGAAGAAAAGAAACTCTGGGTAATCGGAGGAGATGGAGCCCTCTACGATATCGGATTTGGAGCATTATCTCGAATGCTAGCTAGTGGGATGAACATCAAGGTGCTCGTTCTTGACACCCAAGTCTACTCAAACACAGGAGGGCAGACTTCGACTGCAACCTTCACTGGACAGAATTCAAAGATGCAGCCTCATGGTACTGCGATTCCGGGTAAGCAAGAGCTCCGCAAGGAGCTCGGTGCAATCGCAGCCATGCATCCTAATACCTACGTTGCCCAAACTGTCACCAGCCTTCCAAATCACTTCTATCGAGCCGTTCGAGAAGCAAATGAGTTCCCAGGTCCTGCTGTAGTTAGCGTCTATACAACCTGCCAACCAGAGCACGGAGTTGCCGACAACGCCAGTTACGAACGTAGCAACATGGCATTGAAGACACGAACCTGGCCCATTTTCATCTATGACCCAAGAAAGGGTCCACGCTTCAAGGATAGTTGGGATTTGCGTGGCAATCCAAGTCCGAACAAGGATTGGCATCGTGTCCGTGATGAGAATGGTGAATTCCAAGAATTGAAATTCAGAGACTTTGCTATAGGTGAAGGGAGGTTCTCAAAGCAATTTGGTAAAGATGGTTCACCCTCTGAAACAATTTTGATAGGAGAGGGTGACCGACTTGCTTTCTGGAACAGATTACAGGACATGGCAGGCATAGAACGGGTTATCGAAGAATAATCCTGATCAATTTCTATCTGAAATAGGAATGGTATAACACTGGTGAGTGGTTCTAGTCCCAGATACAGTAATTGAAGAGTCGCCGGTTACGCAACGGCTTCCCTTCCATTTTCTCACGGTGCGATTAACAGTCTTGAGCCCCGCTGTGTTCAGTGGGTCAACCTTCAACTCCACCACCACTATTCCGGACTGAGACATCCAATCAAGAACTGCATCAATAGCCTTCTGTGCATGGCCTCGACGTTGTTCGGAACTTCTAATCCAATAACCGAGGTTCCAATCTGCCTCTGCTGATCGTGTGACTTTGTCGAAACCAATTAGCCCGATTAACGAATCATCCCATGGCCTAATAATCGCCCAATGGTGAAGATATCCTGTACGTCCCATTTTCTCTGTTTCTTCAAGAAAATCGATTATCTGAGGCTCCATCGGCATATCTGGAATTATCCACGGCATAGCCCGACTTACCTCTGGCCAAGTCTCCATAAATGCCTCAACTAGAGCATTGCAGTGAATGACCTGAGCCGGTCGAAGAACCATGCTTTCATCGACGCGAATCGTTGTCGTGGCTCGACGCTGCACATATCTTCGGATTATGCTCTAGTGAATGAGGGCTACGGATTCAGGATTTAGGGGCGTAGTTTAGCTTTGGCCTGTAGTACATCCGGATCCTCAGGGTGTGAATCAATTGCTGTAGCAATCATATTGTCTACGGCTGAGACGCGTCCAATGCGCTGTAGAAGAGCACCTATTGGATAGAGTAATTTTGTACGGTTGCCTAGATGAGGACCCACTTCATCTAGAATTACAGTCACTTGAGCGATATTCTTACTTTTGGCCTCGGACATTGCTTCTCTGACCTTATTCACAACTTCACTATTTGGCCATTCTTCTTGTTGAGGCCATGGCCAAAATCCATTACTCTCAGGGATATCTAGAGATGTGTTGGCTTCTTCAATATGTGGAAGTGTAGGTGATTTAGGAATCTTCGGAATCACAGGTGGTGATGGTTTGTCAAAGGCTTGGTCAAGAGGATCTACTGGACGAGCAGCGACTGGCGGAGGGGGAGGCATTCCTAATGATGTGGCAGGAACCACTGGAGGTGGAGGTGGCATCTCTACTTCCAATTCTGGTTTCGTATCTACCACTTCTGTATCTGCATCTTCGCCGGTAATTATCCTATCAGCCAATTCTGCCTTCGTCCCTAATGTAGAGAGACCGGCATCCTTTGCTAGGGAAATGAGTTGATCCTTCTTCAAAGACAAGAGTGCGGCCTTTGTCGCCTCTTCTTGTTTAACCTCGACTTCTGGTTCGATATCTGGCTCTTCATCGGATTCTTGTTGTTCTTCCAACTCAGGCTCTGACTCGGTAGGCATGGGTTCAGGTAAATTTCCATTCGTATCTGGAACTTCGTCAGCAGCGACGATTTCAACTTCTTCGGATCCAACTGAGGTTGGTTCAACAAGTGTCAATTTCTGTTTCGGTATTTCCTCAAGTGGTTCTAATTCGGACTCGGGAACTTCAAATTTAGTTACAAATTCAGGTGCATCGGCCGCAGAAAGGACATAGTCTTCTTCATCTTCTTCATCGAGGTTTTCGGGATGACTTACTGTCATAGAAAAAGATGGATTTTCACTCAATTCTATGCCTTCATCAGAACCATATTGTTCGACATCGATGGTTACGTCATCCATAGTGAAAGTACCCTTTGACCAATCGATTACCTCCTCTGCCTCTTCGGCATCATCGATATCTGCGAGTAATTCATCGAACAAACTGTTAGCTTCAGCATCGTCTACTGGTGCAACCTGTTCAAACGATGCTTTGCCAAGTTGGTAGAGGCATTGTGAACATTCCTTGGCAGACTCTGGATTCTTAGTTCCACATAGAGGACAGTCCACAGTAGGCTCTGTGTCTTGCTTACGCCAACTCTTGAACTTATCAAAGACCAATGCTCCACCCCCAAATACGAAGCCATTCGGCCGTGTTCAGCGTATAACCCTCACCCGCCGTTGTAAACTCGAGACGTCGTAATTAATTCTCATCCAAGTTCACAAAGCGTGATGTGTAAGAATCGCTGGGAGGGGGTGTGGACTCGGATGGAGGGCTTCCTGCAAGGTTCACTAGGAGCCAAGATCATCATGAGGCTTTTATGCAACTTATTCAATGGGAATTAGATGATGAATTAGATGCAACTGAGGAGCGTTTGCGGACTTGGTCGAGAGCAAAATTAGCATCTCATGGTCTAGCACTTTTTGATATCAAAGCAAAGCCTGATGGTTGGCTCTTCGGACAACGAATTGTACGCCTTGAATTGGAAGGACGTGCGCCATTCGGACAACACCGGTTTAGACAGGGAGATATCGTTATGCTAAGTCGAGGTGACCCACTCGGAGAGAAACCGGTTGAGGCTATTGTATCGAATCGCACTCGGAACAGAATTCGTATCGTTTTACCAGAACTTCCGCAAGACCTTAGACGTGGCTTTTGGAGAATGGATAGGGCTGCAAATAAGGTGGCTTTTGATCGTATGAGGGACGCTTTGAATTCTGTATTCGAAGAAGAAGGAGGCGCCCCTTTGCGAGACCTGTTTTTGGGGCTAGTACACGACCCAATTAGTACCGCCCAGTTAGGTCCAGAACTCGGCGGGGCCAATAGAAGACCGGCAACCCGACCAGATGGACTCAATGACTCACAGAATGCTGCTGCCAAGGCTGCGATTGATCAGCGATTGACACTAATTCAAGGCCCACCAGGAACTGGAAAAACACATACTGCTGTACGGATTCTAGAATCGTGGGCCAGTCAAGAAATTGGCACCATCCTTGCCGTAGCCGATTCAAATGTGGCTGTTGATAATTTGTTAGAAGGACTTCTTGGGCAAGGTGTGAGAGCAGTCAGACTTGGTCAGCCGGTCAAGGTGAGAGAGAATCTCCGGCTTGCTACTGTAGACGCACAGATGGAGGAACATCCACTGCGACGGGACCTTGAGGAACATTTGGAATTGAATGATAAATTAGCACGGCGAATACCTGGGATGAAGGGTAAGGAGAAGGGGTTGGCTCATCGTGATCTAAATCGAGGATGGAAGGAAGTTCGACGAATTGAATCACAGATGCGAGATGACATACTTGACAGGGCGCAAGTGCTGTGCTGTACGTGCATTGGAACTGGACATGCACTCTTAGATGGTAGAAGGTTCTCAAGAGTGTTAATCGACGAAGCTACTCAGGCTACTGAACCTGCTAGTCTTGTTCCATTAGTTAGAGGAGCAAGGCAGGTGGTTCTAGTTGGTGACCATCGGCAATTGCCTCCGACTGTAATATCTAAAAGGGCAGAAAATGGTGGGCTGCGCCGCTCTTTATTCGAAAGACTCGTTGCAATGGGTATCGAACCAATGCTACTGAATACACAATATAGAATGCATCCTGCTATCTCATTATTTCCTAACGAGAGGTTCTACAAAGGAAAATTAATCGATGGAGTAGAAGCCTCTGAAAGGCCTAATCCGGCAGGGTTACTGTGGAATGACTGGGAAGTACCAATTGTATTTCTCCCAGTAGAAGGTGGAGAAACAACATCTCCCGATGGAGCATCTAAGGAGAACCATGCTGAAGCCGGGTGGATTGCTCGTTTACTAGAAGGTCTACTCGATGCTGGGGATTTACAATCAGAGGACATAGGAATCATCACACCTTATGCCGGACAAGTTCGAGCTATCAGAGATGCCCTTCCAGAGAGGTATGACTCTGTTGAGGTTCGCACTGTGGATGGATACCAAGGGCGAGAAAAAGATGTTATTCTCTTCTCTTGCGTACGCTCAAATCAAGATGGTAATGTAGGCTTTCTTTCTGACCCACGTCGCCTCAATGTCGCACTAACTCGTGCTCGTCGTGGACTCGTAGTAATTGGAGACCCAAACACGCTGCGCAATGATGAGGTTTGGGCCGCGTGGTTAGCACATATACGCAGTCGGAACCTTGAGGCGTGGCACATTCTCGGAATGGCCTGAAGGGGTGCTTATGTCCGACCACGACTCTCCAATCTCACTGCAAGGTGGAATGAATCCGGCCAAGCAAATTCTCTCGGCTGAAGAAGGTGGACATTGGCCGGTTCCTGAGGGGACAATTCTAGCAAGTGGAGTGCGACGAATTGCTGCCTTGAGTGTTGATGTAGTAATTGTCACAACAATTCTAATGGTTGCCTCAAAATGGCAAATTATGAACGCTTGGAATGTCACTCTTTGGGCATCTGCTGACTTTCATTATGCAGCTGCAATGGCATTAGTTCTACTAATCTCTCACTGGCTCTACTGGCGTTGGACGGGATTACGCCACTCTCGTTCACTCGGACAGCGTATGTTCGGTCTCGCTGTTATTGCCGAGGATGGTTCCGCTATGACTAGTCAAATGTGGGACCAAAGAGCTCTTCGGAAACTCATTTTCCTTATCCCAATAGCCAATATTGTAGTTGGTATAATGGAAGTTAGACGAGTTTTCAGTCGTCATACACATCAATCAAATATTGATCTTCACGTAGGTTCAATTGTTGCACATGCTAACTCCCTGCCACCTGCTTCGCGTCGGCATATCAAATAGGTGAAATAATGGAAGATGCTGTCAGAATCGCTCTTTCGGGCGGTTGCATAGTCTATCCAACCTCAACTCAACCGGCTTTGGGGTGTATCCCAACTTCAGAAGCGCTAGATGTGCTATTTGAAATCAAAAATCGGCCATCCCACATGCCAGTTAGTATTGGTGTGGCTAACTTAGAACAAGCAAAAACTTTGGTAGAACTCACAGATGATATATCCCATTTTTTGGACTCATTTCCTGAAGGATCGATAAGCCTCGTACTTCCTGCAAAGAAAACCCTCGATAAACGACTTGGGGGGGATAAAATCGCCATTCGCGTCGTTGCTCACCCAATTGCAAAGGCACTATTGCGAGCCACTGGTCCTCTCATTGCAACTTCTGCTAATATTAGTGGAACAAAACCGGAACAAAACTGTGAAGCTGCTGCATCTACCTTTATCGAAGTGGGTCACGAAGTAGGTATTGTATCTGGAGATACCTCCTCCGGCCTACCCAGTACTTTGATAGCATGGTATTCGGTCTGTAGTGCATCCGAACGCGCGAGCATAGAGGTGCTGAGAGAAGGAATCATTCCAACTGATGAGGTGAAATTATGGTGGAAGAATCAGACCTCAAGCAGTGGAGAGACGCCGGGCATGTAGCTCGTCGGACGCTTGAGGGAATTAAAGGAGAGATTGTTGAGGGTAAAACCTGGGACCAAGTTATTGACTCGGCTGAACGATTCATCCGCCGTCATGGAGGCACGCCAGCATTCCCAGTTACAATTTCAGTTAATGACATTGCAGCACACTATACCACTAACTCACAATTAACAGCGCCTAATGGATTTGAAGGTGAAATGATTTTCCAAAAGGGAGATCTTGTCAAACTCGATGTTGGCGTTCATATCGCAGGGGCTTTGGCCGACAATGCACTAACTGTAGAGGTTGGAAATGGTGGTAATCATACAGACCAAATCAAGGCAGCAAAAGACGCTAGGGATGCAGCCATTGAGAAAATGCACCCCGGTACGCCTTGGCATAAAATTGGAGCAGCAGCAGAGCAAGCACATACAGATGCTGGATTCGAGCCCATTCGAAATCTCTGTGGTCACGAACTAAAACGCTGGAACTTACACGCTGGAACCTCTATTCCTTCACACAATTGTGGATCGGAAAATCCGGGATTCAAGGGTGGTGTAGAAGTTGGTAGTGTATATGCTGTCGAACCATTCAACACAACTGGAAAATCAGGGATGGTAGAAGATATTCCTCCATTTTCCTCAAGCAACATCTTTCGAGTCACAGGTGATATTACTATCCGAAAAGCAATGTCAAAAGGCAAACTGAAACCACTTGGAGCCACGATGGCACGGTATATCGAAGAAAGATATCATACCCTTCCATTTGCAGAAAGGTGGTCCTACCCTCTACTAGAGAAACCATTTCCTGGTGAAGATGAGGAAACATTGCGTAAGAAGTGGAATGCTCTAATCAAGAAATTAATCTCAATTAGATTTCTTGAGACGTACACTGCATTACGTTGTGTAGATGCAGGGAAAAAAACAACTGTCGGTCAATTCGAACACACTGTATGGATTACAGAAGGTGGCCCGGAAATTTTGACGGTAGAGTGATTTTACTATATTTTGACCTTGCAAGGGCGCAGTGTAGCGTTTAGGGTTCTTGGAGAATCTTTTCACACAACGATTATCTAGCGCTGATTGTAAGGGGGGGCTGTACGGGGCCGTTGAGGTTCTCGCAGAGTGCATCCCATCCCCTCGCTTGTGTCTCTCGCCCTGTACACCTCTCGAAGGCCACGGTAGGCTTTGCGTGTATTGAATTCAAGCCTTATTCAGGATTCTATTTCTGTATTATCAGCACGCCCAAATAGAGTTACAGCAATAATCGCAGAGAATATCAAAAACATACCTAATGCCTGTTGCGTAGAGGGTTGTTCAGAAAGTAAGAGAATTCCCCATAAAATGGTAAGAATTGGTTGAAGAAGTACTGCAAATGATGTATGTGCAGCAGGAAGGCGAGGGAGGGCATAGGTAATCGCTATCCAACCGATAACTTGGCAAGAAAGTGCGAGAATTAGTAGCCAACCATGGCCTGGAAATGTGATTGAGAAGTCTAGGGGTTCAATACCAGCACTAGATAATGGCAAAAGGCCAACGAAAAGTAGACCGCTGGCGGCGCCAGCTGTAGCGTCTAGTTGGAGATTTACTGATGGCGCTTGAGCACGATTGGAGTACCTATAGAGAATTAAGAAAGATGAGTAAAATATTGCTGCAACTACACCTCCTATTACTCCTTTCACCGGGTCAGAACCATATGGATTCTCATCCCAAATTCCTGAAATTAACAGTAACCCGAGCATAACCATTGGTAAAGAAAAGAGAATGTAGCGATTTGGTTTCTCTCCAAACAACCACCAACTTGCTAATGTTACGATAATAACTTGTGAATTACCAATCATGGTAGCAATTCCACTTCCAATGAAATCTATAGCACTGTGGTATCCAACGAAATCGATGGCGAGAAGAACTCCGGCTCCAAAGGCTAGCATACGATCTCGTCTATTTCGTAAATCGTTACGTTTCAACAACCAAACTAATGCTGCTAGCATCGGCAAGGCGTAGAACATTCGAAAGAATGCTCCTGTTAGTGGTGCAGTATCAGATTGAATGTACAATAGCGGAGCAAAAGAAATCAGAGTAGCTCCTGCTAGAGCGATGACCATAGTACGGCGGTCTTCTGTGACCGCTGACATATGAGCGCCTCACTCTGATGCTGCATCGCCATCGGCAATCATCTGTTGTAACTCGCCTGATTGATACATCTCAAGAGCGATGTCTGAGCCACCAATTAGTTCGCCATGAATGTAAACTTGAGGCATTGTAGGAAAATCAGCCCACTCACAAACAGAGGGGATGGCACGGTGGTCGGCGAGAACATTGACGCTGGTGAATGACTCTCCAAGTTGAGATAATACACTTGCAGCACGATTACTAAAACCGCATCTTGGTTCTTCGGGTGTACCTTTCATGAATAGTACAATTCGATGTTCGTTTACTAATTGCTTAAGTTCATCTGGTGTCCAATTAAAACTCATTTTTATCACTCCTCATCAGGCCTACGAATGTGAATCCCAAAGTGCTGCATTTTCTTCTCTTGATGGGGGTCAAAAACAGTTGCCCCTGCCTCGGCTGCTTGTTTTGGTGTCATGCACTTCAAGTCAAGTGCGTGAACAATGTTCTGTGCAATATATGGTTTGAAGTGAGAAAGAATAGGGCGCTGTCGCTGTAAAGGCCGAGATCCCTCATAACTCTCAGAAATAACACGGACATGGAAATGATCACCGGTTCCATGCAAATCAGAAACTTCGATTATGGCATCTGGCACAACCTTGCGAACCTCATCGACCATCCACTGTTCCGTGACCATCGGCACAATGCTAACAACGCTGTGATTTGAATGCTCGCGCGCGTACGAATAGATGCAATTTCAAATACCGAGGGCTGAATTAATTGCTGCTAGATTCTCAGCAATTGTACCACGATTATTGATTAGGCCACTACCGACAACCGCTACATCGATTCCCCATTCGGCGACCATGGCTGAGTTGTGGTCTTTGATGCCGCCGTCAATCATCAATTTGGTTTGGCGGCCTCCCGAAGCGATTTGTTTGTCGATTGCTGCACGGAATTCACGAACCTTGCCTTCAACTTCAGGCATGAATGACTGACCGCCTTTACCTGGGACAACTGACATTACCAGAACTAAATCGAGATTGGCTAAGTGTGGTAGGATAGATGAGGTGGGTGTATCTGGATTGAGAACTGCTCCAGCCTGACATCCTGAATCATGTAGAGATTTGATTAGAGAACCCATATCATCTACTGCCTCAACGTGAGCAATTACTAGATTCACACCAGCATCCACATATTGATTCCAAGTCTCTTCGGCATTGGTAATCATCAAATGACAGTCAATGAAAACCTCAGGGCCCAATCGCTCTCTTACTGAACGGATTAGTGCGGGGCCGAAAGTAATGGTTCGATTGACAACCCAATTGCCATCCATCACATCCATGTGCATCCAATTGATACCGGCCTCAACCGCTTCCTCAAGTGTATCTCCAAGCTTTGTGAAGTCGGCTGTAAGGATACTCGGTGCTACTTCCACAGACTCCCCTCGTGCCTTGCGAACGAACGCCGGTTCTCAACACTTCGGATTCATATTTCCCGAACTGGGGCGTGATAGTGTTCATAGGACTCCGATGAGGGGAAAGAATCCCGGGGCGATTATATGGGCAGAGTGATTGAGGTCAATGACGCAGATTTTGATGCAGTAACACAGAGTGATGAATGGGTACTAGTTGACTTTTGGGCACCCTGGTGTGGGCCTTGTAGGATGATTGCTCCGGCACTAACCCAAATTGCTCAAGAACGAGAGATTACCATCGCCAAACTAAACACAGACGTCAATCCGCTTTCTTCAGGTAAGTTTGGAATTAGAGGTATCCCTGCTTTACTACTTTTCAAAAATGGGCAGTTAGTTGATAGGGTAGCAGGAGCCATGCAAAAGCCTGGATTTGATCAATGGCTCAATCGCCACATGGCGTAATCAAAGACTCTCTCTGAGTTTGTTTGCACGCTCTTCTAATGGAGCACCGACTTCTCTTAGTAAGCGTGAACGAAGGGCTTCGTGTAACCACATACCATCTTCTAATTCAAGCATCAAACCACGTGTAATCAAATCCTCTGGAGGGACGCCGTCATAATCTGCGGCTTCTGCAAGTCGGTCCCAAGGAACAGGCCTATCTGCAACAGCGAGAAGTGCCAATAATTCACGTCGGTCATTCGGCAATACTTCGAGTATTTCTTCATCAAGGAAACGCAACCAATCTTCGTGTAGAGTCTTTCCATATAATTCGAGAAGCTCAACAGCTAGTGGGTGTCCACCAGTGGCTCGATAAATCTCTTCAGCGGGAGCTTCTGATGGCAATTCTATAGATGAAATCCACGCAGATACTTCTTCCAATGAAAGACCAGTTAGACGTAATTCAACAACACGCCCCCGAGTGTGTACATCACGGCGGTCGTAAAATGTGAGATTGGTTCGAGAAACTAACAATAATCGCATTGCGGTTGTCTCAGCAATTTGTAGAAGGGCTCCGAATAGATAGCCGCCTTCTGCGCCTATGTTATGGACATCGTCGAGTATCACAAGAATGTCTTTGGTAGTCTCACCTCTGACGCCTTCCTCATCAAGAAGATGGGCAATTAATCGCCTTCTGTATAGATCTATATCGATACTAGCACCTGGTTTCATCGGTAACGATTCAAGCACACCATATGGGTCGTCTCCTGACTCATCAGAGTTAATTTCGAGTCTGTGTAAAAGACTAGTTGCAATTCCTAATGTGGAATCCCAGGGTTGACAAGGATAGTACATTACAGAGATTTCAGGATTGGAATTAAGGGCATGATTGAGCCAATAACTCGCTAGTGTAGTCTTCCCACACCCAGCAATCCCCGATACTACAGCCATCGCTGCATTAGATTCGAACCATTCGTCGAGAATTGCTACTTCCGCTTCACGACCATGTACAGTTCGAGTTTCAGGAGGTCTTGTGTGATATGTTGAGTGGGCTCCTGCAAGTAATTTCAGCGAACCCGGTTTTTTCATTTCATCATTCTCAGAACGAATAATTGCACCGAAGCGTATGTCGCCGTAGTTGAGAACTCCTTCGTGCTGAGCGTGCATCAACACCTGAAGCAAGGTCAGTCCAGTTTCGAGTTTTGGTCCAACTTCATCGGCACGAACTTCCAACAGATTACCTCCACGTTCACGAAGTAATACCTTAATTTCTCGAAGTGTATCTATACGCCGCCTTACTTCTTCTCGTCCTTCATCAGTAAGTTGCCAGGTTTTCTGCCGACGTTCCTCCCCTCGAACAACCCTAGTGTGTTCACTGACCAGCCCACTAGAAGCAAGATCACTCATTGTTCGAGACACATTAGGTGGATGCAAAGCACAAATTTCAGCAATCCCGGGGCGAGTTACTTCTCGACTTACAAGATAATGATCCGCCTGATGATCCTGTTCCCAAAGGTGCAGTAGTATTCTATCTGCAACGGCGATGTTGACCTTACTGGAAGGGAGTGACATCTTCAATCCTCTACCATTACTATGCATTGTGGGTACGGTTCAATCATCATAGGCGGCATGAACAAGTCACCACAATCGCGTTGAACTGTTGAAAGGCTGAGAATACTAGTAGCTCCAAGTCCCAAAGTTACCGATTGCATAGATACCGGGCTTGGAACATAATCCTCGCCTGTTTGAGTAATAATCAGATGAATCCCATCACCGGCTGGAATCAGTACATCCATACCGAAAAATTCCATCTTTGCATTTACGGTCTCACCGGGAGAAAGAACCTCGCCTTCCTTACCACCGGCATGGAATCGCAAATCCATGACTGCATGGCCCAGATGCATTTCCGTGCTGGCCTGAACCATTTCTACGAATAGATGGCCACTTGTTGAGAAAAGTGACATCGTCGCGTCTACATGAAAAGTAGGAGTACCGACAATTCTTGTATCTTCATCGAAGAAAGGACACTCCATACGCAATTCTGAAGTTGATGTGATGGTTTCGCCGCCCCCAATAATTGTACATTCATCCATACCGAATCGGAGCCAATCTTGATCCGCTGGGGGGTAGGTATCCTCAACACGCCAGCCGCCCATATTATCCTGAACTTCGGCAATTAACCTAGGCTGGGGGCCCTCGTCCTTGAGATAGAAATCGAACCATTCCAACAAATCATCTGCCCAATCCCAACGTAATGTGAAGGGGAATGCTTCACCGCCTCGTCCAGTACTCAATCCTTGATGGCCACTAAGGCGATCCGGGTAGTCATGGCCCCACTGACCATAGAGCCCCTTGACCTCAAAACCATTTTTCTGTAACTGATGATGTACAGGGAATGCCATATGCGGGTCGACGTTCCAATCTTGTAAGCCATGAATAATGTATACAGAGCCAGCATAATTCTCAATTGCTCTAGTCAGGAAATGCCTTTCCTGCCAATAATCACTACCAGTCCATGCGAGGTTGTCCCCTGAAACATAGGCTGCGGGTCCTGCATAATATCCCTCGACATATCCTTCACAGGCATTCTCAATATCTCCTGCATCACCATCTAAACCAAAACTTCCGTAAACGCCATTGTGCATTATGGCTCCTCTCGCTTCCATACTACCATTACGCCACATCAAATCATGAACACCAATTAGCCCAGACATTGGTACAATTGTTTTGAGGTACTCAGAACCCATGGCTGCAGCCTCCCAAGGAGTTGACCCATCGTATGATTTACCAATTACTCCAACTGCTCCGTTTGAGAATGGGGCGGTTCCCAAATATTCGATTGCAGAATGAATCCCTTCCTGCTCATCAAGTCCCATTAGATCCATGCAATGATTTGAGTTACCTGTTCCAAAGACGCTAACCTGTGCGACTCCAAACCCATGTGGTACGTAGTTCTCAATCAAAAATCGGCCTAATCGGTTAGCTGGAGTAAGTGCATCGACATCACCGTCGTCATAATATGGGCCTATTTCTGCAATTACAGGAACCTTGCATTCATCTGAAAGCTCAATTGTATCATAATCACAACCATCAATCAACGGTAACCAAAGTCCCATGTGAACTTCCGCTCCTCCTGTAACTCCAGCTCCACCATCTGATGTAGTGATAGCTGGAACGCTGACATAGATTGAACGAACCACATCAATTCCATAACTTCCATTTTGAGAAACTCGGCTAAACACATCATCATTCGCATAAGTTAGATGCTCCCTTTCTTCGACAGATGGCAACCAATGTCCTTCGTCATCTTTCGACCCCGACAAAACATCGCTTCCAAAGCACCCTGAAAGCATCGGGGTGAGGAAGAGCATTACGAGCAGAGCACTCGTTGTCGGGCGATACACGCGCTCCGCGCGTGCTGGAACACTCATGAGAGTTCTGTCGTAGAGTATCAACAAAATTGTCTAGAGAAACATGCATTGTCGCGTAGTTTAGAGTAGATTAATTCATGAGCGATGCCCCTAAGAGGACTTCGATGGATGGGTCTACTCGTCGCCGACTGCTGCGTTTACAGCGGATGGAGGCGACCGAAAAGGAAGTTTACCGTCGCCTGGCTAAATCTCAGAAAGAACCTGTTAACGCCGCTATTCTGAATGGTATCGCTCTAGAAGAAGAACGGCATGAAATGGTCATAGCAGAAATGACTGGAGTTAGCGTTAAACCGTCGATGTTGCGAGTTTGGTTGCAAGTTCTGTTAGCGCGAATTTTGGGGCTTACCTTCTCAGTTAAGATGATGGAGAAAGTTGAATCTTCAATTGCTGCGGAATATCGGGAACTTGGATTACATGACATAGCAGATGAAGAAGAGGAGCATGAAGAAAAATTACTTGGAATGCTAGAAGAAGATGCTTTGCAGTATCTCGGTTCGATAATCCTCGGGTTGTCTGATGCTCTTGTTGAATTAACCGGAGCACTTGCAGGATTGACTTTGGCATTTCAAAACTTGAATTTCGTTGCTCTTGCAGGTCTTGTAACTGGAATCGCTGCTTCATTCAGTATGGCTGCATCCGAATATCTTGCTACTAAGGAAAAGGGAGATGGACGCTCTCCAGTCAAAGCCGCTGGGTTTACGGGAATTTCTTACATTATCACGGTATTACTACTCGTGATGCCATACATGCTTCTCCACGGTGATGACCCAATCCGATTTGGGTTTGAGCCGCACATACAGGCATTGGCTTGCACTCTTGGAATTGGAATTGCAATCGTAGCGGCATTCAATGGCTATGTTTCAGTTGCACAAGATCAATCATTTTCCAAGCGATTTACCGAGATGACTGGAATCTTAGTCATAGTCAGCGTGATTTCATTTGGAATTGGGATTGCTCTGCGCACATGGTTTGGAATAGAACTCTGAGGATTCACAATCGAAGGGTTTGATGAAGGGGGCTGTCTCGGTCACCGTATGGATGCATATGATGAGTTACTTTTCAATCTGAAAGATATTGAGATGGTTGGTCAAATTGGAGGACTTCTTGGTTGGGACCAAGAAGTTCTGATGCCACCCAAGGCTGCCGCAATCAGGGCAGAGCAATTAGCTTGGATTTCAAAGACTGGTCACGAGAAAATCACACACCCGCGAATAGGTGAATTGCTTGAGGAACTTGAGGCTCGCAACGACCTTGATGATATTCAAGCCGCAAATATTCGCCTCGCGCGCGACTCATATGATAAAGCGACTAAATTGCCAACTGAATTTGTCAGTGAATTGGCCAAGCATAGATCAAAGTCTCAATTTTCTTGGATTGAAGCTAGAGCCAAAGATGACTTCTCTATCTTCCGTGATGACCTTGCGAAGATGGTTGATTTCGCTCGACAGAAGGCAGACTACCTCGGCTATGATGAACTACGATATGATGCTCTACTAGATCTATACGAATCGGGATTGACCGTGTCTCGGGTTGACCCTTTATTCGCAGGACTGCGCGAGAATGTAGCACCACTTGTCAAAGCGGTTGTTGAACGTGGGCAGCGCCCTGATATGAGATTCGTTGAGAACAATGCTTGGAAGCAACCAGGACAAGAAGCACTATCTCAAGCAGTCTCAGAATGCATTGGATTTGACTTTGAGGCCGGCCGGCGTGATGCATCTACACACCCATTCTGTGGTGGACCAAATCCAGATGATGTTCGCTGGACTACTCGCTATAACGAATCAGACCCTTTTGGCTCACTCTATGGCTCAATGCATGAGACTGGTCACGGATTATACGAACAAGGACGACCTCGAAATCTCGATTTCCAACCTGCTGGACACGCCAATGGACTAGGTGTTCATGAAAGTCAGAGTCGATTATGGGAGAATCAAGTTGGACGTAGTCAAGAATTCTGTGAATGGGTATTGCCATTATGGCAGGAAAGCTTCCCTGATAACATGCAAGGAGTGACTGCAGAGGACCTTTGGCGCGCAGTGAACCTCGTTGAACCGAGTTTGATTAGAGTTGAGGCGGATGAAGCAACTTACAATCTCCATATTATGATTAGGTACGAAGTTGAAAAGAGACTTATTGGGGGAGATATTGAAGTTGATGATCTACCGGATGTATGGGATGATATGTACGAAGAATTCCTTGGAATTCGTGCACCAAATCGGACATTAGGAGTTCTGCAAGATGTACACTGGTCAATGGGTGCCTTCGGATACTTCCCAACATATACTCTAGGTAATCTCTACTCAGCACAACTACTAGCCAAGGCTCGTGAGGACCTTCCTGACCACGATGAACAGATTAGAAGAGGAGAATTTGAACCACTACTCGCATGGATGCGTGAGAATGTACACAAGCGAGGAAGTATCCTAGAACCAGCGGCTTTGATTGAAGAAGCAACAGGCTCACCGCCTTCACCGGATGCATTTGTTGAGTATCTTCGAGATAAGGTCGAACGCCTCTATGGTGTGACTGCTTAAGCGGGTAACTCGATATCCACGCACCCATAGGGGTTGGCGTGTCTGGTCACTCGCTGGAGAATCTTGCCTCTTTCGTTCGTGATTTAGACAGCGCCTGTTCGGCACTGATGATTGAAGGAAAAAATCTCTTTGCAGGATCACACGAAGGGGTTTTGAGATGTTGGGATTCCGCAACGGGAGACCTACGCTGGAGCATTGAGGTTGCAGGCCCAATTTCCAGTTTTACTGTAGACAATAACCGAGTCTATACTACAGCTTCCGATTCACTGCACGCAATTGACATGAGTTCTGGTGAATTACTCTGGAGTCGTGAATTAGAAGGGGGCAGTGATTACGTAAAGGCCTCGAATGGTTTTGTTTGGGCAACTTCATCTGTTTACGAATTAGAAGTGGCCGACTTCATTGAGGCAACAATATGGAGATTCAAAGAAAACGGAGATGAATTAGAACGTTGGATTATCGCTGAGCGTCCTTGGTATTTTGATTTACACAAAGATGGTGGAGCTCTTCTTGGATTAGGAAGACCACGTTGTGGTTATCTGAAGATTCAGCCTGGTGAAAAGCCGAGTCATCATCAACTACAGACAGAAAGTCCGGTTACATCGGGCTGCAGAAGTTCGGAAGATTGTTTCTTACTAGGGCATGCTGATGGCACAATTAGTTCAATTGGTTCTGATATTTTGAGTGATAGTGACTCTAATTCATTGGTAACAGATATTGCGAGCTTGGATTTGGAATTGATATCCGGACATGATGATGGAAGCATTCGTATGAATGGAACTCAGCATCAGATATTGGGTTCTATCGATTCTGTAACATTATTGGATAAAGATGGATGGGCTTCGTCCTGGAACGGATCTGATACACAAATTACAATCCTAGGAGATACTACAAATACAATTTCTCACAATGCACGAATTCGGCAAATGCACTCTAGTGATGAACGATTAGTCATTGGTGACGAACTTGGAAGATTATTTTTCCTTGAAGCAGAAATTGTCAAGCGCAGACGAAGTGAAATTGGCGAATTAGATGATGATGAGAACAAAAACTCCGAAATTAGAGCCCGTTTGAGGATGTTAAGAAATAGATGAAAGCAGTGCCTGGCTGCACTAGAAATTAACATCTACAGACCCCTATTTCCGGTCCACAGTGCCTCATTTGGCGAAAGGTTTATCACCTCCCGCCGCTCAGACCAAAGTTGCCGCTTCTCTGGAGTGGTGTGGGGGCGCTTCGGCGCAACCCGCGGGCCACAGAAACCGAGCCGCGAATGAGCGGCGGCGGAACCCGAGATTCGGAAGAAGATCGGAGAAGAGTCGGAACGCCATGTGGGCGGGAAGACGACGGGAGAACCGAAGAGGACAATAGTGGAGAGAACTGGAGAGAACTGGACGAAAGAAAGGGGAAGGAAGGGGAAGGAAACTGGAGGAAACGGAGGAGGAAGCTGAGGAAAAGCGAAACCGAACCGGCAACGGGGAAAACCAAAACCGAGGCAGAGGAACTATCCCGATGAGATACGCGTGGAAAGGGGAGGAGAACAAACCTAGAAGCGGCGTGGACAACAAAGTGGAGAGACCGACGGGAACCTGACGCAAGGAAGGGGAAGAACGGGAAGGAAGCGGAGAAGGTACACGAGTGAACAAGAGCGGAGAGATCCGTGGAGGAAGCTGTATCGGACCATGGAAAGAACTGGACGAAAGAAAGGGGAAAGAAATGGTGAACGCGAAGGGGTGAAGAAATTCCCCTAGAGAAGAAGATGAGTGAAGTGGAGAGAACTGGACGAAAGAAAGGGGAAGGAAGCGGAACGCGACGAAGGGGCACTAGTTGTTCCTGAGGAGTCTACCCGGGGAAGAAACTGCCTTCGGGCAGGGAAAGAACCGGACCCTGCGGAGTTAGCAGGGGGGGATGCTCCCCCATGTGCAGAACCCCCTGCTGCTCCCACCTTGTACCGTTAGTACGGCTGAGCCCTTTTACAACCCGTTATCAATCATTGCGGATGATTTCTCTCTGCTTGAATTGTTTTCATTACTAATTATTAGAATTCAATTCTTAGGCCCAATCATTTCAGACGGTCTGACCCATTGGTCAAATTGATCATTTGTCAGAAGGCCTAGCTTTAGTGAAGATTCGCGAAGTGTCAATCCATTCGTGTGTGCATGTTTTGCTATTTTTGCTGCATTATCATATCCAATGTGATTATTTAGTGCTGTAACAAGCATCAGGCTGTTCTCTAAATGAGATTGTATTGTATCTTCATTGGCTCTCAATCCCACTACACATTTTTCTGTAAATGATTTACAGCTATCGGAAATTAATTCTATGCTGTGTAGAAGATTGTGTATCATCATAGGTTTGTACACATTTAGTTCAAAATTACCTTGACTGCCCCCTATAGTAATTGCAGTGTGGTTTCCAATTACTTGGCAACATACCATGGTCATAGCCTCTGCTTGTGTTGGATTCACCTTTCCTGGCATGATACTTGATCCAGGTTCATTGGCTGGTAGCGACAATTCCCCAAATCCACAACGCGGCCCTGAGCCCATCCAACGTATGTCATTGGCTATTTTCATTAGGCTTGCAGCAAGCGTATTCAAAGCACCAGACGCTGCTACTATCGCATCATGGGCCGCAAGTTGAGCGAATTTATTCTCCGCTGAAATAAAGGGAAGACCTGTCTTTGTTGCGATGCGTTCTGCAACCTTTTCTGAAAATTCATAGTGAGTATTGAGACCTGTTCCTACTGCAGTTCCACCCAATGCTAATTCGAGAAGGTCATCATATGCTGCCTCTATGCGACGAATATCGGCATCTAACATGGAGACGTAGCCACTGAATTCCTGATCTAGAGTGAGAGGGACTGCATCCATCAAATGAGTGCGTCCAATTTTGACTATCCCCTCAAATTCATTGACCTTTTCTGCAAGTGCACCGTGCAATAGTCGTACAGACGGTAGAAGGCGGTGATGTACTTCTTCGGCTGCCGCTATATGCATAGCTGTAGGGAATGTATCGTTGCTAGATTGGCCTCTGTTAACATGATCATTAGGGTGAACGGGAGATTTACTTCCCAACTCTCCTCCAGCCATCTCAATCGAGCGGTTGGCTATTACCTCGTTCGAGTTCATGTTTGTTTGTGTCCCAGAACCGGTTTGCCATATTCTCAAAGGAAAATGATCATTCAAAGAACCTGAAATGACTTCGTCACAAGCGGAATGAATCAGTGCTCCAATCTGGGGGTCTAATTGTCCTAATTCGACATTAGTTTCTGATGATGCTTGCTTGAGTATTCCAAAAGCACGAATTATCGAAGAAGGCATTGTGTCATTTCCAATATCGAAGTTGATTAGGGAACGTGCAGTTTGACAACCATAATACCTATCAGAAGGGACTTCAAGTTCCCCCATTGAATCAGTTTCAATTCTTACAGCACCACTTTCAGCGTTTGCTGAACGAAGAGTTGAGGGGGCCTCTAGATGATGTGGTGTGGTGCTGGATTCAAGACCATTTTGAATCATTTTGGATATAGTTGCAGAACGCCCCTCCGCTTTGCCCTTACCTACCCTCCTATCCAACTTCTTTGCTAGTTCTTCGGGTATACTGATGCTGATGATGCGGCGATCGCCGGCACGATGTTTGACCATGATTGGGGGGTTAATTACTTAATAATAAAACTTCTTACTTGAGGAGCAGTGCGCCGTATATTGATTTCATTATAGAATCGTGTTGAAGATTGAGCTTCAAATTCTCTCTATTTTTATTATCTTCTGAGGGTCATATGGACGGTCGCCTGGCTTCGTGTCGCAATTTTCTATCTTGTACACATATTCCATACCCTCAATGACCTCACCAAATACGGCATGATTGCCATCTAGCCAAGGAGTAGGGACGGTGGTGAGGAAAAATTGCGAACCACCTGTATTAGGTCCGGCATTGGCCATTGAGAAAAGCCCGGGTTTGTTGTGTTGCTTAGCCAAGGCTGAACGCTCGCAAGGGATTTTCCAACCCGGGCCTCCCGTTCCGGCCCTACCATTGTGGGGATCTCGAGAATGAGGGCAGCCGCCTTGAATCATGAAATCCTTGATGACTCTGTGAAAATGGAGGCCGTTGTAGAATCCCTCATCAACGAGCTTGAGGAAGTTTCCAGCCGTCTCAGGACAGTCCTTCGTATACAGTCCAATTACTATCTCTCCGGCACTAGTTGTCATCTTGACATCAGTCCGCTCCGGTTCTTCATTCGAGTTTTCATCCCACCAACTCTCCTTGTCATCCTTTGAATAGGGTGTCATATCACTGGGGGACTGCCACAAGCACAAGAGCATATGCTTGCAAGTTTATGCAACCATTGAACCGGGTTGCACCCCTTCTGGTAGTTCTAGAAGCCTCACCGTGCCGTCGGAATCAAGTGCACCTAAAACGAGGAATTGTGATATGAAACCTGTCGGGAGAGTTTTGTCACCGAGATTAATGGCTCCGACTACAGTACGACCGACTAAATCCGCTCTAGAATAATTGGTAATCTGGGCAGAACTCCACAACCTACCAATTACTGGGCCAAAATCAACTTCGATTTTGTAAGATGGCTTTCGCATCTCAGGAAATTCTTCGACTTTTAGGACTATTCCCGTTCGCAAATCCAATTCGAAATATGCTGCTGCACCGACATATTCCTTTCTCTCCAGTTTCTCTGGATGATATGGTTCGCTAGAGTCGATGATATGTTGACTCATTCATTCACCCGTAACATCAGAGCGCAGAATTAGTGGGAGAAGTGTGACTCCTGCAGCATCAAATGCATCTAACCCACCTTCCTCTCTATCAAGAATTGTGATACAGGCAACTACTTCACAGCCAATAGCAGTCAATCGATTGGCGGCCTTCAATGCAGAGCCACCAGTGGTAGTTACATCTTCCAAAAGCACCACTCGGTCCCCTTCATTTAGCGTTGAGCCTTCGATTCCAGGTGGGTTGCCTGTTTTCCTCCCACCCCTTCCTTTCGCCTCTTTCCGAACCATGAATCCGCGTAAATTAGAGCCTCTGGGTGCCTTTGCGATGGCAATACCAGCTAGGGGGACTGCGCCCAACTCTAAACCACCAACCGCATCGATATTCCCTAAATTTTCTATTTTTGAATGAAGTAAGACACCGATTAGATGGGCACCTTCTGGATCCATCATGACTGGTTTCATGTCAAAGAAATGAGGGCTTTGACGTCCACTTGCAAGTGTGAACAACTCGTCAGGAGAGTGCAGGTAAGCTAGGTCTCGTACACAATCTATGAGCCGGTCGCGGGCTTCTTCAACTGTAGTAGACATGTCTCCCTTCAATGCGGGCTAACAGGAGTGGAATGAAGGTTCGCACTGTTGGTTATTGATTAGCGGGTCTTTGACCCGCTTGAGTATGAAGGTTCTTGGACGGTCTCGTGCGGTCGTCGAATGTTCAGCAGCGGAGCGTATGGGAGATGGCGAGTGAGAGAGCGGTGAATGTTGTAGTCGATGAGGAACGGCTCACTGCTGAAATGAATGCTTACCACGAATGGTTAGAGACGCGAACTGAAGAAGTTTACAAGGTCGCTGGAGAAGCTCGAGCAAAGGGTTTTGACTTCTCGGATTCAGTAGAAATTCCACGAGCCGCTGATTTAGCTAGTAGGACTGAAAAACTACTGGAGGATTATCTCAAACCGGCTCCTGACCAAGAACCTCTTGCAATACAAGATGATCTTCGTAAATTATTGGCTAGAGTAGATAGGGAGACCGCATCAATCCAAATTGCTGTTGATGTAGCAAAGAAGATGCATGCATTAACTGCAGATGTCAAGAAATCGATTGATACTGGTTTGCGTGTAGGTCTAGCGGTACTTACAGAGGCGGTTCTAGTCGCACCCTTAGAAGGAATTGGGGATGTGAAAATACTGAACAATGAAGATGGAACTGAGTTTCTCTCTATCGAATTTTGTGGGCCGATACGTGCCGCCGGGGGAACCGCACAGGCACTAGGTGTACTAATCGGAGACATGGTAAGAAGAGAATTGGGGCTCAATCGATACATTCCTTCAACACCTGAAGTTGAGCGGGTGAAAGAGGAATTTGGTCTGTATAGAGCGGGGCTACAATACAAACCACCACCTGAAGAAATTGAAATTATTGTCAGAGCTTGTCCGGTAATGATTAATGGTGAAGCAACTGAACAAATCGAATGTTCAGGATACAAAGAAGTTCGCAATATCGAAGGCTCTCGTGTCCGAGGAGGAGTGATGCTTGTTATTGGAGAAGGGTTATGTCTTAAGGCTCCGAAAATACAGAAACATACTGAGAGACTTGAAATTCCTGGATGGGATTTTATTGCAGGATTCGCATCAAAAGGAAAAAAGGATGATGATGGAAAAGAGAATTTCAAGCGACGTCTTATCCCCTCAAATAATCGCTTTCTCGATGACGTTATTGCCGGCAGACCGGTATTTGGAGAGCCGGGGGAACCTGGAGCATTCCGGCTTAGATATGGGCGAAGTAGAGCCTCTGGACTGGCTGCTGCTGGAATGAATCCTGTTTCAATGGAGGCTATGGGGGGGTTTCTCGCAGTCGGAACTCAAATGAAAGTGGAAAGGCCCGGAAAGGCTGCAGCAGTAACTCCGACAATAGACATTGATGGGCCTACTGTACTTCTTGAAAATGGAACCTTTCATCGTATTGATAGTATTGAAGAATGGCGTGATGTGGCTGATCGCATTCTCTCTATTTGGGATTCAGGAGAAATCCTGATTGGGTTTGGTGAGTTCCTTGAAAATAACAAGGAATTGGTACCTTCAGCTTACAATAAAGACTGGTGGGCTGCAGATCTTGCAGAATCTCTCAATCAACCAAATAAGGTCGAAAAGTTTGCTGAAATTATTGCTGTAAACAGAAATCATCTGCCTCCTGGTTTACCATTCAATGGAGCAATTAGTCGGGGAGGGGAATCACCTCTGGAAAGGTCACTAAGGCGAAGAGATTGGAATCGATATTTGCGCTCGCTGGAGTTAAATTGGGAACAAAATCAGACAATCTGTTTGGAATTTGGAACATCTTCGCCACCGCCTTGGAACCCATGGTGGTCTGACCTGCCTCTTTCATTCGCCCCTGTACTTATTGAGGCTCTAATGAACTCAAATATTGAAGATGGAAGTTTGATTCTTAGAGGAGTGGTTTCTGATTGGAAACCCAATCAAAAAGTAGAGGACATTGGCTTAGAAAAACCTTCCACGGGCCAGTGGCCTCGTTGGACGCAAGTCGAAAATCATGGTGTAGTAAAATCATCATTGATGGTTCTTGGAATTCAACATCACCACAATCAAGGAAATATTGTGATTCCTAAATACTGGGAGCCTCTTATTGAATGTCTAGGACTGAAAATAGAAAATGGAAACGTACTACTATTGGAAGATACATTGCCACATGTAAAAGATAGGGTGGCAAAGATACACCAAGCCAGGTCTGTAATTGATGAAGAAAAGGGGCGCCTTGCTAAAATTGAGAATCTTAGATCAGAAAAGCGCATACAAGCAGAAACTGCTGCACGTCAACGTGGTATGAATATTGAAGAAACTGAAAAGGTAGGGGGAAAGGCTGCAGCTACTATCGCTGATCCGGGACCACCTGATTTGAAGGGACTTCATGCGGCTCACCATCTACTTGACGATCATGAAGTTGATCGTAGTTTGTGGTTGATTAGGAAAATATCTCAGTTGAGATGGGAAGATTCCGCGCCTTCGAGAGTTGGTTCAAGGATGGGGAGACCTGAGAAAGCGGCTCGCCGTCAAATGAAGCCTCTTGTTCATGCTCTCTTTCCCATTGGAGATTTTGGAGGCCCTCAGAGGTTGTTGGGTCACGCATCTAATCAAGGGCGTATCAGAGTTGAAATGGGAGTTCGTATATGTTTGAAATGTGGCCGAGAATCTCCCAACTTAAGATGCCATAATCGACCAGATTCAAGCAATGCTATTGAGTGTGGTGGCAAGACGAAAGAGAAGGCCTTGCGAGGAAAAAGAACCCCTCGTAGATTGGGTCAAAGAACAAGTGTTCAATTAGATTCTATTCTGGAAGTAAAAAGGCGCGCATTAGGATTGGAAAGACTACCGGAACGTATCAAGGCGGTTAAGGGTTTGATGTCATATAATCAGACACCTGAACCTATAGAAAAAGGAATACTGCGAGCCCGTCACAACCTTTCTGTCTTCCGAGATGGAACTGCTAGATACGATATGATCGATGTCCCAGTGACTCACTTTAGACCGAAGGAAATTGATACATCTTGGGAGGCTCTTTTCAAATTGGGTTATACACACGATGTCGATGGTCAAACTCTCAATAATGACGAACAGATTCTGGAACTATTTCCACAAGACTTCATTCCTTCTAGTAAAGCCATAGAGCACCTCAAGGCCACATGCGACTTTGTGGATGATGAATTAATCCGGCTATATGATATGGAGCCATTCTACAATGTGAAGGATAAGGAGGATTTGGTTGGAAATCTTGCAATTGGATTGGCCCCCCACACTTCTGGAGGTGTTTTATGCCGGATTATAGGATGGACCGATGCCTCTGCTGGATATGCTCATCCACTCTTCCACGCTGCAAAAAGACGCAATTGCGATGGCGATGAAGACAGTATCATGATGCTTATGGATGGGCTTCTTAATTTCTCAAAATTCATACTTCCCGCCAATAGAGGAGGACGAATGGATGCACCTCTCGTTCTAACAACTAGACTGAATCCGTCGGAAATTGATAAGGAAGCACTCAATGTTGATTGTTCATGGCAATATTCTCGTTCTTTCTACGAAGCCACTCTCGAACAGCCACACCCTAGTGAATTGAAATCACAAATTGAAATTGTTGAGCATAGATTAGGAACAGTAGGAGATGTAAGGGGTTATGGATGGACTCACGATTCAGGTGAATTAGACTCGGGGCCTACTAATTCTTCGTACAAAACATTGGAAACCATGGTTGACAAAATGAGTGCCCAACTAGCGCTGGGCCATACTCTTCGTTCAGTTGATGTATCAAGGGTGGCTAGTCAAGTAATTGAGTCACATTTCTTACCAGACTTACGGGGTAACCTCGTAGCGTTCACAAGACAAAAAGTTAGGTGTGTTCGATGTGGCCATTCTTATCGTCGAATGCCTTTGGCTGGAAAATGCATACAAAGAAAGCAGAATGATGGAGGCTTGTCTAGAGGCCGAGGTGATGATTCTTCGATGTGTAGTGGAAATGTGATACTGACCGTTACTGAGGGGTCGGTTCGGAAATACATCAAAGTCACTAGACATGTAATCGAAAATTACGGTGTTGATTCCTATACTAAACAACGAGTAGATTGGTTATCGGAAAGTGTGGACTCGCTATTCAATGATGATACAGTGACTGTTATGACCTTGGATGATTTCTTTTGATTAAACCAAAAAACCAAGGTATTGTAACACTTTAGACATCCATTGTAATTTCACTAACTTGGTCTCTACATCAGTCACACCAGACCACTCTCCTACGATATCCGTTCGAGTGCCGAGTAATGCGATATTCTCTCTTTTTACCCCGAGTGATAATGCAAAACAAACCGCACGGTCACCATCCGTAAAACCTCCGGGATTGTGCATTCCTCTAATTGTATCAGGGGTTTGGTGTGTGAGTACCAATGGAGGCGGAGTTCGTTGTGAAGCTGCCAACTCCACAAGTGACGACCAAGCGGCTTGATTGTCTCCGTGAGCATGAAGAATAATTGGCACTCCTCTTTTTACAGCGGCAATCGTCCCTTCACCACCATCGGCGTCACTAACCAAACAGGCTATGCGAGACCATGCTCGATCTGAGTCTGATTCAGCGAGTTCATTGAGAACGCCTATCGCACCATCAGCAGCAATTATCAGAGTGTTGCTGGGGAGAATTTTCTTTACTTCTTCAACTGAAATTGCTGCACCCAATATTGCTACATCAGTGGGTCTCAAAACAAGGCGGCGGTGTAGATTTGCTACAGTCTGTGCTCTTCGTGATTGGGACCACGATTCCACTTCTGAATTGTCAATAATTGAGCATAATGCGACGGCGCTTTCCAAGTCCTCTTCAAGACTCCAAGAAAAAAACTGACGAACTTCATCTTGGATTAATAGGACTCGTTCATCAACCGCAAGAAGCTCTCTTTCAGTGTGATTCATCCTGCCCTCTCCAGTGGAAGGGTTCGGTGAGGCTTGAAATACCCTCTCGACCCATTGACTGCTAATATGCCAATGCCATTGATGCCACCGGTCATCGAAGATGAAGCCGTGTTGGCTAGATATCTGTTCCTTCCACAGAGTAGTGAGTTCATTCGCAACCAACTCATTAGCAATGGTATTGACGTACAGGGTTTGATCGAAGAACCTTGGTTAGAAGATGTTCGCAAAAGAGGAAATTTAAGATTGGTTGAAGCTGTTACTCACAAGGAAGGGATTGATGCCGCAACCACTGTCGACATTTCTTCCGAACTTGGTAGAATGACTGAAACACTATCATTTCTACATGCCATGCTAATCGTATGTGCTTCTTTTGAAGATAGATTACTAAATCGTTGGGTAGAAGGTGAAGCAAGTAGGGCAGATCAGTTATTTGGAATTGATGAGACTAACTTTGACACCATCGCTAGAACCTACCTCTCAGACATAAGAAGTGAATCAATACCCGGAACAACTGAGATTGTTTATTACGTTCCAATGGTCGATTACATCGAATTGTGTCCAAAAGTTTCAGGTCGTTACTGGAGATTAGTTAACCGCCCTGTCAAGGAGGGTTGGGTGAGAATGGATGCTGGTGTTGGCGAAACTAGTAGACAACGTACTGCAAGGCTACTGAAGGAAAGAGTTCGTCAATCATTAACTGAAGATTGTGCAAATCGAATGGCGAAAATGGACGATGCTTTTGCTGGATTGTTCGCCGACCCTGTAGATCGTATCCTTGGACTGCTGAGTGAACGAGTCAAAGCGGATATGCCGATGTCTGCTGCAGTAAGAGAAGATTGGCCACCTTGCTTTGAATCGGCTGTTGCTGAATTAGCACAGGGAATTAACGTCAATCACACTGGAAGGGTATTTCTCGCAGCAATGTCAAGAGCCATGAGTCATACTCCTGAAATTACAAGTTCATTCTTCGCTAATGCTCCAGATTACAATGCAGAGACTACTGCTTACCAGGTAAATCACATCTATGAGCACCAATATACCCCTCATGGTTGTCCAGCACTAAAGACTGGTGCAAGGTGTCCTATTAGCCATGGAGATGACCGACTTTGTGATCAAGAATGGATGAATCATCCAATGAAATATCTTCGAGCGAAACAACGCAGAAGATATCAAGAAGAACATCAAAATGTAGAGGTTGGGAAACAATCTGAACATGTTGAAGACGCTTCAGAACAGCACGAGACGGACGATTCTTCATAGAGGAGTTCGTTTCATCGCACCCCATATCGGAGGGATAGCAGTTGAGTCGGACACTAGTTCTGAGCATTGACCGAGACAATGATCTTGGTGTCAAGGCTGGAATTAGAGGACCTGTAATCGGAAGAAAAGCAACTCTTACCGCCGCTCTGAAACTCGGGATTGCCGATCCGGAGGAATCTGATACAAATGCAATTCTCGGGGCACTACATCACCATGACCGATTAGTAGAGCGAGCTGAAGGAAATGACCAAGTTGAGATTGCAATATTGACTGGTGATGTTAGAGTTGGCCCGCGCTCCGACCGAGCTATTGCTAGTCAACTGGATGAAGTGATTCAGGAATTTCAACCAGATAGCGCAGTACTCGTCACGGATGGGGCTGAAGATGAGGCATCGATGCCCATTGTTACATCTAGAGTCAGAGTAGAACATGTGGAGAAAATTATAGTCCGTCAATCAAGAGGAATTGAGAGCACTTACTACTATGTCGCTAAGGCAATAGAAGACCCAAGGTGGAGAGCTCGCCTCCTTGTTCCAATTGCACTTTTCTTGATGATTCTTGGGCTGGGTTTGATTCTCCCCAATGGAGGAATTCTGATTGGAGCAATGCCACTCATAATTGGCATCTGGATACTTGCTAAGGGCCTAGGGTGGGAACAACAACTAGATCGGCTGATGAATGATATGAGAGAAAGTGCAACAGGAGGGATTTGGTCGACTTTGTTGTGGAGTTTGTCTATTGTCTCCGTATTATTATCAATTCTAACTGCCTATCAAGTGTTCTACAGCAGTACAGCCGCTCTTGAATTCTATGTAACTGAATCATTTAATGGAATTAATGAGTTTAATTTGGATGCGGTTAATCGTAATATTTCCGTTTGGATAATTGCCATAGACCAAGCATTGACATGGATTCTTTTTGCCACCTTCTCATTTGTATTCTCTCTAGGTGTTCTACGTTGGAAAGAAGGTTCCTTCACTGGACAGAGTATGCTCTTGATTGGCCTAGGAGTTGTAGTATACACAGTCTCAAAGGCGGTTATTGAGGTACTTCTTGCAGAAATGGGTGGGGGCGACTATCCCTTCGATTTCACTACTGTCTCAGAAACATGGGGATTTCCAGTATTTGCATTAATTGTGTATTACTTCTTGAGGACTATTGTTGAATCAATTTCGGCAGAAACTGAAGAAGATGGAAGTAACCGATACTGGGGTATCTGACTTCAGTTTTCATAGGTATTTTCAGCCCCACAAGAGGGACATATGACTTTGATTGGGCGGATGTCTGGGATTCCTAATGGCGAACTGCAATTGGGACATACTATCGCTTGATTTACCTGTTCTTGCCTCTTCTTCCCATCATGACTGGGGTCATACCCGAAACGAAATTTGGAGGAATCATCGATGAAATTAGGTCCGCCATCCAAGGACTCAGTCTCCTTTCGTCGAAAATTAAAACGGGATTTCTTCTGAGGGACTGGTATTGAGGGACTAGAAATTTGTTTGCTACTAATTCCTTCATCAAGTAATTCTATCTCTGTCCTTATCTCATCCGAAGGAATACCGAGTTCACGCGATAATCTGTCAATTGCAAGGTTTTGTTCATACTCAGGTAAACCAATCAATTGTTGAAGTTGCATGGCTGTCAAACGGCTCATCTGAAATCCTCTATTGCTGCGAGGCTTAACTCCCCTATCAAGACGACCACTTAATGGACGAGTCATGGGGTATGGCTAATAGCAATCAATTTGGATTTCAACACAGATGTTCCCCGAATGCCTTGACTGCCGTGGGATTCGAAGTATGTGTGGAATCAATCCCTGTCCACTTCTTGCAGAGGTCCGCAGTAAGTTACCAGTTGTTCAAGCCACTTCCATCGATGAGATGATTGGTCCGAGTCCTCCGCAACTCTTCGTTGGTCGTTATGGATATCCTGATGTTAGAGCGGGCCCAAGTGCATCTTGGCTTCCTGAAGATGACTCCGAAATGAGTTCATTGACAACTGGAGACCCTGCTGACCTCTTTGGTAAGCCTCTCGAGGAAGTGGCTGCCCGTCATGCTAATTTGATTACAGGAGGGACACGCATGCGGGTTGTTGAAGCACGTAAACCAGGTCAGATGTTAGAAACAACACAAGAAATTGCAATGGCTGAAAAGGCAGTTGATATTGAATTAGATTTTGCCAATTCTATTCGAATAGGAAGTTCTCCAACCTTCGACAGTATGAGCACACCATTAGGGCCTACAGGAGAGGTATTACGGGCAGAAGTTGTTGGGAATTCTAGTATACCTCGAAAAGTTGACTCCGTTGCTGGAGAAGTCGATCTTCTTGCTACTGATGCTATGGATGAACTAGTACAAACTAACATCGGTGAGGCTCACTTGTCTCGTTTACTATCTGCTGGGGTTTTGGGACGAGCAAGAGGACGTAAACTAGTTCCTACAAGATGGAGTATTACTGCAACTGATGATATCTTAGGAAAGCGGTTGTGGAATAAGGTCAGAGACAATCCATCTGTAGATAAAATACTCGTTTATGAAGCAACATACTTGGATAACCGCTTCCATATCATTCTCACCCCTGGACTCTGGGCTTTCCAGATGTTAGAAGCGTGGACTCGGGGTTCTCTATGGGCCGAAGAAGGCAAAGTACTCGGAGATTGGGAAGACCTCAAACCCCGAACAAAATATGCAGATCGAGTAACTGGAGCTTACTATGCAGCCCGATTAGGTGTTCTTGAGCACCTCGATTCAGTAGGAAAATCAGGAGGGTGTCTAATTTGGAGAGATATAGGTGAAGGATATTGGGCACCTGTGGGAGTTTGGCTGATTCGAGAAACAGTACGTGAGGCAATGAAGCAAACTCCAAGACAATTTGATAGTTTGAATGAAGCGGTTAACTACGCGGCTCCAAGAGTTTCTGCGCCGAAGGATTTGGTAAACTCTTGGTTTGTCAATAGAGTGCAGCAGACAAGATTAGATTCATTCTGAACCTGAAGAATGATCTAAGAAGTTAGCAACTATTTCGCCTTCGGCCTTCACCAATTGCTCGGATACTGTAGATTTTGAAAGGCCGAGTTTTTCAGCCAGTTCGCGAATAGATGTTCGCTTTGGCACTTCATACCAGCCATATTTATGCGCCATTCTAACTACACGATGTTGTTGTAGAGTAGGACCCTTCTGAACAATACCTTCTGAGCCCTTTGCTTTGGTAACTCGTTCCACTGGAACTTTTGAACGTATATCTGAAAGGAAACGAACCATAGTATCGTGACGGCCGGCAATTTGGAGTACAAGGCCACTTGATGTGAAGTTCGAACCAGAGAGGATAGCAAGATCGCCCCCGTGGAAGTAATGGCCGACAAAATCAGATGCAAATTCCATCACTACAAGGTGATGGGTTAACACCTCTGTTTGCCATTCTTCAAGAATCTCTACTATTCTTATTCCATTGACGAATGAACTTGGATCGGGACAATTTCCATCTATCGTGATACATTCAACCATCAAACGCAGATTACCCTCTACAATTCCAACCATCGAGCGAAAGTCCCAAGAGATACACTGCAAGGCTGCTATGGCTCTTGGATCGTGTTCTAATGCCCCAAAAGCGCACTCAACCCTGACCGCTCGCATATGCTTGCCTCGCATCATTCAGTCCCCCCTTGGGGTTTTCAAGATGCTCAGAGGGTGAATGAAGAGAAATAACGGCTTAACGCCGCTTTCTCCAAAGTTCATTGCGCTCACTCATCCATATTTTCTCGTAATGCCAATTCAGACTGAATTATTGCTCTAGCTACTTCTGGAGAATAACCCGTGTCGATTAAGTTCTGAAGGTGGTTCTCGGGTACTTTCTGAGTCATCTTTGGTGTATCTATCGTCTCTGTTTTGACACCCCATGCGCCTTTTTCTGAATCCTCCATAGAACGAATCACCTCTCGTGTGGAATCATTAATTCTCTTGCGGTTGCGCGTTCTGCGTCGTGTCTCAATTGTGGCTCCAGCCATAGCAACAAATGCTGTAGCCACCACAATTGACATCAATATGGGTGAGTCTTGGATGGTTTCGACTATGCCACGAGGTAGAGACATATCCTCTACAGTATCCCAGCATCCATCACCGTCGATGTCAGTCTCCTCTTTTGAAGTCCAACCAATTGCACCGTGTGCACACTGATCTCGAGTGTCTGGAACTCCGTCACCATCATCATCAAGGTCAAATTCATCCATACAGCCATCTGAGTCGTGGTCGAAAGTAACTCGAATGCTCAGTTTGCAAGAATCAATATCATCTAGAACACCATCGCCATCATCATCATCATCTTCAGTTGCATCGGCACAACCATCTTGATCCCTATCTGAATTTAAGGAAGAAACCCAACCCTGTAAAGGATTATTCTCACAGTTGTCTTCAGAAGATTCAATACCGTCATTATCTAGATCTTTATCCTCATTTCTATCATCGCAACCATCAAGATCGGCATCGATAATTTGCCATGATAGGCTTCGAGGGCAATTATCTTCTGAATCTAGATAACCATCATTGTCATCATCATCATCCTCCTTCAAATCATGACAACCGTCACTATCCCAATCAGTAATTGGTCCTGAATCCCAGCCGAATTCTCCGGTGGTGCAACTATCAAGGGAATCTTGTATTCCGTCATCATCCACATCAGTATCCTCGTAGATATCATTGCATCCATCTCCATCGTGATCTGAAGTTTCATCGGATATCCAGTCCAGCATTCCATAGGCACAGGAGTCATCTTTATCTTCAACTCCATCATTATCGTCATCCAAATCTTCCTCAAGATCTTGGCAACCATCAGAATCGTGATCAAATGCCTGGCCCGTCCAGCCGATTACTCCTGTAGGACAATTATCATCAACATCCAGATATGGATCATTGTCATCATTGTCATCCTCATCGGGGTCACGACAACCATCTCCATCGTGATCTGTTGAATATGCAGACCAATACTGTGCACCATTTGGACATGAATCCAAGTGGTTAGGGACACCGTCTCCATCATTATCTGTATCTTCAAATACATCGTCGCATCCATCATTATCTGCATCTACTCGATCGGAATTCATCGCACCCTTAGGGCATTCATCCAAATCGTCGAGAATGCCATCATTATCATCATCATCATCCTCTGTCGAATCTTGACAACCATCACTATCGTGATCTGTCATTGGACCTGAATACCAATCTGATTCGCCAAATTGGCATGCGTCCACATCATCGAGAATGCCATCTTGATCGTCATCATTCCAATTATTTTCATTGACTAAATCTACATGAATTATTTGTTCAGCAGTAGCGTGCTCATCGGTAGTTGATTGAACAACGATTGTAATATCGAATGATTGGTCTTCATCCACTAAACGAATATCTGGTGCTCGGATAAGCAAATTGACTTCCTCGCTACTACCTTCAACTAGAGTTGTTGAGGGTTGGTAGTTTGAACCAAAACCTACAGATAATTCCCAATCCTCTGGCGCTCCATTTGCAGACAATGTGACAATATCGCTATCTCCGGGAATTAGTATTCCTCTCAAATTTAGATTTGCTTCGACGGATTGTCCTGGTTGCATTGTCTTGGAACCACTCTCTGTTGGACTTAGGTCAAGCTCCATATCGTACATGTCCTCATTCCACATACATACATCCCACTTGTCGGCTTGGCTCTCGAGATTAGAACAGTCATTAGCAGTCCAAGCAATGGTGCGCTCAGGCCACTCGAACTTTACAATCGGTTGGGCGCTAGCTGAGTATTCACTACCAAATATTCCCATTAGATTCTGAGTACTACTGGTTATTGTTCTAGTATTGACTACACTGTAAGCCTGAGTTAGGTAACGATTGAGTGGTAATTCATCAAATCCATTCATAATTGGAGATTGGATTCGAGTCCATCGGAGTTCTACGATACCTGGAGTATTTTCCTTACTTTCTTGAGTTTCGAACCAAGTAATGTGAATAGAGTCATCTCGGTCGAAATCAACTCGTGGATTAGCGCCCCAGATAAGGTTGGAATGGGGGATTGCTGTATCTTTGACAACAACTGTTTCCTCAAGATTAAGCCCTTCAGCTTCTCCATCCAATTCACCGGCGCGAGTTGGATCTATCTGCATATAATGCAATTGACTAGGGCCCTCTTTGGAGGGGAATTGGCTGCGCCCATCAATCCAGACCACGTGGATATTTCCATCGTCATCGACATTGACATCAGGATTCATCGCCCACGTGTGACCTTGGGTCAGTCGGGTGTCATTGACTAGAACTAGATGGCCGATTGAGGCCCAGCCGCTACCATCATCTTGCCAATACCAATCTGTCTCGGGCCCTATATCCTCGGTGTATTGACCAGTTGATTCATCTATGCCATGACCAGAGTCCCCTACAGACCAACTGCTTCGAGGGTTGGAGAGAATTGAGTAAGGATTGAGAACTGAAAGGAATGTATTTGTTGCTCCACTGCTAGTTGTCAAATTGATGATTGAATCTACCATTTGATTCATCTCATCGGTGTATGAAGCGATTGGAAGTTGAACATCATCTATCAATGCTGTATCATTTCCTCCGTCAACGCTTCCGTCCTTGTAATACATCCATGTGTATGTGTGATAACCGGAAGAAACTACGGCACTATATGTCCCATTAGCGGAACCTGACCACGCAGCAGTAAACGATGATGGGGAGCAGGTTGGGTTATCTACACAGAATAACAAATAATCGTAGTTTGCTTCACTTGATACAGACCAATTGAATGACATTGTGCCATCATTCATTGCACCAGTATATTCTAGAGCTGAGTGCTGACTATGAGTGATATTTCCGGATTGAGCAGAGTAATTTCCTGCTAGTACTGTGTTACTCTGAACAGCCCAAGGCTCACCGTTGGCGGCACCATTTGTATACCAACTTCCTCCTAATGCACCATTTTCAAAATCACCATAGAAATCTGTAAGTTCTTCTGTTGGATAATAAAACATCTGTCCGCCAGCATCAGTGGTCTGCACTGTTGTTCCATTGCAATTTCGGGCATGAATACCCACTTGAGAAATATCTGGGCAATGGGCTAGATCCATCATATGCGAGCGTACGTGGGTGTCGTTGTACAAATTCGTATTTGGACCGTATGACAATGTTCCTGCAACAGGTACTGGTGTCACTCCGGCTTCAAGACAAGCTTGATGAGCTTCATTGATGCTTTGATAATCGTCGGCATTAAGAGCAGGGGAACCACCAAATGGACCCTCGTCTGATACTGGAATCACCAACTTAGTGGCGTTTGGATTCCAGATGTGGTCAGCCGCTGTTGCAGGGTTTCCTGGCATAGAACCAGTTCCATCACGCCATGACATACAAGCCCATGTTGAACCAGGCCCCCACATCTCAGAGTAATATCCCCAATCTGATGGAATAGAAAAAGCAGAACCATTGTACATGACTTCTGTCAAAGGTCTGATTCCACCAGATGTATCAGAATTATTCTGACCAAGAGATGTACTACGTGGACCGTTTGAGCCATCGTCACCAGTACTCATCGCATTTGCACAATTACTATGTGAACCCGCGTTATTCATGTTACCACTAAGGGTATACAAAGTTTCGAGAACGGTGATATTTGCAGCCTCAAGCATTGGTTTAATTCCGACAAAAGTCTCACCGGTTGTGAGCGTTCCACCATAAAATACAGCACACATGTCAATCCATTCAGTTGTCATAGAACCTGATGAATCCAATAAACCAACATACTCAACCATTGAACCTCGGGTATCCTCCCAAACAATGACTACAGTATTGTTGGCTCCCATACTTATCGCTGGATTCCCACGGAATCCAAGAGCAGGTGTAACCAATGTGTTATTGATTAAAACTTGGAATCCATTATTGGCATCTTCAGCCAGCATGCAGTAGTATACTAATGGGCTACCAAAGTAAAGGCCCTGAGGGTCAAATGAATCAACCCAAACAATGTGAACAGCATCATAAGTGTCAACAGCGATATCTGGGTCTGAGCGAGTTCCTGAACCATCTGCAACGGTGTGTGAGACGACTGTCATGTTAGTGATATCTCCTTCTGAACCATCCTGATCATCCTCAGATGGATCTATTATTGTATAGAGGATTTCAGTATCTGTAACTTCCCAAACAATATGTGCCCGCCCTGCGGAATCAATAACCATTGATGGACTTGAGAGAGATGTTGAATTGTTTCCGCCAACTTGAGTTGTTGAAATCAAAATCGTGTCGATTGCAGATGAAATTTGAATGAGAGCGTACCGAAGCAATGGTGCACTAGAATTCTCTATCCAAACCAAATGTATCTTATTGGTATCATCCATAACCCCCATGACATCAATCGGATTGTTGGCATTAAGATTGGTCAGAAGGGTTTGGGCATCAGATTCGTCGATGGTCCCATTAGCAGTGAAATTCCTCACCGAATCCTCCTCTAATTCGACCCTTTCAACTTGAATTGACGGCATAGCAAGAGAGGCTAGCATTAGTGTAACAAGAGTGATTGCAAGTTGGATTTGTCGTATATTTCTTCGTTGCCTAGAATTGCTGTTGAAGAGGTTGTCTTGGTGGGTTGGGCTTCGGACCATAAATGGTCAGAGTATTAATCACCCATAGAGGGGGGGCCGGACAGGTCCGAAAAGGCCCTATTTCTGATTGTTTTAATGAAGTAACACCAGAACTTTCTCAATCGCTATTTTTTCTCTTAAGGCGAATGAAGTCTGTATAATTCCCTGGCCATATCCACATACTACCGTCACCGGGCAATTCCCATATTGTGTCACACACTTTATCCAGAAACCATCTATCGTGAGATACTGTGATTATACTTCCTTCATATTCTTGAAGAGCCTCTTCAAGAGCTTCCTTCGCATCAGTATCTAAGTGGTTCGTTGGTTCATCGAGAAGAAGGAGATTATTGTCTTCAAGAAGTAATTTGAGCATGGCTATTCGCGCTCGTTCGCCACCACTCAATTTACTCAGTTTAGTCTCAACCATTTCAGTGGTAAATTGAAAACGACCGAGAAGCGCTCGAATGTCACCATAATCCATTCTTGGTTTTAGCGCACGAACCTGTTCGACCGGAGTTAAATCGAAATTGAGAGAACGGTGATCTTGGTGGAAATATCCTATCTGAACTCCAGGTTTGACATCAATAATACCTTCATCTAATTCCAATTCGCCGTTGATTATTCTCAATAAACTGGTTTTTCCAGCTCCATTCGGACCTACGATGCCTATCTTTTGTGCTCTTGAAACACCTACTTCCAAACTATTGAGGATTGGCCTATTTAATCCTTCAAAGGTTAGAGAAGCGTTGCGGAAATCAAGAACTTCTAAACTACTCTTTTCCGTGGATTTGAGGGAAAAATTCAGACCTCTGCGTTGACGTGGTTTGAGAGATTTCAACCATCGAAGTTCTCGTTGTGCACGCATCAGCATGAAATGCTTCTGAGAAATTGACTTGTCATACTTGTTAGCGCGTTTCATTGAAGTCATTGCACCTTTCAATCGCTTGACTTCTTTTGATGTCTTGTCTATACGTTCCGAAAGGGTCTGCAAAAAGAGTTCTTTCTGTTGAATAAAGGATGAATAATTACCTTGATATCCTTTTGAATGTGTATCCTGAATCTCAACAATAGCATTGCAAACCCGGTCGAGAAAATATCTGTCGTGACTAACTATCAATAGAGCCCCTTCGAATGTCTTGAGGAAACCTTCCAACCAGTCTAAAGTGGCTAAGTCGAGATGATTCGTAGGTTCGTCAAGAAAGAACACGTCTATCTCAGAGAGGCCTACTAACTGACGTGCAAGGGCTACCTTGGCGCGTTCACCACCTGAAAGGTCTGCAAGCGGCATTTCTAGCGGGTGATGCGCCAAATCAAGTGCCTTGAGAATCTCTTGAGCGTGGCTTGCAACATTGGTTCCGCCACTTCGAGCCATCATTGCTTGAAGTTCCTGATATCGATCCATGTCTCCTTGCCACTCACCATCATAGAACGATGGGGTCGCCATCTTCATTTCTAAGGCTGAAATTTCCTCTTCCAACTCTTGGAATTGGCGACCTCTTCGATTGAGTTCTTGCTCAAGTGTTGCACCTTCATCAATATCGCGTACCTGAGTCAAAAATGCTAGTCGCAAACCTGGAGCAAAAGTGATGTCGCCAATGTCTTGATCTTGGTTAGAAATTGTTCGCAATAAAGTGGTTTTTCCAGCCCCATTATGGCCAACTACGCCTATGTTATCACCTTCGTCAATACGTAAGTTGACACCTTCTAAAACCTTAACTGGCCCAAAGGAACGGTGCACGTCTTCGAGACGTATCAGCTCGCGCACCATGACCCTCCGGCCAACTTGGTCTTGATGTGTGCATCGGTCAAGATTGCAGGGCTTGGAGACGGGACTCTTCAATACGTTCCCATTCAAATTCACCTGCTGAAGTAGGTGGTCGCCCGAAGTGTCCACCGGCTGCGGTCACCGAGTAAAGTGGCCGATGCAGTTTCAACTCATTAGCAATCGCTGCTGGACGGAAATCGAAGACTCTAACAACTCGCTCAGTTAATTCCGAATCACTAATTACTCCTGTTCCAAAGGCGTCAACTCGAAGGCTCACGGGCTGTGCGACTCCGATAACATAAGCGACTTGGATTTCACATTTTGAAGCTAAACCTGCTGCCACCACATGTTTGGCCGCCCAACGTGCGTAGTATGTAGCAGAACGATCTACTTTGGTTGGATCCTTTCCAGAAAAAGCTCCACCACCATGGCGTGCCATACCACCATATGTGTCAACGACAATCTTACGCCCGGTGATTCCTGCATCTGCATAAGGGCCACCAGGATCTGCAAAACGCCCGGTACCATTGACATGTAGTATGTATTCACTCTGAATCCAATGTGCAGGTATTGCGTGTTCGACGACTTCACTCTTGATTACTTCACGGATATGAGCCTGCTCGGCTTCAATATCGCCGCCAAAGCGCTCCTTCAGGGCGTCATCGTGTTGAATCGCAACTACAACTGTGTGAACTCGCATTGGATTGCCCTCTGAATCGTATTCTACTGTGACTTGGCTCTTACCATCGGGCCTAACCCAATCAATTTCACCACTAGCCACAATCATGTCGAGGCGTCGGCAAATGCGTTGCGCAAGGGCGGCAGGTAGTGGGAAGAAGCGCCCTGTCAATTCCTTCTCGGCTTCAGTCTCAGTGCAGGCATAACCGAACATCATTCCTTGATCGCCAGCGCCGACATCATCCAAAGAATCCCCATCGACTCCCTGAGCAATATTTGCAGCCTGAGTCGTAATGTGCACTTCTACCTCACAATACTCGCTTGAAGTAGCGTCCATACCAATAGAGTGGTTTGTGTAACCGATGCGTGCAGCAGTCTTTCGAGCAATTGATTCGTATTCAGGGGCTAATCCGTTCAACGTTACCTCACCAGCTAAAACAATGACCGCTTGGTCTTGCATTCCTTTGACTAATGTCTCGACTGCAACACGTGCCTTGGGGTCTATTTTCAGACATGCATCGACTATTGAATCAGAGATTGCGTCACACACCTTATCTGGGTGCCCGGCACATACAGATTCAGAGGTGAAGAGGGCAACCATGTGTTTCCGGTTTGCCTTCCCTACATAGGGTTTCACTGTTCGGAATATCTCTACTAATTTCGAAATATCGAAAGGAATGTGGAGGAAAATGAAGATATGGAAGAGCCCCTTCCCCCCTCTCATGGAGACATCGTGCGGATTCATTCTGGTCAATTTCGATAGTGTTCTTCTCCTACAATATCCACAGGGTCATTGGTCATATCCAAAGGGTCATGTCGAAGGAGAAGAAGATCATTACACAACTGCTAGGCGCGAACTAGCAGAAGAAACTGGAATTGAAGAAATAGAGATTGATTTAGGCTGGCGAGATAGAACTGAATACACATTCATGCGTAGAGGACGAGAGGTTCCAAAGCAGGTGTTTTGGTATATTGCATCTACAAATGAATTGAATGTGACATTGTCTCATGAGCATACAAATTATCTGTGGCTAAATTTTGAAGAAGCAGAATCTCTATTGACATTTCCTCAAGAAAAGCAATTGCTAAGAAGTGCTCACTCATATTTACAATCAACAAATGCACTTGCATAAAAGAATCTTGAAAACGATTCACTTACGCTTGCCCAAGGGCGTCCATAGGGTTTCTTCGCCACCTGTTTTGAGAGTTAACCAGCGACTTAAAACAAAGCAATGATCGGAGAGCCGATTCAGATAGCTGATGACCTCGAGGCGGACCTCTTCTCGCATCGCACAGGCCTCGCGTTCGGCTCTTCTGACTATAGTTCGAGCTAGATGTAAGTGAGCAACAGAGGGGGAACCAGTAGGGAGAATAAAGGAAGAAAGGGGTTCTAAATCTTGCAGCATTTCATCCATTTCAGCAACCAATCTTTCTCCTGATTCACTACTAATTATTGACATCTGTTCTGGCACCCCACCAGGAGGGCAGGCACATTCGGCGCCGACGTCAAAGAGTTCCTGTTGAATTCTAGAAAGCATACTATCGGCTTGCTCATGGATTGGTATGATAGCGCTCATCAATCCTCCATCTGGAGCATGAGTTGGATATCTTTCAAGTTCCATTCTAACAAGACCTATGGTTGCATTTGCTTCATCGATTGTACCATAAATACTCACACGTGGGTGCTCTTTTCCGACTCGTGTTCCATCAACAAAAGAGGTGTATCCACCATCTCCTCCGCCAGTATGAACTTTGGTGATTCGAACCATATTATCGACTTCCGAAAAGGGCTGCTCCTATCAATCGTTGCTGGTCACTGGTTGTTGATTAAGATTTGATAATGCATCCGTAATGGCGGATGCCCAAGTATCATCAACAGACTCCCAACCTCCACCTGCTTCAAGCTCAGTGAGGTGTTCTTTGGCGCTTGATTCATCACCAAGATGACGGTAGATGAGTACCAAAGCCGCGTGACTCATTGCATTAATCCAAGGATCTTCCATATCCCAAGAACGTTCGAAGTGAGAAATCGCTCCACGCGGACCTAGTAAGAGACCGCGGTTGACCTGTCGAAGTCCTGATTTAGACCAAGTGATTCCCTGTACGCCCACCACTAAACCGCGGAATGCAAGATAAATCTCCATGAGTACCAAAATAGAGGCAAGTAGGAATGAGCCTATTTGCTCGGATTGAGCCATTTCGGGCCATCTATCACCCATTAGGCTTAGAGTCCCCGTACACAATAGGACACCGCCAAATGGAGCAACTACTACATCATCCAATCTAACGGCCATACGAAAAACGCCAATGACTACGAAAATACCTCCAAGAGCGACGGCACTAGTGGCCGGTACTAAGAATCCCGTCTCTCTTGGGGCTTGAGTCATAATCCAAAATATAGCACCTGTAACAAGCATTAACATTCCAAAGCGCGAGCTATGCTCAGGAAATGGTTGATGTTGAGAATAGTATAGTGCGACTACGCCCAAGGCTAGATAGAAAATTACCCAGAACATCATGGAAATCACTCCTCGCGTGGTTCATCTCTCCAACCAGGTTTCCAAAAATCATCATTATCGAGCCATTTTAGCCACTCATCAGCATCGGCTCGCAGTAAACGGATTGCTCGCCTATTCAAGCCATTCAGAAGAGCCTCGTCGACCTCTCCTTCAGTATGAGCATCGAGCCATTCAATTTGCATTTCTCTGACCATTCGCTGACCTTCTGAATGATTGTTGAAGTTGCGCTCGCAAACCTCTCGCAGGTCCTGAATCCATACACGAGTACCGCGAATGTGAACCTCATCGATGATTGGGCGAGACTTTCTCTTGAATGGCCACCAACCCATTTCTCTCAACCCATCCGCGGGTGCCGTCACCCTTGATGCTTACGAATCAATGAAAGTGTGCCTATTGCTCGCCAGCATATGGGCCGCATCATCGTCCACTTGCACGGAAGAGCAAAAGATGCCGCGTTTCGCATGGCAATTTCTGATTATGCAAACAGACTTGCTGGAGATGGAGTGCAACTTTCTGAACATAGGAATCGAACTGATCCGGGGCCGTATTTACAATCAATTGTAGACAAAGCTGGGTCTTCTAATGTGATCATCCTAGAGGAACGAGGTGAAAATTTAGATTCGATGGGGTATGCAGAAAAAATGAAACAATGGCGACTATCTAGTGCCGACATTCATCTTGTAGTAGGCCCCCCTGGTGGATTTGGTGAACATAGTAAAGACATGGCTTCACTGTCTTTGGGATTGATTACACTTCCACATGAATTGGCCGCAGTGGTCCTTCTAGAACAACTATACAGAGCATCGACCATTATCAGAGGCCTTCCCTATCACAGAGCATGAGTTTGGATAATTTCATTCTTCTTCCGTAAATCCCTCGGCGGACGTGTTTGCCTCTTTAGCGGCCCGCTTCTTGCGGTTCTTCCGTTTCTTGTACCATGGGTATATCGGCCATTTAGCCCAACCCGAGATTATTGTGCCAAAGAATGCAATCAAAAACGCCAAAGTTGGCAGAAGTGCTTCCTCGTCGTCTCCGAAAATAAGACCCTCAAGGAACAAACCATCTGCCAGTAGGACAACCCACAAAGAGCCGGTTGTAATGTGGATCCATCGCCAAATCTGATTTCCGTTCCAGGGACCAATGAATTTGAATCGCCCGGCCGACTTGCTCTTCCTTTTCTTGTACCATGGGTAAATAGGCCATTTGAAAAAACCCGTGATTATAACTGGAACCAACAGGAAAAGGAACAAGGCATCCTGGAACGGAAGACCCAGGACCTCCTTTTCGAGTAGTGCCTCACCAAACATAAGCTCGATCAACATCAAAGGAACTCCGAATAGAAGTTCGGCCAGCCACAATGAAGCGAATGTAATGTGTATCCATCTCCAAATTTGATTAACAGTCCAAGCCATACTTTCTCGACTTGGCTGTCCGTTATTATATCCTTTCAATTTGTTTCAATTTATTGAGGCGTGAGGAGGGGAATGGATGAAATGCAATATGCTGGGCATCTATTCAATGACTCACCCTGCGTTGAGGTTAGACATTCATAGAATTGTCACGGATTCGGACCTTGATGGAGTCGTTACTGGAGCAATATTGCGCCGATGGTGGCCAAATGCAGAGATAATATTCGGCCACCCGGGCGCTTTGCGAGCAGGATTACTCGATGATGTAATCGATAGGAATACCGCTGTCTGCGATTTGCCAAGACATCCTAATTGTGGGTTGAGTATAGATCATCATCAATCAAATGAACCTCATGACGAAAATGATGACGACCAAGTTGTAGTCTGGAAACCAACGCCCTCTGCAGCAAGAATTGCATTCGAATTGGTAGGTACTGAAATGGAGATTAATGACCTATCTGAAATGATGGTTTGGGTCGATAAATTGGATGGAGGGGGTGTGACAAAAGAAGAGTATCTTTCCGACCATCCTGTAGTCTGGTTAGGACGCGCAATTGGCTCTGATGGGGACGCAAATCTCAGTATCTTGGAAGCAATTGCTCGAGGAGAATCTGTTGAGGATATTTTGTCCTCAGATTTGATTGCTAAAATCATGGAAGAAAAGCGGGTAAAATACAGCATGGCTGATGCGATGATACAAGAACACATGGAAGTGATTGATAGGCTTGCAGTGGTTCGTTTGGAAGATAAGGGAGTCCGCTCTAATGGCTATCGAGTTACGGCTCTTGCAGGCGATGATTGTGATGCTTGTTTAGTAGTGCACGGAGATGTCGGTGCGAGCTTTGGAGAAGAGGGGCGATATCCCGTCTCGGCCTCATTCTATTGCAACTCATTCCTACACCAAAATGGAGGCATCTATGATCTGACACAACTGGCTACTAGATTTGACCCCGATGGAGGGGGTCATGCTGGTGCTTGTGGTTGCAGAATTCAACCTCTGGAAAACGGAATTCGTGTGGAAAGAATTGTCGCCCCTAGCGACATCGATGCTAACCTATCTGAATGGTTACGTATGTGGGCAACTCGTTGATTTCAACCAATGAGTTGTAACAAATAAAGAAAGCCAAGAAATGCATGAATTGCGATTAATATCATCATAACATCACTAACCTTGCCATGCAGATTTTTAATTCTCGCAAATTTCAATCCCGCTGATTTTGCGTCACTCGTGGCTCGGCCTTGTTTCCATAGATAATACATCAAAGCAAGACCAAGAATTCCAGCCCAGCCATGAAAATGTCCAGGTAAAACGAGGCTCGGTTCAATTGCATGACCATCAATGTATGATGACAAAATTCGGGCAGCAAATCCAAGGCAAATTACTGCAATTACATAACGCAACATGAGGTCTCCGGCTCTTTCGTGCTCAAGTAATGCCTTTTCGCGCTCATCGCCTTTGAGAGTTGTACTAATTACCCTCCACTTGCGTTGTCTGCTGAATTCACGAATGACGAGCAGTGCAGCGATTGGGTGAAGTAGTAACAAGACGGCTTGGGTTACTTCCACAATGCCTCCTACTCGCTTGAGGTCTTGAGTTCTCTCTTTCATGCCTTGCTACGCAAGGCGATGTGTTGATGTAGGGCTGTTATGGGCGAATGCCACCGGAGTGATTCCAATTGGAGGACTACCTGCTCGAATGCATTGAGGGGCTACAACGAGCAGGGGATGACGAAGGTAGGCGAAGGAGAGAGATTCAGAAGCCAAAAGCATGGGCTCTACTCTCTATGGAATGGAAGGCTCTTGCCATGCTCGCAGCCTCCAAAGCTGCTCCGGAATCAGTAGACACTTCGACAGATACTGGACGCTCTTCATCACGCAATCATAGACAACGAATTGGTAGGCGTGGAGGGAGGGCGGCTGTAGCAAGTCTAGAAGATCGGTTACAGAATCCGGCACAAATTGTATCGGATTCTTCAGATTCAGCAGCATATCGTCTTGCCGTACTAATTGCTCAAAAACACCGCATGGGTGAATCTTGGAATGTAGAATGGGATGCTATTGCTGAAACTCTTAGATTAGAATGTGAACAAGGAATTCACCCTGTGTGGGAAAGAATGGCTCGAGAAGCTCCTCTTATCGCCGAATTGGGTAGATTTCCAACCGCTGCTCAAGAAGAAAATGTAGAAGGCACCACTTCTTGGTTGAATGAAGCAAATTTTGACCCTTTGAATCAAGAAAAAATGTTTACTTGGCTGCAGAAATGTCCACTTCGTCTAGACCAACATCAAGCACTCGCTCTGCAGAACATCCAGCGGGATCTGAAAGGAGGGAAAGCCCGCCCAAACCGTTGGATTAAATGGATGGATCCTGCTTTGACCGGTCTTAGTGGCGATTTGGCTGTGTTGGAAGGTATGTTACTCGCTGCAGGGTCAAATGTGAAGGCTGTAGAGATGTTTGCAAATGTCGAAAGTGAAACTCTTAGTAAAATGGCCTCAACTCAGAGCCTGCTTATTTCTCTACGAAATAGAAACTATTCGGATTGGTTGACTGCCATTGCCGTTACTGGAGATGGGGAATTAGAAAATTCGGTGAGAATAGAGGCGTGGTCTAATTATCAAGAAAATACTGGAGTCGGATTAAAAGAACTAATGGTGGGACATGAAATTCTAGCTAATAATCAGATTAAACCATCACAAGCACATCTTTGGAGCATCATCACTGACTTACTTGATTCAGGAGAATCGGAGAAGGCAACAAATTATCTTGATAATATCGAAATCAACGGAGAGGTGCAAATTGCTACAGCACTCAATCTTGTAAAACAAACAGGCCATTCAGAACTAGGTGCGCTTGTAGCAACAACACTGGAAGGGGCAGAAATACCAGTTCTAATTGAAGTCCTCAGAAATAAGGAATGCCCAATAAATCTCCGCCGCAGAGCAGCACAGTTACTCTCAAAACAAGATTCAGATGTTCAAGAAGATATTCTTGAAGTCTTTACTTTGGCGGCTGATATTGAGGGTTTAACTCAAGAATTCAATACCAATCCAGAATTAGCAACAATATTCCCTCAACGTGCTCTTTTGGTTTGGCACCTTATACCTGCACGAGAGGCCGTTGCAATTTTCGATGAGTTGGATATGATTCGTCAAATGGCAATAAAATCGCTTTCTAGTACTAAGAAAGACGGGGCATTAACAGAATCAGCTACTGCTCTAATTGCCCTCTTAGGGGGAATCCCCTCTGCTATGGATGATGTTCACGAAAAACTCGATTCGGATGGTGTTTTGGCACTCAATGAGGTTCGTAGAGCGCTTTCTGTAGAAGGAGATGGAGTGGTGCGAGAGAATCGTATCGAATCTCTAGAGCAATCGGTGAAGAATGCAGAATTGACTTATCTTGAGCGAAGATTGTTCTTTGCACTAATCAATTCATTGAGATTGAATAGGGCGACAATGGATCTTCAAAGTGGAGTTGATGAACGAAGTCAAAATGCTCTTCAGAGCCTTAGTATATTATGTTCAAATCAAGATGTAGCAATGCGTACTATTCGTTCATCTACGGACTTGGTTCTTGGACACAACGTGTCTATTCCACAATTAGAAATGTGGTACAGAACTCACAATAATGGTTCGGCTGAACATCAAATTGTTAGAGCAACAATAGCTGGTTCAAAGGGTGATAGAATCAATGCGGGTAGATCTTTCAGAGATGCTGCAATGAAAGTT
>MPMC02069261.1_pt1 | contig 47844 bp, 58 predicted proteins | sample 1617281 | NCBI WGS metagenome assembly MPMC02 (sample SAMN05944809, study PRJNA350692) | marine metagenome | biome: marine; feature: ODZ; material: water; isolation source: 100 m water sample filtered on 30 um supor filter | place: Pacific Ocean | collected 2012-04-09 | depth 100m m | reverse complement strand
TTCATCATATTGATGTGATATCTGATCTAATATATATATAATAATTTTTAATCATACGGTATAAAAGGGTATTTCCACTCTAAAAATGAGGTGCTGTTGGTTTTTCTTCTTCTTTATGTGCGTTGTAACTTTTGTACAAATAAGGCTACGTCAACAACGTGATGCATTAAAGTTTCCTAAAAAATTCGCGGTGAATTATAGAATTGAACAAAACAATATTAGTAAGCGAGAAACGAGTACAATGATAATAACGGGGGAGAGAATGCTGTACGGAGCCCCTCCAGTTGATATACGTAATGGATCCTTCTCCTCTTATAAAGCAATGCAAATTAATTGTTATGTCAGTGTCAAGGCATTACCCACATCATTTCATACTTTTTCTATACAAACAAAAGATGAAACGTTGAAGTCTGTCACAGTCATTACAAACAATGAAGGTGTAGCAAGCACTTTTTTGAATCATAAATTTTATTACCTAAATCCTACATTTTTTGTCACACATAGGTATGATGGAACTTCGCATGCTACTGAAGGTAGTGCCCTATCTTTTGGAATTGTAGAAATAAGTAACTTACCGATAGTGGTAGATAAACCATTGGGTTTTGATTATGTGAAACTATAAAGACATTTACTTATATTGCAAATGGGATATCCCTTGCCACGAAGTTCACAAGAAAATTACACAAAATACTTCAACAAGGTTATTCAAAAAGGTTGCTTAGAAAATTATAAAGTTCTTTGGGTAGGAAGCCCATTACCTTGTCGTTTTAAATCGAATGAAACAAAAGGAATTCTAGCTCCCAACAATGTTTTCATTGTTAAGAAGGATGAAGAATTTCAGTACGCTGTGATGGATAACAAGGAGAACATGTTTAAGCTTCCTAAAAAATTCTTTACCGTGTGCTTTCCAAACGTTTCTATTAATTCTATTCCAGAAAATAATCGTGTTCAGTACCAAATTACAAAGAAAGAAAAAGTTTTTCTACCATACATACCCGACACTTTTTTAGAGCAAAAGAAAATGAAGACAAGTAGGAAGAGAAGAAAAATGTACCACAATCAAACAATGGAGTCACCACCAGCGGAAAAAGACGTAGAGAGTATAGATTTTACAAATAAAAAGATTCCATCATGGTATGTTTTACAGAAGAAAGAGAAGAAAAAAGAAATATTTAAACGTCAAGTCGTCCTAATGATACGGTCAATTATCAGTTTGGTAGACGCTAGTAATTTCGTACTAGAAGATCCTTTTCATAGGGTAAAAGAAATGGAAGATATTCATAAAAAAGAGGAATACATGGAAAAGATGAAAATAATTATTTCCTTTATATTTCACTACTGTAGGGCTGAATTAGGCATACACATAAATAATACCGACATGATTAAAACCGCAGAAGAGTTTTGTGCAAGTTTGAATGCCTAATATGGTTCAACATGATATATTTTTTACAAATTCCACACTGTGAATTATTGCTTATGTGTTTATCCGCACATGAAATGTGAGCATATTGTTGACCACAGTTACACTTTAGCAAACTAAAATCGGTAATGCTGACGATCGAATTTGCCAATGTCTTTCCACACAAGTAGCACGAAGGTTTTGACATGATATCTGCCTCACATTTCGTTCTTGTTAACGTAATAGACCGAACAGTGGTTTCCTGTTGCATCTTCTCCAACAGCTTTAAGGGCGGGTGCTCCATCGAACGCTTGCAATACTCAATTTGATTCGGCGCTTGGTTTTGTAGCGCATCTAAAAAATTACCATTGCCCATCCACCCGTACGCGTACTCTAGCTCATCGTTTATCTTATTGTTATACTTGGACTTCAATTTTTCATGGTGTTCCTTTCGCTCTAAGCTACTCATTGTTGCATTGTAACCCAACATCTTTGCTTTTATGAACGTCACGTTGAATATATATATATAAATATAGTTTCTAAGTTTTATTTACACGACGTGTATGTGTCAATTCTAAAATAGTGAATAGTATTATTACACATCATTATTAACCCTAATTGTAACTCTATCTGCTCATTTGCTCTACACTTTTTTTGAGGGCTTCATTTGCTCTACAATTAAAACACTAGTAAAATACATGCTAATTAATATACAAGCTCAATGCAAACAACGAACAAAGTAATCAAACTATACTACACCTTCAACCAAACGATTGTTTTGAAACAAAAAAAAGTTACTACTTAAGAGTTTAAATTTGATAAGTATATATACCCCAAAAAAACTAAACTAAAATGTCATCATCTATTACAGTTCAAAAAGTATTTTCAGCTTTCTGGAATGAAAAGACATCGCAAAAAACAAAATCACAAGAGTGTAGTGATTCAGACAGCGATGTCGAAGAGCAACGAAAAAAACGAAAAAAGAGAATGAGAAAGAAGAGTTCAAAGAAACAACGAAAGCCAAAAGAAGCGAGCGCGTTTCAAATAAGGCATGCTATTCCAACAAGGGTAGTCGATGAGAAAACCAACCCGGAAATTCAGTGCTACGAATTAAACTTCCGTCCTACTGACGATAATAAAGAGGAGCTGATAGCATCCACTACTTTCTTCAACAGTAGGAATAAGAAAAGACAATCTTATGACCACGTTTCTCCGTTCGATTGGCCGGTCGTCCGTGCAATTATTCAAGACGATGCTCCTACTTCCTTCGATATTCATGCTCAAAATAAGAGAAACAAGGAAAGACCTTACATGGAGGCAGTTTCCAGAGCGTACGAGGAGAGTTTCTTACGCCCACCAGATACCTCAAAAGGCGAACGTCCATGCTTAGCAGGGAAGGATTGTGAAGGTTTACAAATTCTTTGTGAAAACGATAATGCATTTATCTTAACAGAATTCTTCTTACCAAGTCAGTGGAAAAAAATTCAAGAGACTGGTAGGAGACCCGTCGAAGTTAACCTTTGTTTAATGTGCATGCGTAACGAAATTGCAAGAGCTTTATTGAATTCAAGGGCAGATCAAATGGCAATCCGTGAAGGTGTAACACTTCAACCGTACTACAACATTGTAGGATTACCCGGAGAATACGATGTCAGTAATTGTATCTGTTCTGACCCATCAGTTCACGAAGGATTATTAGAGCCTATAGTTCTACACCAACAATGTGCCTACAAGTACGATGACTCCAATGGAAAACGAAGATATATTCAATGGAAATACAGCTACCCAAGCTCTAGTAGCAATATGCAAGGTAATTCGAGTTTTCAATGAGGGGACAGGTAGGAAATAGTTCTGTCCCCGCGCAAAATTTTATACACCCTTTTTTACCAAATATATGTGAGTTTCTTAAAACGGAATTCACTGGTAATGGAGTGGAAAATCTATTTCAAGGAAATTTTGTTGATAGGGTTGATCTCTTTGATGAAAATATCCCATCAGAATTGATATGGGATCCGTTGAACATTGCAAAATACAATGAACGAGGAGAAGGAAGGCGTATTTACTGTGTATTGGCAAAAACGATCAATCAAATTCATGAGTTAAAGAAGTTAGAAGGCCTCACACAAAAAACAAAGTATTTCTTGTGCCTTTATGAAGACATGCATATTCCGCTAATCAATCACATTGACATGTTGGTTGAGAAGCAAATGAATCATCTAAATTTAATAAGTTACACACAACACGGTACAGAACCAGTTCTCATACCAGAATTTAGAATTAATGGAAGGTGTTCGACAACATTCATTAAACGAATCATGAAGCATAAAAGCTACGAAAGGTTCGGCAAATTAATTGATGCGAAGAAATATATTCTCACAGATGATTATCTATGCACACAAATTAAGTTAGCAAATAATGTTACTATTCTGCCACCTGCCATTCATCTTCAACCAGAGATGAAATTATTTGAGGATGGGGAAGCTTTTCATGAGGGATTGCTGCCTGATGTCCTACGATACGTCATCAACTGTAATTTTTTCAGTGAGACGAAAAAAAATCATCCGTTGGTGCACCTTATTTCAAAAAGTTTGCCACAGAGGTGCACGATACGCAACCTCTCTGATATTCTTCACGAATACAGTAGAAAACACACGTATGTTTACGATTTCGTAATCTCATGTATGCGTTGTAGTATGTTGGGACTCTACAAGAGCAGCCAAGTACGACCTCCATTTCACATTCGAAAAGTTTTAATTGATGTTTTTAAGAATAAAACAAAAAATGAATTCCTTCAGTGGATGCTTATGGATCATCAACAACTGCTCTTCTATATCATCAAAGAATTTTTAGTATTTGCTTGTCGCTTAGTTCCTAGCCTTTACAATGAAATTCGAGGACGATACAGTTGGGGAAAGTTTGAAGATGGTGTGATGCAGGCGATGAATGCTGTGAGGAAATATGAATTTTGGGACAAAGACAATCCCTTACTTTTTTCAAACGTTGAAAGTATGTTAGCGTCTGTTAACAAGCAACAGATACATCATCTTTATCGACCGATCAAAACTTCTTTTGCATTCGCTGTCATGACGGAATGTGTAAGAATTGATGAAGAAAGGTGTCAAACTAAAACGAATACCGCAACTAAGTTAAAATGGAAGGAAATAATGTACAAGCTAGCGATACGAACAAAAGAAAAGTGTATGCCATTTTATCTTCTTGAGTGTTTCCATGTTTCACATCAAAGCATTAATACGATCACACAAATTCAGGAAGTTTTTTTAGAGGAAGGGTCAAAAAGTAGCTTAAAGCAATTTTTACTGTCTCTACCTCGAAATGAGTTTGAAGTCATAAGAGATTTCTCAGATGCATTTGATAGAAAGCATAACGTTCGAATTTTCGACCTTCCTTGTCATACGTACATAAATCAATGTATTGCTTTAAGGCGTAAACATAAAGTACCTAATGGTGTTGATTTACCGAAACACGTTGGGGAAGTTATGGTATGCTTGAATTGTAAGTCATTTAAGTCGTTCATTAACCATTACGATAACAAAGGCAATGTTTCTAATCTGTATGCTTACGGGTTCCAGAAGGTACTTGTTGAAGACGATTGTGAAGATTGTAAGTTAAAAGTGTATTGTGGAAAAAGGTGTGACAAATCGGACGGGAAAAAACGGCATAATTACTCGTCTGCATACTCTTCGTTCCTTCATCTATCTGAAGATCACATGAGAAAGAGCCAGAACGAAAGACAACGAAAGCGTGAGGCGAAAGAATTACGAAAAGAGTATGAAAATAACATATGTTCAAACACAGAATTGGTTAAAGTAAACCTGTTAGGGCGCATACTTCAATTTTATGGTAAATTGTACACTTTATGTCCAAGCTGTGGAAACGCCTTTGCTTATAGTGGTAAGCACTTCAACGGGGAAAATGGGTTTTATTGCGGCTGTTGTTTGAGTGCACAGGGAGAGTTGTACACCACTATTTCATGTACTCATTGTCTTGCAATAAAGAATAATGAATCGTGGCAGCCACTTACTGTTCGGGGAGAAGAGAATGAAGATGAGCGGAGTCAGATTTATTTGTGCAACAGCTGTTACAAACCGTGGATTCGAGACAGCACTCAGTTGTTGAAGATAAGTACCATTCACAAAGGATTAAAGGAAAAATGGAAGCGATTAAAGCATCCAAGCAACAATTGACAACGTATAAAAAGATTAATTTATATATAAAAAATGCATGTGGAAATATCTCTTTACTTTATATTTTATATCATGTGCTCCGTTTTTTATCCACATGGAGCTATGACAATAATACTTTTACTTATACTATTAACTATCCACCAATATACCTATCATATTGCGATGATGGCCCCTCCGATTGTTGGAAACTTTAATCATTGCACAGAATGTAAAAAGATGACCGTGAATTCTTACATCCATTGTACTGAATGCGACAAATGCTTTCCCCCATCTTATATTCATTCGGACTTTTTCAATCGGTGTGTGAATAGGGAGATGCTCCGTAGGTATGTAGGTATAGTAAAAATACAACTAGGTATTAATGTTGTCTTATCGCTACTTCAATGCATAGTATATCCACCATTTTTGTTCGTAGTAATAACAACCTTAATTTCATCTAAATCCATACTAGACAGACTTCACTATAATATATAAGGGATAAGTATTTTAAAGAAATGTCAAAAATAAGTGTTGAACCAATACCACATGAAGATATAGCTCCTATTGACATCAATATGATCGATTTGTACTCTACTATGTGGATAGATATTTTGGTAGGAATAGTGTTACTGTTTACAGTTTTTAAAGTAATAAAAAGATTAAAGTAGTTTCTTTTAAAATAGCATCGTGCCTGGATTTAATTTAATTTTACCTGGTGCAATCTTTACTTTTTTCTTCTTAACAATTTGTGTATCTACCTCCCAATCAAACTTGTTCATCGCCTCCTCGGTAAACCCTGCTTCTTTCCACTCGCTCTCTGTAGGCTCAAAATAAGTCTTTATATCACTTATTTTAGACGTTAATAAACGTAATGTTTGACAATTACCTCCAATTTTGCGTAAGTCGGAAAAAGTATATTGCATTTGACATAAGAATGGAAGTTCTAAGCCCAAAGCGGCCAACTGGTGTATATTGATGCTTGTGGAAAGCATGTCAGTAGCAGATATTTCCAACGTCTCTAACTGGTTGGTGTCCATCAACTTAAAATGTTCAGGAGATATTCCCATCGTTCGCATATGGCTAAAACAAAAACCAAAATCAATAAGACTAGACATAGTGTACACCTTTGTTATTTCATGAAACTTTATCCCTTCTTCAATAAACGATTCTGGTAAATATCCGTTCAACTTCAAGGTGTGTAAACTTGTTCCACTGTTGATTTTGCTACGTAGTGTTGTTTTCGAATTAAACAAATTATTGAAATACGATTTAGGTTGTTCCATCTTATTCAACTCTCTTCGTTTTTCTATCTGGATAGCCATGGCCTTCAACCGATCGTCTCCAAAGTTGGCAAACAATTGGTCTTTTGACGCTGGATGGCACGTTGGACACGTATTTGTTATTTTTTCTTTACAGTATTGGATCACACAGCTTAAATGAAATGTACAACCACATTCAAATTTGGCAGTATTCGGTTGTAAGTACGAATTGCAAGTTAGGGTATCGGAACAGAGAGAACACTGCATTTAGAAAGATAAAGGGAACATTTATAGTATAAAAATATTAGCTACTACATAAATTTTACAACGAATGTCTCGGTTGAAGAAGAATTTCGAAGCGTGATCCTGGTGCGGCGTAACTCATCGCTTTGCCAATTACTAATTCATTTAGGTGTCTATAGTTTTGTAAGAAATGTTGAAGATCTCTAGGGTCACCACCTAAAGCTACCTTATTGCCGCCACATGCTGCCAAATTACTTTTGGCTCTCTCATAATCTCTCTTCGCTTCATCTCTCTTCTTACGAGCGTCGTCTTCCCCTGCGGCTGCACCTTTACCTCGTAGTGGTTTCAACGTGGCCTCTGCTGCCAACAGATCTGCTTTTGCTTGTTCAACTTCTTGTTTCTTAATTGCTTTTTGACTATCATCCAAGTCCGGGGTACATAAACTTGCTGCTTTCTTTATTATTGCTAAGTCGTCGTCCGCTGGTCGAACGCTAAACCTAACTTTCTGTCTAGGAATACCTTTCTCTCTGGTGATCGATGCGCGACCAGGTTCCAAATTGATATCAATCATTACCTTTTGCGTTGGATGTATAGGTTTTGTCCCATTATTAATGATGGTTTGTACTCCCGCTACAGTTACAACGCAACCCTGGTCAATCAACCGGTCGTCTGCCTTTTGTTCTGTGGTCGCAATGCCTACAAATTTAACGTCGGATAGAATGTAATCGATGATTTCTCGTTTCTTAGTTCTATTTCCAACGTCATATCCATTTAGCGCACTGAAAACATGGGTGTAACCATCGTGGTACATTGAACCTGAGGTTCGTTTGGCAACCAATATTTCTTGCTCTTTTATATCATACATTTCAGGATGACTAGATGACGGTAAGAAAGAACTTTGATTTGTCATTCCATTCCTGCCACGCATGGTGGCTATTTGAAATTGGTCCATCTTAACGTTTACATGGAAACCTGGCCCAGCAACTCTCTTTTGTCTGCGGTTGAACATATTACTCTTACGTTGGAGGAAGGTGGAATATATACTTTAATATTACTCTTAGGTGATATGTAAAAAAAAATATTTATCGTTAATTTAATAGAACCTCTACACGCGGCAACAATGTAAATTTATCTTGATTTCGAAGGGCTTCTTTGATTTGTCCAACAGATGGCTTACGTGCAACAGCATGACTTACTATACCTAAAGGAATAACACTCAAAATTTGCTTCACAATACGATCAGGTCCGACTAGATTGGTTCCTGATTGAGTCTCCGCCGTTGGTGTTTCGCTATGTCCACACAACAACCCATTGCACATGCCGATTACTTGTACTGCTAAGTTACCAGTGCATAAGTTTGGCATTCTTGTCCCCTCCGGTTGATAGAAATACTGATATTCTAGGTGAACATCCATGATGACCAATGCCAAATCTAATTGATCGTTACGCTTTAAGTGATGACCACTGAATATATTTGCTATCATGGACCTACCAAAAACGTCACAATTGTATAACTTCTGCAAATGAGAATCGGCTAAGAGATCATTCCTAACTACGCCAAACATGCCAAACTTAAAATTATCATTTGTTAGCCCGCCATCGGCTTGAATATCTTCAATTTTTGGGTACAACGGGTTGTTCTCAATTTGTCTTTTATCACCATAGGATTTATTTGCATTTTGCATGATAAAATTAAAACAGGGAACGTCCATAGCAGTTTGCATCCTCAAGTCGTCTGTAGATCTATGCACCATTATAATACTTCCAGGATTGAAGTTTTTCTCCCATCCTTGGCTCCATGGCCGTATTAGTAAAGGCAATGAAGTAGTAACATTACTTTGTAGACTAATCTGAGACGTTGAAAGAGTTGGATTACTAAGAGCTTGATTGATGCCTCCTCTGTCTGGACCTGGGCCGCGTTTGTAAGCTGATAATGTACTGACACCTGGATCTGGGCGAGAGCTAAAATTAAACATTTAGTAAGAGAAATAGATACATATATAGTAACTTTAGTCAAATTGATAAGGTTTTATACCCTGGCCACTCCCTGATTTTGATTTCTTCATCAACGTGTTGTTGTAATATTTTATCAATTCCAATTTATGTTTTGACAACCGTTGCCATTCCGATATACCTTTTAGCACCAATCGTTTTTCACCAGTCACCTTATTTCGGACAGCGATCTGATTGCCCTTCAATTGACGCTGAAGTGTATTACAAAACAGTATTTCCTTACTAACAATATTCTTCATGTTCATCTTGTGGCTTGTGTAATGCCGTCTAATATCTGCCACTGTCAGTTCCGGACAGGTTAACCCTTGTCGTTCTAACGGCACCCGTACTTCATGTTCCCACATCTGAAACATAATCCTGTAGATCTCCTCCGGAGAAATAGTACCCGTTAGACGAGCTTCCAAATCATTCATTTTGCTTATCACACCTCTTTCTGAAGCGTTGTGGCTACAAATGGGACAGTGACCATGATCTTCCTCTTCAGCATCTACAACAGGACAAGGCTCTTCGTTATCTTCCTCTACGTCAGCCACCGGTATGGCTCCTGTCACGATGGTTTTATTTTGTTCAGGTAATATTAAATCATCAACGTCCATTTCTTTTATTACTGATGACTTATATACTTTAATCATCTTCTAATTCAAACATACCGTCAATATTACGGCTATTATCTACTTCCTCTTCAATATCTAAAATAGTAGAAAGAAGTGGTGAAAAATCCATAGAAAATGCCCTTGAATTACACTTGGACCGTAACAAATAGCACCATAATACAAACGCATGCTCAATACTCCTACCATCTGGATGTTGGTATATTTTTCCCTCGTAGAAGCAATCAAAGCCATTAAAGCGGTAAAAAATAAGCGGTACAACTGATCTCTCAATTGCTTTGATATGCTTGTATAGACGCTCCTCAGATATAAAGAAGAAAGAAATAAATTTGATGTTAAAGTTGCTGACGAAATGTTGATTCAACATGATCAAATGAACCCAATCTTTTATTGGTTTATACTTAATTATGTCTTCATATTCATCGTACGTTATCATTTTTTGAAGTTTATTCAATTGTCCAGCGGGTGCTCGTTGGTACAAGCATGTCATACTAGACACGTCTTCACCCAATTGGTTGTGGGAGGCTATCTCTTTGTCTCCGTACAGTATTATTTTATCAAACAAGACTGTTAAAATATTGTCACGAAATCTTCTCGTAATAAAGTGACGTTTTTCACGTACAATAAACTTGTCCCAATTGCATGTTTCAACAGTTGGAGCATATACCGAACTTGCCTTTTTCCAACGTCTCATGTAATTAAATGTGCTCATAAACCAATAGAAACGCGACATACACATGATCATTGCCTTCTCCGACAACCTGGCGTGATCTGGTTTTCCTTTAATTGATTCTCGAAACGATTCTACATTTAGTATTAGTTTTGAATGCATGCTCAAGACAAAATGGCTAGTCAGTCTCCAACACAACTCTAATATTTCGTTTAATTGCTCATTTGGTGTTAGTTTTTTCCATCGAAATGCAATTACATCCATAAACGATATAAACGTTGCAAAACACCACTCTTCCGGGTCTGGAAAGGTGTAAATTCTTAACCTATGTTGTTTTATGTACTCTTTATTTTTGTCTGACAAATACATGTTTGAACCATCGTATTGAAGGTGAATTAGATGCAATATAATGACAAACAGCAAAAGACTAGTGGTCCAACCTAATAATACACCTGGAATAGGACGATATAACGTATGATAATGTTCTAATAGGTATTCTGTACATTTCATGCGAAGCTCTAATATTTGGTGTAAAGAAGGCTTGTCCATTAAACCGGAACGGACGCTCAATAAGACATCGTACAAATCGACAAAATAAAGTAGCATATCGGTCTTTCCCTCTCCTATGTCAAATTGTAAAGCTTCCTCTACGCTGTGTACCCTATAAATACTTTTATATGGTGTTTTAAACATTAGACTTAGGGTTATTTGTAAGTGTATTGTTTATTCTTATATACCCTACATTTTACTGTGGATATGTAATTTTCTAAATTTATTTTCGCCATCACATGGTATGTCTTCTTTTTTTTCAAATGTTGATCATAACTATGGCATCGAAAAACGCAACTTACCAAACTATCAGTAGAAAATGCTATTATGCGTAGGGTGGGCATGTCTACTATTAAATGTGGATCTGAAGTAATTTTCTTCAACCACGCGTAAGCGTAGTTACCGATGCCTTGATTCATAAATTTTGTGTACCTGTAATAATCACGATCCAATGTCTCGTACAGCAAACGCACCCCTTCTCTAATATCCACTGGCATGGCGACACCATTGAATCGCATGCTTACCCTACTATAATCTAGAAGAAATTGTGAATCCACAAGGAGCCTCCCATAGCCTAAAATCCAAAGCGACTTCATTTGTACATATAAAAGGAGAATAAATACTTATTAAAAATTATGAAAAATGTGATATTAGCGTCTATTGTTAATATTAATTTTGTTTTTATTGGAAGACTCTTACAAGGGGCATCGACCACCAACATCAGTATAGGTAAAATAGATGAAATTGAGGAAAAACCATATCTGTCATGTAAATTTCCTATTCTTCGGTTTTGGTTCATGTGTCTAATACTGTACAACAGTATATTAATTGCTGATTCCTTTGAACCTATCTCGATTGTCTTGTATTTAATGTATTGGATACCAACCGTGTGGTGGTTTGAATACTTCTATACGTTGAATTACACCCGTGCGATATTATGCTCTAGTTTTGCTGGTAAATGGGGAACCATTTTGGCCATATGGTTTGAACCTCACGCTCTGTATTGGGTACCACCCGGCCTTTTTTCTTTGTACTGCTTGTACTTATCCACATGGTACCGGTACTGTTTGCCACATTAAAAATCAAAAGTCAAATTTTTTACGTTTCTTACACAAGCGGAGGTTGTTTCGTCCTTCAACATGGCATACAGAGTCTGTGGGTGAATTTGGGACGCCATATCTTTAGGAAAAACATATCCTGCTTTGAGGGCCTCAATTACTATTTCACTACAGTAATATCTCTTCTTGTAACCAAAATGTAATGGCCATGCATGATCAATCGAAATTAATGGTTGAAGAAAATACCCAACGTGATTGAACCTACATCCAACTGCTTGTTTACAGTAATCTAAAACAGAGTTGTATTGTTCCACGGTCGTATCTAGACTTCTGAAATTCCACTGCTTTCTACTAAAACGTTTTCGAGTTAAAAAAACGGAACCGTTGTAATGAATGCTACATGCTTGTCCACTGACCAACTCATTCTCTTTCCTATCTTCTTCCGCATCTGGAAAAAATAATTCCACATGAATTTGAGGTTCAACGCCTTCTTCGCATTGTGGCGCTATCATAGACGCCAATTTGTTCAGTATGTGAGCTTCCATAATATCTGTATCATTTCTTAAAAAACACGCGTAAATGGTACTCATTTAGATAAGTAAAAAATGAAATTTATACTTTAATTATTTTTATTTATGACTCTGTATCAGAACTCGAATTGTACGAATGATTGTTGGACGATGAACCCCCACTCGAACTGTAAGCCATGCTTTCGTTCGATGATTCATGATCACTACTCTCCGACATTCCATGGTCACTAGATTCACTCAATCCATTACTGTAACCTAATTCTCTGCCGCTGCTCTCACCAGAACTGTGGCTGCTACTGTTTCCATACGATGATGTTTGGTTGTAGCTCTGTTCCGAATATTTACCATAGCTACCGTTTGAATGTTCAGAAGTTGGGTAGGCTTCTTCACTTTCTATCGAATGGTGACTACTATACGAATGGTTGGACATTTCACTCATGTTGGATTTTTCCGATGCTGCCGACAAATTGGATGCGACACTATGGGCCGACATGTTCGATGCTGCGGAAATATTTGAAGCGGCAGATATGTTGGACGCAACACTATTGGAGGACATGTTGGACATTTGACTGGCTACGGAGACTTCAGACGCATTGGAATGCTTCGACGAGACTGATTTCGCATCCTCTTCCACTTCTGTGCTGTGATCGGAGTATACCTTGTTTTCTCGCTCAATGTGTTTGCTCAAGGCATCGTAATCGGTTGCCTCGTTCAACATACGATCAAATTCCGCATCGCTGATATGACTACTAAGCTCAATCTTTTCTCCATCCAGTAATGGGTCGTACTCCATCAGCGCTTGCAAATCCTCTTCGTCTCCATAGTCCGATTCAATTTGAACACGTTCAAACACGGGCTGGCGCGATTGCGAGATGAATTGCATCGGGGATTGGACTCTGTTTGTAGGAGATACAAGACTTGCATCCTGTGCAGGGTATAATTCGCTACTTAATTTCATAAGACCTTCCTTTTTTGGCACGCGTATGTTGCCAAATATAAATTCGCCAGCTTCTTGAGATAGGTTGAAAACTGTCAACCAGTTCTTTACCCTATCAGTTGATCTCATGTTCGTTATGAATTCATCAGCACGTTTTACCCGGTCGTTTTTACTTTTGCCAAGGACATACCTCCAAAAATCTCTTTCTTCTATCTTCGTTGCTCCTTGTATACCGGAACCGTCATTATAATTCCAAAAATTCAGGTTACTTTTATCGACCGTCCTAGGCTTTTTTAATCTAGGGTCTTCAGCTTCAACCAATTTAAAATTATTTTCAGCAACCCAATCAAACACTCCGCCCAATCGTAGTGCATTCAACGCCAGTTGATGGTAATCAATGTACCGCTTGTCTGCAACATTTTGAATCATCTTAACCATTTCCGCCTGTGTGGACCACCGGTCCATAAGTACGTCCTTGCTTAAATTTGGTACCTTTACACCATAGAAAGTTTCCTGATTTGTAAGTATTTTCATTGGCAAACTGCTGTCGTTTTCGTCTTTGAGATTTAATGTGGTGTCAATAACCAAATCATAATCAAACAGTCTAATCGTACCGTCCTTATCTATTGTCATATTTTCCAATTTAACGTCATGGTGAATAAATCTTTCCGGCCATATGGTGTGAAACTCATCTACTGCCCTTTTCCCTTGCTTTATAATATCAAACACCTTATCTTTTAATTCATCTTTTTCTAAATTTTTTACGGATTTCACCTTAAACAATTTTTCATCATCCGTTATTGCGTTACCCTCTTGGTCCTCCTCATATTGATAATATGTTTCGTTTATCCACTCCTTTAGATTCTTCCCCATGCTTTTTTGTGTGTATAATGCATTTATTTTGGCTTCAGCAGGTATGATAGCATTGCTTCCATCCTTATTCTTGAAGGTAAACTTCTTATTTTCGGTACTAATAACATTGCCTTGTAATGTTTTGACCACATGCATTTTCACTGGAATTAAATGCTGAAATTTAAACCCCTTGTTTATTTTCTGATCAAACTGATAGATAAAGTTATAATGTGATAATTGTTCTTTACCATTTTCAATAAATCGAAGGAAATAGGTATCATTGCCTTTCTTGTACGTGTATGTACCGCCTTCTACAATGACTTCGATTTCTTCAACTGGTTCTTTTCCGTAAGGCAGCAAAGCGGTGCTTACTAGTTCGCTAATTACGTCTCTGTCGCCTCTCAGTCTTACTAACCCCAATGCCCATTTATTCTCTAGTAATTGCGCAAAATCCGTATTTATTTCCTCCTCTTCTTTTCTTACCGATGTTATCTTGTTGCCTTGTTTTGTTATGGTAAGCTTTTTCAATTTCGATTTATTCGTCTCAACCCACTTACCAACTGCCTTTCTCATCAGCTCTCTGTTAATGCTGGCCCCCTCATCCTTTACGAATTGGAAAAGTTTGGTAGCTGCTTCGTTCAACTTCTCGTCATTTTCACAGTCGTCGTCGATTCCTTCCTTTATCAATGATTCCATTCCACTGATAGCAGCATATGCCTCACCGTCTTTCTTTATGATGTTACCTTTGATCTCAAGTTTTCCGGTTTTTAATTCATTCTCAAGAATCTGTTCACGTTGCATAAAACTATTATCACACGCGGTTATCTTTGCTTCTGCTTCTTCTGCTGCTTGTCGTTTTCTCTCCTTTTCTGCTTCTGCTGCTTGTCGTTTTCTCTCCTCTTCTGCTTCTGCTTCTTCCTTCTTTTTTATTAATTCGTCCGCTCTGTCGTAAATTGCTTTTTCATCAGGTGTAAATTCAGCTCTTCCATCTGTTTGAAGAGTTATCATTATATCACTCTTTACCTCTTTTAGCTCTGCTTTACTCATACGTTCCAAATAAGTAAGGTCCGGTGGAACATATACGGGTATTTTCACGCGTTTTCTATCTTTAAATGGACGCAATTTGTTGAAACGGACCGAAATTGCTTCTAGCTTGTTTGGTTTTTCTCCATCAGGTAATTTATCTATTGGTGTCCAATCATCAGGTTTCACAAACTCCTCCAAGCAGTAGATAGAGTATTTCCTCTTTTCGTTCTCCGCCCACCGCTGCCAAGCTTCAAAACCAGCGTTATCGGTGACTAAGGTTGGATCAAAGTACAAGTAATCGTCTAAGTCCCACACCTTTTTCTTCATTAACTTCTCATGTTGTACTGGATTCATCTTTGTAAACTTTGTATTGTTGTTGGTAATCCATGAATTTGTTGGTGGCACAGGGTTGTAGCCAGGTGGAAGTCTTCCCCAAGGTGGCATGGTGCAAAACACCGCGTAATGGTCCCATTCTCGTTTGATATGTCGCATGCGGTACTGATTGATGGTTTCCTGTTGATGACTCAAACGGTTCAACGTGGACTGTGCTTTAGCATACAGTGAATTGTGGTAGCCTTGAAGCCGTTTTCCAGGCGTGTCACAAGAAGGCCATTTATTCACCTGTACACCATTTGTATCACTAAACCCATCAATATAGGTGTCATAATTCTTGTCATCAAAAGAAAATTTTGCAAGACTTCGAATTAATTTTGAAACATCGTATCGTGCGTTTTCAAAACCCTCGCGACTTGTATCAATATGTATGGAAGCAGCTACAACGGGTACATCATATCCTCGTTCTTCTCTTTCCCGTTTTGGTGTTGGCTTCAATTCTCCAGACGCTTTGTATATGTCGCCTTGTATTCTCTTCATTTCCTCTATCAGGTCTTTTGGAGCGAATCCATCCAGCATGCTATTTGCCAACCGTAGGTCGTTATCCTTTATTGCCGTGAGTAATCTTGCTCCAACTTGTGGGTCCCGATAGTGCAACCGTTTTACTAAACGATGAAGGTAATTAAGATTTGTTACATCATTGTTGCTAACTGTTTCCCCATCTTGCTTCTTTTTGATAAAAGGAAACGACTTAAAATTCTCAGGTATACTGTCGGGTCTGCTTGTAAACATGTACATGTAATTAGTCTTTTGCGCGCCTGCTTCATCTTCTTTTGTGTTGTCTTCAATATGCGTCCAATATTCACCCATTTTCTTATCCAAATCATTTCCATCATAATTAATACTGTAGGCTTCATACAATAGTCGTTGCGTTTTTGTTAGGGCATTGAGTGATGCACTTGTCTTTGCTCTATTTGCTGCTTGTTTTAACTTTTCTATAATATCGCTTGATACTCCAGGATCACTCATAATATTATACACAAAGGCATCTTAATATATACTAGATTTTCATAGTTCAAGGGTATAAATGATCATGTACCTCTTGTAAATGAAAAAGTGCACCTGTTGTTCCTCATGTAAAAAGAAATCCGATGGGTACCTCCAGAATTTAAGAGGTAGTAAACTAACAAACAGTAAGTACCACTACGTGATGGTCGCTGTGGTTTTTGCTGTAGTTTCCTTCTGGTTTGTTAAAGATGTGGCGGAGGACGGTGAGAAATTTGTATACTATACTCCTAATACACAACACTTCAACCGACCTCCAGCCACCTTTTTAACTTCTCTTGAATTCGACCAAGATGACATTCAAGAGAAGAAACAAAACATGGCCTGGCATATGGACTACAGTTGTGAAGCCACTTCCAATGATGTTATCTTCAGTTTTCAGTACGTGCGATCAGAGATTACGAATCATACGTACAATGATCACATTTTCATGCTGTGCAAATCCCATCGGGCTTTCGGAAACGCTGAGATTGTCTATGAATCGGACGAGAAAATTTTATGCACAGAAGAGTACGCTGGTGTGCTGTTGAAGAAAAAGCGAAGCATGAACGTGACCATAAAAGCGGTTGACATCCACCAGTGGAAACCCATTGAGTACAAAACACAAAACGAATTAGAAAGCTGCCAGGTATCACACGCCGTTGAAATGTTGAATAATAAATGGAAGGTATAAATAAATGGAAAACTTGTACATAATGGCAAATCTTCAAGGTGGCTTATACTCCAGCAACGCACAGGTTCGACGAGTGTTGAAGGTGTTTTTACAAGTTCACGAATGTAAAGTATGTGGACGTTTTTTCACAGAGATAGAAAATTTAGGTAGTTGGAACTGTACCTATCATCCCGGAACGTGGGACTACGTAAAACGACACTGGACGTGTTGCGGAGAAACAGAAAGGAAGAATATTGGTCCTCATAGTTATTTAGGAAACTTCTATCAAATGAACCCACAGGAGAGATTGAACATGCCTGGACCACATTCAAAAGGTTGTATGCGATGTGATTGTGTCTCAAAATATAAAAACCCAGTGCCACAAAATGCAGTGGCGTTGGAGGATATTGCTTCCATTATACCACAGATGAGTGCGCATGGAAAGCCACTACAAGAAAGGAATGGAATAGAAAAGGGAAGGAAGCCAAAGATAGTAAGGAAAGAATGTTGTCCAGAAATATTTTTCGAGTAAAAAATTATACGTCTACATTAGTTAAGTGGTTATATGAAGTTCGAACAAAATATTCCGTTTGTTTTTTTGTCTGTTTATAATGTCCAACGTGAAGCACAAACGTCAACATAATTATTATAATGAAGAAGGAAGACTGGTACTGGCGGTTTAAATTAAACATACACGTATGTACCTCATCTACCCAATACATATTCACAAAGCAACAGAAAATTTGTATAATAAATTCAAATGTCACATAGTGCATTTTTGTATACCAATCCACTTCTATTGATTCAGTTTGCATCACGTACATCAGATCTTTGTAATAAGTATCGTATTTATAAACTGTTGCATGAATGGAAGCGACCACTGTTAAGAAAGGGACAATATATTTCATATGGGAGCAATCGTCGATGTCAAAAGCCACTAGTACCCACAGTACAAAGATGTATGGAGTGTAGAAGCGTTGAACATATTCATAAATAACTTTTTGTTTTCGTTTCGTTATTAAACGTGGAATATAGGACACGTGCAACTGTCGTTCATCATCTTTCTTCATTTTTTAATATTTTTAACATACTTATACTCTACCACTATTTTAATAATGGATCTCCAACATGTCCTGATAGGGTTGGGTATACTTATACCTTCCTTAATCGTGCTTTCCTGTGGACTTCGCCTCTTCGGTCGGAGGCACAATTTTAGAATACAATTGTTTGCACTTGTTTTCTTCAGTGTCACTATCATCGGGTCCTTCTACTATATTTTCGGATCCGCTGTTGCTCTATACCTCGTCTCAGGGTTAGGTTTAGGTATAGGGTTTGCACTCCGACCCATTTTTAGTAAGATACTCTCCGGTGCAATTTTTGATGCTACACACGTAATGGATTCCATTCAAATCAAAGTTAATGATATTGAAGGTAGAATTATTCAGGTTGGCTTGTTGCACACGTGGGTGTTAAAAAAATCCAAAGCTGAGGACGGAACAATAAAGAATAAATTGTACATGGTTGGAAATAAATATCTTGAAGACAATCCAGTTGAAATCATGTTGGATGACGGGCAAGTGGATGCGCTCAAACTAGGAAATTTACCTTTTTTGTTGCCCGGCGAGCACGGACCTGTACAGAATCTACGGCAAATGAAGTTTGTGTAGACTTTCTACGTTCTATATTGTTGCGTTCTCGTAATAAATTTTCCTTTTCAACAGGTTGCAAAGCCGCATAGGATATAACAGCCCCTAGTAGAAGAGAACATCCAGAATATAATGTCCATATTCCTGCATGTAAAAGATCTACATTACAACTCATTTTATGTATAAAAATTTGTTTATATACTATTCTCTCATAAATATAAGCTCTTCCCTGTCTATAATCGATTGCTTTAATTTCGTAACAAAACTTTTTAACATATCTAACGTGTCTATGGTTTCTGCATACCGGTATATGCTTAAATCGGTTGCTTCCAAGTTCATTTCAGTATTGTATTTTAAATTTAGTTGCAAACAGACATTCATCAGTTCAACTTTTTTTTGGAACGGTCTGGCTGGTGCTTCTACAATTCCCTCATCTACACGCTTTCTTTTCATTTACACTATAAATAAACAAATGTAAACTTATATACAATGAACAGATCATTTAAAGTCCCTTTAGAATCGATGAATTATTTACATTCATGTTTTGTACAAGATCCAATCCTTCACATGTGTAGTCACCTGATAGCAAGTCAATTATTAAACAATGGAATCTCTTTTTGTAAAGGCGGTTGTCGAGACAAAAAGATGGAAGTAAATGCTAAATTGAGATCAGATATTGAAGATATTTGGATTCCATTCACAAAAGACCTGTTAGACCAGGTGCTGTGTTTTGGTTTCGCTGTAGTAAGCGTGAAAAATAATCTTCCACAAATAATGAATCTCGGGCAGTATCATTTAGAGGTCACAGTAGAACAAAGTTCGTACACCTATCGAGTCATGAATGTATCCTCCGTAGAGGACGAAATACCAAACACCATTGTATTTGATCAATTCGGTTTTAGAATAACGCCAACTGGTCAATTCACTTCCTTAGTACACAAAGTTGTTCCACGATTACTGTTTCTTAAAAGATTAAGAGAAACAGCCGTTGCTATGGAAGTGCGTAGAGCGGAGAATACTGTATTTACAGAAATACAAGAAAATACAAACGCTGAGAAAAAAGAAGGCGTTGACTACGACTTTTACGCGGACTCTAACACATCTCAAATTACACAGGACATGCGTTTCCAACGTAACACAACAAATGTTAGTATTTTAAATCAGCAAATGGATTTATATGATAAATATTTGGGTAAAACGCATGCAAAGAAGGCAGAGAAAACTTTAGAAAACGTGGTTCCTCTCCCAGGTGGTCAACATCTTGTTAGTGGACCTCAAAACACCGGTAGAGGAGATTATGGTGGTATTCATAAAACATTAATTGAAGATGTGTGTTCAACGCTAGGTGTTCCTCGTAGCATGATCATGGCAGAAGGAGGAGGTGGTTTAGGTTCAAAAAGTGATACAGAAGGCCAGCATGAAGTTTTCCAGGCGACTGTTTTGTTCTGGAAGAAGAAATTAGGTATGGTATTAAGTCATATTTACAATATCATACACAAACAAGAAATAAAAAAAGGTATTGATTTTACGAAGGAAAAGGATGTACATGAAGCAAAATTAAACCACAGTGTACAGGTATTTTTCCCGGTGACTCCATTTGTTAGCAACGAAACTCTTCGTACATTGTATGAACAGGGTGTGATTGATTTTAAGACGTATGCAAAGTATGCGATAGCGAATGTTAGCCTGCCAATTGAAGATTTGAATCCTAAGTACTTGGCAAAAGGTCCACCCATCGATGAACTTCTTTTCGAGCGTCCTCCAACACCAGAGGTACAGATGCAAAATGGTGGAGGGGCTAATTCAAATAGTAAAAGAAAAGCTAGTGAGGGTAAAAAGGGTGGAGAAAGTAAAAAAAGCAAGAAAACTAATTCTGAAACTACAGCTTTAAAGTAAATTAATAAAGTTATTCAACATGTAATCTATCATCTTGATCGCCACTGATTTCATAATCCAATTTCTGAATGAAATGGTTACCTCCTTTCAGTTTCACTCCAACAAACATTTTACCCGCTTCTTTACTGGTTGGTATACTTACAGACGTTGTTTTCTCATTCCTATCGTCTGCCTGTATCTTCTCAACAATATCGGCCAAAGTACCGCTTTTCAATTCCATGCAAGTGCTAGAGGAATGAATACCAGATCGAACGGCGTTCAATCGCAATGTAAGGTTATTAGTTGTGAGCATAGGGATAAGTTTCTCTAGTGATAGACTCTCTGAGTAAAGGTCTGCTGTTTGGTACAATCTACTAGATCCTTTCTCAGTAACAATAGCATTATTCCCTTCAAATAAATCTCTTCCTAGAGTTTTAATTTGGTTAATGTTCCTTTCTTGAGCGGCTCGTTTTTGTATATTGTTGCTTATTGAAGCTCCAGTTGGAATTGGTACCACATCAATTTTCATCGTTACTCTACTTCTTGTAGCAGATGGTGTAGCAGTTTCTGTCATGACTTTGTTCTGTTTACTCGTGATGAAACTCATATCTTTATTTATGGCAGACAAGTATATATAGAATAAAAAAATAAATGAGACGAGGAATGGCGCAAATTAATGCACCAGTTCTGGTAGAAAGACTTGAATTTATTCATGATTTTTACGATAAAATTGTAGAAAAAAATCCTACTTCTTCAGCGGAAGATATAGTAAACTTCATTAAAAAGTTTCCAGATGTGTGTAAACAGACTTGGGACGACTTTAGAGACAATTGGAAAAGCAATCTAATACTCACGGTCTACCCTTATTTTTTAAAGGCAGATCTTTCGCCACTAAAAAATGAGCTGGACAATTTAGACGATTTTTTAGCTGGTAAATATAATAAGGAAGATGGGGAGTGGGATAAGAAAGAAGCATCAACACGTAAGGAGTTGACTGATATATTGTTGGACCAAGTTTCATTCGATTTATCAAAAATTACTATAAAGGGATAGTAAATGTGAATTAAATGGACACTACAGAGCTTAACCAACGTTATCCAAACGGTATCCCAGAGAAGTTGAAGGAAGACTTAGCCAAGTTCGAAAATTTAATCAACAACAAAGGCGTTGTTCGTGTGAAGATCTTATCCAATTTCGGCCAGGATTTAGAACAGTCTTACACAAAAGGTTATCCAATTTACAAGGGGTTTGTAATAGAATTGAACCGCGATTATAAATTGAGTGAACATGATAAATTTTGGCTCCACCCACAATTAATGAAAACACGCAATCTTTACAAGTCCAACGGAGCAGACGTGAAGGAGAAAGTTGCAAAGACTAATTTTGACATATCTGCTTACGCATCTTCAGTAGCACTATATTGTACGCATTCATTCGATGAAATTGGTGGATATAAGGAACAAAATTTTGTTATTGTAGACACATCAAAAGACGACATTAGCGAAACGGCATTGGATCATTGGTTCAACGAAAAAAGTTTGTTAAAAGATGTGTACAATGAAATGCATACGTTGAAGTTCGACGGTCAAACCATTAAAGAGCATACGGATGAATACATCAGCAACATAGTTAACGAAGTTGGTGACTTAGAAAAAGTTTCTTCATCAAAATACAACGTGTTTTACAAATCGAATAACTCCTTTTTGTTTTATAATCATGCGTTGAAAAGTGAAGGAAATGAAAAGTGTCTAGTTCACATCAGCCCTATGATGGGATACGTTTCTATTAAAGGACGAGGTAAGGAGTTTGAGTCTGATTTGATGTCTACCAACCAATACTTGAACATTAGTGATTTTACAGAGGAGCAACGAAGACGAGCTTACATTAATTGCAAGTGGGACGGAAAAAATGTTGTTAACACATTCACCCTACGTAAACCCGTTGAACATTACAAACAATGGTTGGGAGAAGAGAAAACAGTGTCCTACAGAATGGAAAACGGTTATTTCTCAAACACACCGCATATTGTGGAAAAGCTGGCGCCAAAGCTTGTTCTTTTCCTCACACCGGAAAGTACACTCATACCTGAAGAAAAAGAAGTGTATTCGCATGTGAAGAAAAACATTTTAAAATTACCAGCTACAGAAGAGCTGCTTAGCAAAATGATTAAAAACCATTGGAAAAAAGTGTTCAGTAAGAAATACATCAGCAGTGGTGACAACCTTGCGTTGCCACGTGAATTATTGAAGGAGTTGCTAGAGGAAGAATAAATATTTATTATACATTATTAGACGCTATACTCATACTCAATTTAAACATATTCCCGACGTCAGCATCATTGTTGATTTGAAATGGATTTACACTTGAATTCACTTTATAATCTAATCTACTACCATCCGCATGGAAATAATACAAAGTATTATCACTATACTGTACATGTCTCCAGTAATTCATGATCCTACGCTTCTCCATGTTAAGCCTGGTATATGTACTGTCTAAATTGTATCTTTTTTGACTTAAGAAATCCGAACCTCTAATCCCAAATGCAACTAATTTTGCGAACATTGTTCGAATGCGTGGGGTTGAAACGAATAAGTTTAAAGGAACTCTAGATAAGTGTTGGTGCTTTTGGGTGATGGCCACGTAAGCTTCCTCGATGTGGCCATATATAGATGGTGATAAGTAAATAATCCCCTCAATCCACGGAGAGTCAACGTAATAACTATGGAAGTTTTGATTTGCTTCATTCATACTTTCTTTCTTACTTTTAAAGCTACATGAAAATCCCGATCCAACCTTACCTACTTCCTTAGTACCTGATGCTAAGTGCTCCGCTTGGTTTTCTGACGGAGCCACCCAATACTTCGACATTTTCTCATTCGTGAATGAGGTCACAAGCATCACGAACTGGTACGTAGGGTGTTGACGTAAATCTATAATTTTATTTTCTCTTTTATGTTCCCAATTCAACGTTTTGTCATCTGGCTGTGTCATCCATGGAGGAAGAGAAGCACGAACTTCTTCTTTTCTTTTCTCATTCGTATTGCCGTCGGACAGGTCAGCCGCTGGTAATTTGTCATAATTTTTTCCTAGGCTTAATTCTGATGTTGCGCCTTCAAAATTGATCTCCTGTGTTTTAAAAGCATTTGCCATTTAAGTAAAAGTTGTCAATATTTATACTCCAACGGGTCAAGTGAATCAGATAATATAGATTATATATTATCTTTAAAAATGAAGTAACTAAAGAAATGAGTAAAGTTAACAAAACCGAAGTAAGCAAGCAAGAAGAAACCCCACTTTTAGACGTGTCTAAAGATTTGGCTGACGGACAAGTAAGTGCCGAAGACAGTTCAATTGGTAACACACATTCCAGACGTGTCGTAGTCTCGTGGAGTGGAACTTCTGACGAATTGAAACATGGCGCATCGGTGTCTATCTCCAACGGCGCTGATTTGTTTAAGCCACAGTACGATATTGAGAAGTTAGACGAAGAATCAAAAAGCGCTATGAGCAAATTGGATATGAGTAAAGGTATCGTTACAAACATTAAATTGAAGAGTGTCTTCAGTAATGTTGACGATTCTGTCACCTTGTCGATGAATCTATACAAGAACAAACCACAAATTGTCAACAATGTTGGTCATTTGTACACTCCAACGCGTACAGACATGGGTACCGTTCATACATCTTCAATGGATGGGTATGAGAATCTTGCCTCTGTTTTGCCGTATGAAAAGGCTAGAATGGACACTGATGTGTATGTACCTTCTAACCTATTGAACAGTAGGTTCATTGACCAATATGGGGGTTACACACTTGAAAATCTCTGGAGCAACATTGTGAGTTTCCCAAACAAAGATTATTTTTACGTGGACCGCAATCATATACTGTTGAAGGTTATTAATAGGAATTGGGAAATGTTGGGAATGAACTTGGACCAAGAAGCTAGTCGCGAAGGCAGCTACGTGAAGGTGCAAAAAGATATTGTTAACAACGTGATCAGTCAGTTGTACGAGAACATTATCAGCCAGATCCCTTACACTGAATTTGATAACTTGAGTGTTAAATTTCAATCCAATGCACCTAGCAAGTCGGACGAGTTGAAGTTGGTGGCAGAGCTGTTGGTGGAATACAAGTTTCCAATGGGTAACCTAGAAAACGAAGCAGACACCGAATAAATATATTTTATAATAATACTTTATCGTTTATTTAATTTAAAAATTTATTTCTACTCTTTTTCATATAATACTTTTTTTGATGTTGATTGACCTTTGTCAGATCATACTGTTTTGAAATATCGTAGAATGGAAGAACATACTTTATATCGCTGTAAAATGTTTGCTCATTATACGTTGGAACATAAAGAGGAGCTTTTTTCAATGCTCCATTTTTGATCGTATCTTTTAAATAAGTAAACAGTGACGTTTTAACAGAGTATTTTCTTTTCAAATCGTCTGTGCAGTGATACAGTGATAACCCATCAAGTAAAAAAAGTAAACCAAATCCTTTTAATGTTTCTTTTTTCAAATCTACTTTTATATTTTCTGGTCGATATGGCATGTATTGATAATTTCCCTGAAGCTCTTCCAACTGTGTTTTATTTTTTTTCGTCAACCTTCCCGATTTTTTTAACGCAATACTGCTGAAGTTTTTACACACTTCTATTCTCTTTTCTACTCTGTCTCCCTTACGAGATTCAATCAATTTGTTTAAACTAATCGATAAAAAAGCCTCGTAGTTCACATTTGTAAAAATCATTCGATATATTTTCATTAGTTGATCACCTGTGCATTTTAATGTCTGATCTACTGCTGAAACACCTGCAATATTGTATACGTAATTATACGTTGAATTTGCAGCGCATACGACATTACCAAGTCCAAATTTCCCATTGTATTTTGTAAGGGCGTAAATAAAATTGCATGATGCCTTCAGAAGTGCTTGCATTTCACTTTGATTTCTCCAACCGCTGGTGAAAATTGAACGTTCCTTTACTGTCGATCCTAAGAACACTAAAAATTTATCAAAATGTTCCCGAATATGAAAGTATCCTACCAATGATCTACCATCAAAAATGGAATAATTGCGTCGCGAGTCAAAAAAATAACGCATGGGTATTTCTTTAACTAAGTGCTTATAGCATAGACGGAAAATTTTTTCATTCTCATGGATTAATCCATGTAATAGAAATGGCATTACTGTTTCCAATTGTAATGATGTGGTGTTTGTCGTCATTAGTTGCTCTTCATTCAACGCAATGTAGTAAATGACGAATTTCTTGTCTTCCGGGTGAATAAACATTCTTATTCCAGAGGTAGTTTTTTTGTAAGAGCAACGTAACGACTGGTACGGTATCACCTGGTCGAAATAACATAAAGTATAAAATAGTTGCTCTTCATACGTTTTGTCGAGATCGTACATCTCATACTTTTGTATTTGATGCGATTGTAATACATGAAAACCATGGAAGCGAGATGGTGACCCAAATTTATATATTCCATTCCACCGTCTGGTGCCTGGTTTTTCTAAAAGCACATCCAAAGAAGCAATATTAGACATTTTTAAACGTTGTGTTGAACTTTCTTCTTGTTTTGTTTGATCTTTATACTATAAAAAATGTGATAGAATCTGCTGGAGGTGTATATTCAGTGTAGATGTAGCTGTGGGATTAATATAAGTTTTGTAGAGCAAATCGATATAAGTTTTGTAGAGCAAATCGATAAAAATATAGTAAAAAAAAAGGTCCGTAATAATATAACTTTAAAAACCCTAAATTTAACTCTAACTAATTATGAAATGTTGGGTCGAACTCTAGGATTTTTTACATGCACTTCTGAGCCACCCCGGTCAGTTGCTTGTTCATCTGTTGTCCATAGTTCTCCGTCAACATTGTATTTGTCGTTTGGATCTGGCTTTGCACCACTCAAGACGCGTGCATAATCTAAAGATTCATAAAAACTATTTCCATATTTTGGATGAAATAGTATTTTACCGTAAAGTTTATGAGATTTTAAACAACTTCGTATCATTTATAAAATTATTCTTAAAATAAATACTACACTGACGCTGTTAGAGTGATGTGGTCCATGGTTGAAACAATTTTGTGTTTTTTTACTAGATCTCTCTCCAACCTTTCCGCTAAAATAACTGCTTCTTTTGCTCCACTAGAATCACCGATGAAAACTCTAAAGTTATGGTGCTTTCTCTTACTGATTTTCTTTACCACTTTTTCATAAATTTCTTTCTTATACAAGGCTTTTACCCCCTCTTGTTTTAAGTAATTTTTTTGAACTGACTTGTTAATTCCGTATCTACTCGTCTTGTCTGCACAGGTTGGAAAATCATCCCTTATATCGAAGTAGACGTCCGTGCTCCTTAATTTTAATTCTAAATGATCATGGCCAAAGCTTCCAATATACATTTACAATGCTTTTTACAGTAATTTATACTCATGCATGTAAAATGATACAAGGATCGAAACACACACTATAGTCTTCCATTTTATAAGCTATACCATTTTGTATTTATAGTCTTTTCAAACCTAAATAAATCATGAATATACTCCTCCATCATATTTAAGGTTGCCTCCGTATATGGAAATAGCATGTATCCCTTTATTTTATCGTCCCGTAAATCTGTCCACACCCTAGTCCACAATGTAATATTATCTTTATAAGGTTTTAGCAGAGGCCTGTAGTAATTTGGTGACACCACAGAGCGATTAGTGATACTAAATCGGTACGGACTTATTGTTAGACTGGTGTTTAGCATAGGAATAGCATCCAAATCCTCTATTTTTTCTATATAGGGAACAAACTTGTAGTGTTCGCTTTGCTTAACAAAGTTTTGTAGAGCAAATGGATATGAATTCAATTCTTCTTTTTTCACTACTATCATACATGGTAGCTTATAATTATTAATAACTTTAATAATAGGGACTGTGAATTCATTCGGCAACCCATACAACCCAAGCGATATACCTGGATCAACATTCTCTTCAAAGAAAAGATATTTAATACCAACTGGAAACATAACAGTTAAAAAAAACACATATAAATCCCTCATCTTTTAAAAACAATACAAAGTATTTATACGATGCAACAACTCCAACATTACGATTTTGATACTTGCTGGCAGTACCATGACCAAAGGCGAAATGCGAAATTGGATAAAAAGTACAATCTTATGCAAGAAGTGGGTGAACGTGAGCAAATGGAAGAAGCAAGACAAGAATGCAAGCAATTATGGCTGAGGCAAAAACTCGCGGGAGAAAAGAACGCTTCTAAACCTATGGCATGTCACTATCCACTAGTGAAGCAATGTTACAACCACCATTGCTTGAACGAGGTCAACTGGCAATGGGCATGCCAAAAGAATTATTGCGCTGGAGATCGTTGCGTTCAACAATTAATGCCTTATGTAACTCGTAAGATGCAAATGAATTGTATCAACATGGAATTGAAGCGTTATTGGGAGAACTTCGAAAAGGAGCTTGATAGTGTTTCTAACCACTCTCCAACGTCTGTGAGCGACATTGAAATTGAAGACGAAGGTATGTTCTCTATGGAAGATATTACGCCGCTGGATTTACAGGAAATTGACCTATATTGTCACGAGTCTCTCATTTTTGATATTAAAGACTTAGAATGCGACAGTGTTTTAAATTAAAAGAAGAAAAAGAAGTGAAGGTGAGATATCACAACCCGTTGTACACAGTAATACTTTTGTTTACACACCCAATATGTTGCTGTTTAAAACATAAAAACACTTAAGTACTATCAGATCTTAATCTACGTTTACTTTTACATAGTTTACTCTCCTTCCGTTCAAGTTTCCCATAGCTTATTTATTAGATGCACGATGCTTTATATACTGATCATAAAAAATCATATCACAACTACCGCAAAGTTGTGTTCCGTCCCCTCCTGTGTCGTACCACATGAGATGACGAAGTGATCGAGCATGATGGCCACATCCATGACACTCCAACGCATCACTATTCCCGTGAATGTTTAACTTTCTGTCGTGAGATGGAAGTTCATTAGGGTCATAAAATTCCTCCACGTTAGGCAATTCTTCATCCTCAGGTAAATCAGGCCAGCCAATATTATACCCTTCTTCAATCCACTTCTTCAATACAATAGTTGGCGACTCTCTACCGTCTGATTTCTTAGGTGTTGGAGCAGATGTTTCAAAAGAATCACTTCGTTTTCTTTTACTACCGTGAATCTCCAGCATATTATCGGCAGTCAACTGGCTAACTTCTGCATTTGTTTCTCCATCATCGTTTTTTTGCATTTGGTTTTCAGCAACTTTCTTTTTTAATAAATAATCAATTGGTATCATGCCAGCTTTTCCAGCAGCAACAGTAAGTACACCCAATTCTTTAGCACTCATGTTAAAACTTGTATTATATCCTTTTCGTGGCATATTCAACAGTACGTTTATTTTTTCTTTTGCGCTTGGAAGTGAGGTATCTATGTGTGTATTAAGATGTAGAGCAAAATATCAAAATTAATTCAGTGCTACGTGGGATAGAGGTACCATAACCCTAACTCTAACCATAACTTGTAGAAAAAAGTAAATGCTCTACAATTTACATGTAAGCGCACGTGCTTACCATAGAGGAAACAAAAGAAAAACTTCAACGGAACGAATAGAAATATCACCAGTATATAAAATAAAAAGAATATAAGTAAAAAGATGCCTACCGAAAGTAAAAGTTTACACTCTTTATTGAGTGTGGTGTCGCCACCGCAAAGTGTCTGGGCACGTCAATATGCGTATACCGCACATGGCGTGAAGAAATTGAGCTACTCGTTTATTGCTGCCACGGAGCACGAGTTGTGGGAACAATATATACAAAAAGGAACACTAACCATTTGTGAAGTCATCGATTCCAAAAAGCCATGCCATCTCTACATTGACATTGATGTTAATTTGAAGGAAACACCAGGAATAAAAGTGTACGATTGTTGGAAAGCTGTCCAACCTATCATATCTGGTCATTTCAATATTTTGTACCCTGACGTTCCGGTCGATTATATTGTCATGGACTCTTCCAGCAATAAGAAAGGTTCTCTTCACATCGTAATAAAGATAAAAGGATACCTTTTCACAAATGCTAGTCATTGTGGTGCTTACATGAGAGTACTTCAAAAGTTTATTGAAACGGAACACCCTGGTGTTGAAGGAGCATTTCAGTTCTTTGATATGTCAATTTACACCCGGAATCGTTTGTTTCGTATGCTAGGGCAAACTAAGGCAGGTCAAAAACGATATTTAAGAAGTCACTGTGATTTTACATTTGAGAATTGGAGAAATACACGAGTTTGTCCTGTAAGCTCCAACGCCGAACTTATTACAACTCGTGAACCAGATGGAGGTGTTCCAACATACACCAGTGGTAGTAAGTACGGGGCTGGTGAATGCACTGTGGTATCTGGATGGGTGCCTAAATGTGTAACTGGAGAAATCTACCAGTTTTTATCCAATGAAGTGGGAAAAATAGAACGTATGGTATTTACAGGTAAAAACATGAAGGTAATATGTAATACCAACAACCGAAATTGTAGATTCCAAAAGAGGAGGCACAAGAGCAATGTTATGTACGTTGTTATAAATTTGGTCAACCGGAGCTACCACATTAAATGCCACTCACAACATTGTAAAAAGAAAAGAAGTAAAGTGTTCTTTTTCGACGAACGGCTGAGCAACGTTATAAACGAATGGATGAATAACAAAGTAGGTTCACAACCCGTCTAACGCATTGACTGTCAATTCTAGATCTTTGTATGCTATTTTACAAAACTTACTATCGAATAATTTCTTCAACAGATCACTAATGGTGTACACATTCGGAATATACCATGATTGCTGGCGGAACCACTGTCGTATTTTCTCTTGGAGTAGTTCGTTAAAATGTCTAAGTTTAAAATAATTATTACAGACTTTTTGGTATTTTTTTTGTAGTACAACATGATGTACAGAATCATCCAATGTCTTACAAATGAGCTGAACACCTGCTTCACACAACGGAATTTCAACCTTATCAATACAACAAATAGTATTTTTTGGTATTGAGTTTAGCTGTTGAATTAAATAACTGTTGTGAATTATGTTTAGACATTCACGAAACTTCTCTATGTTGTACACACTTCCACAAATTTCCGCTCTCATTTTATTAAAAACTATGGTATCTCTCGTCGCATGCGTAGGAGGCTGTAAACTACTACTTTTGTTTTTCATAAGATCTAAATAGTAGTACGTAATTACATTTTCTAGCTGATGTTCTGTAATCATTTCTTGTAAAAAGTCGTAAATTTATATGAGCTACTATAAATTGTACATGGATTTTACCATAATGAAGGAAAGCTCCACGCTAGTAGCCTTTATAGGTATTTTAGGAATATTGACGGGATTCATTTTTGTTAACAATTCAAATTATGGATTGCCACCGCTTCCAACAGGCTATGTTCTTTCCATGATCCTTTTAATTTTAGGAAGTGGTGGATTAATTGGATCTGTTATGCTAATATTACATGAAAAGATTTCAGACAGCAAAAAACAATTTTATTACTTGAATCTCGTGCTAGCCTGTCTAATCATTGGCTTAGGAATTCAAACAATCGTTAATCACCCGTTGGAAACCCCCAACTGTCCTTGCGCTCCAAATTATTGGGGAAAAAATTGCGAACTTTGTAAATGTTTCATGGGTTCATGTAATGATGGTGGCGAGGGAGACGGGAGCTGTCTATGTGATATAGGATGGAGTGGAGAGATATGTGATGTGTGTGCTCCAACGTTTCAAGATAATACAGACAGTGGGGGTAGATGTTCACAATGTAAAAGGGGATTTTGGAAAGAAGAGGACGGATGTAAAGAGTGTTATCCCGGGTACATGGACTCTAGCACTGGCGCATGCAACCAATGCGCACCCACCTGGCTTACCGAAAGTGACGATTTAGGGTTGTTGTGTCGAAGATGTAAACCTGAACATTATGGTGGCTATTGTAGATACACAAATTCAACGTTATGTAAAGAAGACGGTGACACTCTAGCATTTGCGAAGGATAATGATTGGCATCGTGCCAACGTGTACACTGGTAACACATGCACCCCCTCTGGTAGATCATGCAAGAACCCTTATGACTGCCAGGATGGTAGTGGAGATTCTTTTAACTGTAAAGGACAATGTGTTAAAGATGATGAAACAAACGGGCAAATATGTGAGAATACATTGGAATGTGAATCAGGATTTAAATGTCTATTTAAAACATGTTGTTTAGAAAAGAAAGTATCCGACGGATCATGTCAATGTGGACGCTCTGGTTACATCTTCGACGGCACTATGTGTCTAAAGTGTCCTGGATTCGATGGTATTTACTCTGCATCTATTTGTTCAGGACATGGGACATGTGCCGCTGCCTACGCCGGCGATCCAAATAGTGCTGAGATTGTAAGTATCAATTGTGTTTGTGCACCACAGGGCGATCAACCTTTACCCACGTGGAGTGGAAAGGAGTGTGGTTGTTTAAAGAATACTGAAAATGGAACATGCGTTGAATGTTGGGATGGCTTTTGGGGATCTCAGTGCGATCCATGCCCTGGAGGACCAGGTTTAGCACAGTGTTCCAAGCACGGTATATGTAATGATGGTTTGACTGGCGATGGCACCTGCTCGTGCGATGTAGACGTCAAATTCAACGGCTTGGGAAGCTGGAAAGGGGATACCTGTGACGCGTGCATGAATAGTGATTTTTACGGCGATAGTTGTCAGACGTGTCCCAACTTTGTTGTGGTTGGTTGTAATGCAAACACCAATCCATTCTTACCAAATGAATGCACTACTAGTTGTGCAACACAAACCTGCAATGTCACCACAGGTTTTTGTGAATCATAAATAATATAGTATAAACATTTTTCTAAATCATAATAGATATGAATTTTGTACCTACGTTAGACATATCTGGAGAACAATTTTTATTAACTCTGTGCAAAAAAACACAATTAAAGTATTGTGATAAAGTAGCGGAGGAGTTTAAAGGGATATTAGAAAATGCGAAACGGTATGGGAACTATTCTAAAGAAGTGTCAAGCATCGGCTATAATAACCACTTAGAAAAGGACTTGAAGAAGCACATAAAAAGTTCAACACGTGTGGCAGAAGCCATCATCAATGAAGATGCTCTGAAGGGTATAGAAGACAAGTTAACAGATGTGGACACAAAAAAGGAATTTGAAACACTGGTAAAGACTATAGTAAAAGCGTCAGAACCTCAGGAAGGTTGGTTCAACACCATATACAATACCATGACTGGTATTGTTAACTACATATGGGATATAATAGCAGGTATAGCAAAGAGAGTATACGATAGTGCCAGTAAATGCCTTAAAGATAAGAGGTGTTTGACATTTTTAGCGATTGCTTTATGGATTGTTTACTGTCGGCTATACGGCACCACAACAGTGACCAAAGAAGGAGGTTGGGGGTTTGGAGCTGCCAACCCTGGTGAATATCCAATGCCTTATTACACACGTGCTCAAACCGTCAGCCAAACAAGCGAACCATGTCAAATGACGTGGAATTTACTTGAATACATCAAAGAGTTTTTCGTGGAAATTTTCAGGACGTTGAAACAAGGGTTTTTGTCCATGTTTGGTTTAAACGATGACTACATTATACCTACAAACATAAATTGGATGGCTTCTGCTGAGGAATGGGACAAAACGTTGTTTCGAGTTGGTACCAACGTCGCATCTGGTGTAGGTTGTAGTGGAGCTTCGTATTTTGCTGGTGTAGGAGCTAGCCTAGCATCTACAGGTGTTGGATTAGCACCTGGTGCTCTTGTTGGAGGAACCGCATTAGTTTTAGGATCGTTATGTTACGGTGCATCATCACTGATAAATACTGGTGTTATTGACCCCATAACAAAAGAAGAGTATCTTCAATACGAGCGTCTGCTAGTGCGTCCATTCATTATTGATTTGGAACGAAAAATATTTAATTATACTGTTGAAAATCTAAGCGAAGAAACAAGAGAACAATTCAAAACACTCAACGATTATTTTTTAAAGTTAGCAGATTTAGTCACCGGAATGAGAGCATTCACTGTTAATTTGGGAAAGATTGTGAAGAGTACTTACGGTAAGGCAGCTCTTGGTGGTGCTCAAGCAGCATTTACAACGGCACAGGGTAAAATGGAAGAGTATAACGAGCAAAGTAAAGAGCAATGGAAAGAGGAAAAGAAATTATTGTTACAAAAGGAACGACTTGTAGTAGACAGGTTAGTTTTAGAAGCATCACAGTATTTCCAAACAATTGATTGGAACAGAGCCGATACATTCAGCAACGATACCAAATTGACCATTTTGTTACACTTGGTACACGTTGGGCTCATTGAACGTAGTTTTGTAACAAAGGCAAAAAGAACAGGAGCAATCAGCAAAGCGTTCAATTCAAAGAAGAGAATTATAAATAAATTCTTCGATAGTTCAGTCGAGTTAAAAAGGAGAAGGCCAAATTTAAAATTCTAGTATATAAGATTATTTCATATATCATAAATGTCTTACACCTATCCAACCAAAAAAGGTTATTTTATTTACTCCAAATCCGATTGTTTAGCATGCGTTGAAGCTAAGAAATTTTTGCCAGAAGCAGTCTCTGTCAACTGTGATGAATATTTAAAAGGTGATGTAGATGAATTCTTAGACCACGTATGGAGTTTATGTGGGGATAAATATCCACGTACATTTCCCATGATCTTCAACGATGGACATTATGTTGGCAATCTTTCCGATGTACAGTACCTTGAGAATTTTTCGCTAGATAGTACATTTTAACCTAGTGGCGTTAACTGACCCCATCCGTTTTGCTGTTGAAGTGTATATTCACCTAACAACCCCCATATGATCAATCCGATGATAGCTATTACGGTGTTAAGTATCATATCGTCTTCTTTAATGATATAATCTAAAATATTCCATAGAGCTACCCATACAACAATTCCAACGATACGATTAAAAAATTGTGTAATTATTTCTTTACATTTCATTTTATAAAACTCACTACATGTTTATACTTTAAGTTAAGTCAATCGGCTTCTTTGAACTGTCTTCTTTATAATATTTCGCGACCGCTTGCCTAAAGTCTTCCCTCTCACATAGTTGTACCACTTTCTTTACTTCATCCATCTGTTCTTTTGTTATCGTTGTTTGTTTCTTAGGTTCTGGTCGTTGCGTTGGAGTTTCCATCTCGTCTCGCTTTCTTTTTTTACATTCAAATGCTTTATATACTTGTTGTGCTTCAATCAACTTCATTTTTTTTTCATCTATCAACTCGCCTGTTTTGTGATTTGGAATTTCAGCTTGGTACTTGTCGCCAGTTGGAACCTTTAGTTGGCCACGTTGTTTTAATGCTTGTCTGACTTTATTTTTTTGGTTAATATTCATTTTGATCCTTCTTATCGTGCCGTTGAACCTGTTCAGAAGTTTGCCATCGAGAGTGTACATTCTCATCAGTTGACGAGGCAACTCGTGCCACTTATAATTTTCTTTTCGCTGATTTCCTTTCGTTTGCTTGTACCCGTCTCTTTGCCATGTCACCTTCCAAATATTGTCTGTCTTAAGATATCGATGAGACAAAAGACGCCACCCATCTTTGTAATTTATATATTCACCTATTTTAATCATCTTTGATCGTCCCGTTGAATGTGGATATATATCTTTTGTTTTTGTTTCTCTCCACTTTTACAGTGTTCAGTATCTACTTGTCACGTTTCTTAGTTAATTCAAAGACATAGTTTTAATAGAAGTAGTTTTTCACTCATTCATTTTTTTTCACGCACCAAAAATACTACGGACCTTTTAGCACTACGTACCATAGACCCAATTACTTATCACACACCGCGTGCTATCGCCCTGTGCTCGTTCCAGATAAAGATGTAGATATCTGATAGGTGGATTTGCTTCGACTATAAAACGTAAGTACAAATCTGCTCCTTCGTCCGATTCGCTTAAATCTAGTCCACAATCATACCTCATCATAGTTATAAACTCCTCTCTAGTTAAGGATATTTGATCTAAGTGGTGCGGTAATAATATTATCCTGCTTCTCTGAACAAATGGTATGACACAGCAATCTGGAGCTAATACCACTCCATTTACATGCTTATTTTGCTCTATTGCGTCGAAGGGATTCACCTCTCTTTTTAATTTTTTAGTTTTTTGCAACAATGGTCGTGTGGTACCCCTACGCTGTGCTCTGGCAGTGCTTTGTTGAGATAAACGTTGAAGCAACAGTCGAACCTCTGATCTTTGATCCTCAGTTAAAGGGGTAGCCTTGGTGTCACTCATATGTAGAAAAAAAACCCGTATATATAATAGAATTTTTGCCTACAAAATGAAAAAGAGTAAGGGTAGGGAAAAAATGTTTTTGTATTTAATTTGCCATAATGTTCCACAAATAAAAACACACACTTACATTGGCGCATCTGGTAATTTTATAAGGCGGTTGAAGCAACATAATTTGGAAACGCCAGGAGGACCAAGAATCACTCGTAGGGCTGCTGGGAACTGGAAAGCTGTGATGATTCTTGAACTACCGTCTTCCAGAAATTTTTCTAGTAAGATTTTGAAAAAGGAGTGGAAAAGTTCCTCTCGAGGTTTGGAGTCTCGAATAAGGAAAGGGTTTGAAATAGCACAAAAATATAAAGTGAAGTTGTACATCACAAAAGAAGAAAAGTGCAACATTAGACTTCTCACCCTCTTGAACAAACGTTGGACGAAGGATTTTAAGATAAAGTTATCCACTAAAGAGTGGAGTAATATAATTGATGGTAGTGATATTTAATCTTTTTTATGTAGTTTTAATTTACGGCGATACGGTGCTATTTTTTCTAAAGGTGTATCTGTTTTTCGCACTGAGACTTTCAATTGTTTCTTCGGGTATTCTACTTCAACCTGATTGATAAAAGCTTTAAATTTAGTCAGTACAGAATCTATACTCACTATATTGATTGGTTCCATTTTGGAAAACAGTAAATCGTATGAATTACCGTTGTCAATTAAATCAATTTGAAATTCTAACTCCGTCAAGTTTAAAAACATTTTTAAAACACCCTCTACTTGTGTTTTATCGTTATCTTCAACCTTTTCTAAATTATATGACTTTGGTAGATCAGTGTATTCGTCATCCAACCCTCTTCTTCTCTTCTTCGCTAATTTTTTCTGTTTGCCATACTTCCAGCTTTCCACAATTAGATATCCACGCTCCAATTCCACTGTGATTTTGTAAATGCGCTTATTCATCATTTCTATCTGACGCACATCATCAAAATTTATTGTGGGCATTTTTGCTATGATAACTTTATACTTGCTGTTGAAGGAATCGTGAATGCTTATCTGAAGATTATTTCTACCATTTAAGACACCTATGTATTGCACCAATTCAGCAACAAACTTTAAATCTTCCTGTTTAAGATTACTTTGTGGCAATCTACTTGTTAGCTTAGAAACTTTTCTCGGTTCCGATTCCATATGATATATATGCAAGCTATTATTACCATTAAATAGCCAATCGTCATAAAAGGCAGCGACGATATTTTTACGTTGAACTTTGGAAGTGAAAACGTATCTCGTATACTTTTTCTATTACGAAGTATTCTTTTACATGTCAAAAGAACCCATGCGTTGGATAAATCGGCAGTGACATCACATTGTAAACCGTGGTTTTTTACAATAAGTTTCCAATGTTCAATCAATTGATCAGTAAACACTTCGATGTTTTCTATACGTAATTGAAACCCCGTTTTATTATGTAAATAACCCTTGAATTCAATGTGAAGATCAGAATTTTGTTGTTGATCAGCTGCTACTAGCTCCTCCTTCAGTTGTTTAATGAATTGATCTTGAACGGTATTGACATTATGCACCGTGTTCATTTATATCATCACATGAGTCTATATATACTATTCGAACAGAGTATCCATTAACCATAGCGCATTTCTACTTTTTAAAAAATTTTTCGTGGTGTAGTATTTATTTACAGACTGTAAAAGATGAACTTCAACTCGTTGTGGCATGTTAAGCACAGTGATCCAATCTAGTGCTTCATCGACCTCTACTCGTGATTGAGTTAGCGCTTCGGTAAAAGCTCTTGTAACACTATTTACTTTATGTCTATCACATTCTGACCAATTTTCAGTTTTTATTTGTCCTAATGTTTTTATGTCTTCACTATATACAATTCGTGTGAACAAACATCTACAAAATGGTAGAACCTTTTCATCTATGTCTATAATCTCCCCTCTGGTATCAATTACTTCCAATAGTCTTTTAGACCAGTACGGCATTGAGGTGTGATCTACGTCGCTTGTAATTCCTTGAAGGTCGTAGTTTTCAAAATCCTGTACAATAATTTCCCTACAAGTTGGACATTTCAGTTCATCTATGGTGCCTTCAGTTTCCATTGCATGAGCTCTAAACTCATGAAGACATTTATTACACATACCGTGACCACAGGGGTATAATATCTTTGGCGCTACGATACAATTATAATTCCGGAGACATATGGGACATACTGGCGTATTCAAAATTTTTTCCATTACAGTAGTAGGTTGAGAAAAAGTATTTATATCAAATGGAAGTCGTTGAACGTCCGTTGGATAGTATAAACAAATTAAATGTTAATCCATGAGAAATATTTATGTATATATAATACCTACATGTTACAAAATGTTTAAATTTATTGTATTGAGTTTATTGTTATTTTCGGCAAATGCACTAGATTGTCAAATTGTGGATGGTGTTACATATGTAAAAATAGACGGTAACTGGCAAGCAGATGGATGTCCAGAGAAATCATCATGTGTGGACAAGGTGTGTGCTACTGAACCAGTACATGCACAACCAGAACCAGCATATTCGTCGGGAGGAACCTATAACAACTGGGGGGACGCGTGCAAGGTATTTTATATGCCAGCATTCACAATACAAGGTGTAACAAGTAACGCTTCGTTTTATGAAGAAGTACCGGACGGAAAAGGCCCAAATTCAGGTTGTGGAAAGAATGGAAATTCAGCTGGTAAGGAAATGAAATGTATGGGAGATTTTGGTGAAGACCTTATGGCCAACTGTGTGGCTGATCAAACAATTTGCGAAGACCCAAAAGAGTTATTAGGCAGTTGTCAGATTCCAGATGGTTTTCTTATGGCCGCTGGCTGGTGGACTTTATTCGCTTTTATACTTTGTATCATCCTTTGTATTCTATCTGGTGTAAAACAAAATGGTAGTTGTTGTTTTAATCCCGGGTGGAGTTGTCCTTGGTGTTGCTGAATAAGAGTATAAACAATAAAATAAATTTTAATAAATGAGATCATCTAAACAAGAACCGTTTAATTTTAAATTACCTCTGCTCTGCATACGGGGCAAGTCTTATTGCGTTGTAGCCATTGATCTATACACTTTACGTGGAAGCAATGCTGTTTCACTTCTGAGCACGGCAATGCTCTAAACTTTTGCCTTTTCTTTATTTTATCGAAACAAATAGCACACTCGTCGTCCAACGTTGCTTCAGCTTTGTACTCCGGTATAACAGATACATCGTTTGATGGTCTAGGCTCTTCACTACTTAAAGCACGTTCTATGGCATCTGCTAAGTTTATAGTCACCTGTGGTATTTCCATGTTGAGTGTATTTCGATCTTCGCATAAATAACAACTTTGACCGTTGCGACAATCACATCTTTGAAATCGAAAACTATTAGAAGCAACGGCGTTGAAAATATGACTATCTAAATCTCTTCTTCTCCGCGGTAAATTGACGCGAAAACTTTGTTGGTTACTATCACGTACTTCGTAAATTCGTACGAAATTAGACATTATTAATACTGTACATTTATATTTATATGAAATTATCATAAACACATGGCACATCCAATAGCTTTTAAGCAGCCAGGTACACATTCTTCCTCTTCCTCTTCCTCTTCTTCTCCTCCACCTCCAACATTAACGTTGGTACCACCACCTCCGCCTCCTTCAGATACTGGACCGGTGCTCGTGTTGCCTACTTGTACTGTTGCACAGTTTCCCATTTTATATATATATGCCTTATCTTATATACAAACACTAAGGTGAATCAAGATATATAGTTTTATAAATATCTAATGAATCTGGACTGCCAGGAGGGTCGTCATTATCCGTTGTGGATGGTGTACTCTCAGTTTCAGCCTCAGCTTCAGGGTCTGGAGATACTTTTATGTTTGGTTCTTCTTTCTTTCTTCTTCTTTTTGATGTTGGACTCATGGATTCTTTTATTTTCTTTACAATGCTTTCTGGATGAACCACACTTACGCTTAATTTACATCCCATTAATAATAGTCCTAGTAAGCTAATATATATTTTTTGTATTTGTTTTCCGACCGTTTGTTATATTAAAAGAAAATAGTATAAATTTTTAAATATCTATAATAAATCTTTAGATGCTTCGAGTTCTTGTTGGAGTCTTTATTGGTGTCTATATAACACAGAATTACAATGTACCGGATATGACTGCTATGTTGAAGGAGATTCAAAACATTTTGATAAAATATGAAAAGCCTCCTCGAGGGAAATAGTTTCCAGTGTTTTATCGGTGGTAACCAAAGTGTAATAAACCGACCGGTTTTGTTGCATCAATTTCTCGTACTCTGTTTTTACTTCTTCCGGACATAGATCTTTTGTAACAATGCCTTCTAAAAGCGCTATCTTTTGACCACAGTCGTCGTCATTCATTTGCCTAGTCATAGACAACAAAGCCAGCGCCTTGTATTTTATAACGTCTTCAATATATCCTTCACTTTTCCACAGTAAAAAAGACAACTCCTTTAATTGAAACGCGCGCTTAATCGCCAGACAATTATTTCTATAAGTGTTCATGTTAAAAAACCTATCTGCTGCTATTGATAACGTTCGAGATAAGTGGTACTGGGGGTTGAGTTCTTTTAATGTTTTAACACGGTCAGTGTCAAACAGAACAGATGTTGAATACCTTGAGCAATCATTAGATACTTCTAAAGCTTGTAGCAACGTTCTATTTTTTTCTTTTAGATCCTCTGTTTTATCTGCCTTTTCTAGTAAAAGATCTCTATATGTTGTAGCAACACGAAGTAGTTCCACAGTCCAATTAGCACTTTTGACTGACTTATAGTGAAAGGTTGGATGTGTCTTTAATTGTACACGTCTGTATCTGACCGCGTGGATTAGTTTTTTGTATTTTTTAAGGTATGTTTCAGCAGACTTAAGAGTTGGTTTTTTATTAAATGCACGTTGATATTCCGAAAGTTTTATCAACTCTTTAGTGGAAACTTTTGGAGAGTTTACTACACATTGTTCATAATATAGTGAAGTCATTTTATATTTTTATGTACACATTTATACTCTTTTATCACATTAATATACAACTTTCCTCGCTCTGTTTATTAATCTGTTTGTCTTGTAACAACCCTTTCTGCTTCGCTATTGTCTCGAGGTGGGCAACTCTTTTTTCTAATGACTTTATTAAGGTTATCACTTCCACCAACTTGTCGTCCAACTGATCTACTTGTTCGCATATTTCAGCAGAGTAGTTAAATTTAGACATTTTTATAAAATTGATAAGCTTATATAGATTATAATAACGGCGGATATGAAGGATCCTTGTTATTTATTTTACTCTCACACAATTTTACCTTTATTGAGTCCTGCATTGATGAGCTGTTGTAGCAACCATTGTACAAAGTGACATCTTTTATCGTTAGTGAAGATACACTTTTAAATTTGTCCATACAGCTACACACAGTTCGTTTACAACGCTTCAACCTTATGATATCTAACACGTTTCTTCGAATTTGATTCATGTTTTGTTGTTTTCTTTTTCCCTTTATACGAACTTTTTTTTAGTATACCTCGTATTTGTTTTGGTCTTGCCACCAAATGAGAATTTTCCAAAGCACGAGTTGCGATATCTTCGATGCGAAGTTCCACTATTTTTTTTGAAAATGTTACTCTTTTTCTTTTGGTAGAGGCGGAGGTGCTTTGTTTTGGCATTGTTAAATATGTGTGGCATTAAATAAAATCTTTGTTTGTGTTTTTCTTTCGTATCGTTGAACTTCTATGTGTTTCAACTATTTACTTTATACTGTGCACGACTTTATTATGTTGAATTGTAGAGCATATGGGGCAAAGCGTAGAGCGAATGGATTGAACACAATTCGTAGTTTTTTGGTACCACATAGCTCCTATCAACCCGTAAGATAAGGTATAAAAATCCATTACCGTCTTTTACTGATGCCTTTAGCATGGTGTTACCATTGAGGAGATCTTTGTCCGGAGTTTTGACAAATAACACGGTGTTATCAGGCTGTTCCGCTTTTACTCTAGTATTAATTTTGTATACTCCCGGTCCAAAAGATAGGGGTTCAGGCGAGTAAACTACCAGCTCTTCATGATTGAGAAGATCAGATTTTACCCCCCTTGGTTGCTCTACAGAGAAAAGAAGTAATTCATGTGTAGTGAGTTCCATTTTAGAAGAAAAAGATCAACTATATATACTCCGGCACATCTTCATAAAAAAATGGTAAGAGTAAAACGACGCAGAATAAATTTTGAATCACACATTCACCAGGGCGAATCAGTTCTCTTTAAAAGTTGTGGTAAATGGTATATAGGGGTTGTAACAATCGTTAAACTACGTAATTTTGGCAATAACTACAATAGAATAGTAGTATGTGTTAAAGGGAATTTCGTTTCCACCAACGGGTACCACCACCTATACAATTATGGACAATCACATGTAGACCAGTTTCACTTCACGCCGGTCGAATGCGAAGATGGTACCTTACTATCACTTCCAGGTATTACAGACCGCGTGAGAAAAATCGTTCCTGTTCCAGACGAGCCAGGGACAAATCAACACGTTGAAAAGTGGAATGTTTTAGAATGGAGGGAAAATTTGAAAATGTTACAGTCAGTCTGGTTTAAAAATGGGCGCGATACCCATGGAAAATTTGAATGTGTTATAGTAGATATTAAACAGGACAAAATAATACTTCAACCATACAACTCAAGATTGCTACATGAAGTAAGCAAATACAGTGAACAAATTCAACCATATATTACTGTGGACAGAATTGGCAGCGGAGAAAATTATTACTGGATGGGGCTTCCAAAATATAACTGGACTTATGTATGTCAAACCCCCATCTGTCGTGCACTTGAAGCAAAAGATAAGTATTTGGGATGTGTTTGTACCATTCACAAAAGACCTGACAAGAGCGGCTTTATTGTAGACGTTGACTATGGTTCAAGTCGCGGTGGTGAAGATATTTATTGCTACGTTGAAGATAGAGGGGCAACGGCTAACTTTACTTACTTTCCCTTTCTTCGATTTGACACTCACATGGAATATGTAGAGTGGGTGAAAATAAGCGATATAAAAGAAGTTCATCAAATTAAGAACAAGTTATATGGTATAGAAGATACAATGATAAATGACAAGCGTGTGAATAAAATCAGTGTAGTATGGGAGCATGGATTGCGTTCGTCTGAAATCGACTCTCTCTTCAAGTTGAAGGAGCATGACTTAGAGTTAATGTTTTACTACATATTGAGGCATGAGAAAAATCATTCAAGTAATAATATCTTGTTTGCGATCTCATACTTAATGTGGTCTCATGCTTCTTATGTTAATCCAACGTTGTACTCTCCGGGTCATGATAACTACAATTACGATGGATTGAAAAACATTCTCAGCGCCAAACAAGATTTTTATAGACCGCAAGAGAATTTGATTGCCAATCGCGCGCTAGATGCTGTGGGTAACCGATTTCACTGGATGTTGTCAGTATCTGACACATGTACTAAAATTTTGAAAGTGGAGGATCTACGCCGACGTCATCCAATATTTTCATTTGACCCAATAGATATCACATTATCTGAAAATAAAAAAGAAGTTACTCTTGAGATAAACGTTGAATATAATAATGTATCCAATTTAGATGTAGTCTCGTACATGGCTACAGCGATTAACATGAACCAAGTATCAATATATCCATTGATGTCTTTATTGTTGCCAGATGAGCGTCGATATAGCACAGTTGACGTTTTTAAATTCAAAAATTATGGAAGGCGAAATGTGAATAAGTTCAAACGAGACGAGACAAACTACATGTCTCAAAATAAAATAAATGTGTTGAAAAAATATCAAAGCTACATTGTAAAACGGATGATAGAGGAGGAGAATGCCGAAGTACCAATTTCAGATATTTTTACTACCAACTTCAACGGCAGCATGTGCTACAATTCGTTGGTTGGGTTTTGTAAAAAGGATGATGACGTTTCATACGGAGGATTTTTAAGTTTAGATGTGGGATGGGGAAAGACGGTAATCATTGTTGAGTTGATTTTAAGGCAAGGAGGAACTAATCTTGTATGTGTGCCTGTAAGTTTGCTAGATCAATGGAAAAGTGAAATAGCCCGTTTTGCACCATCTTTAACAGTTGCAGAATACTACGGTCGTAACAAAAGCCAAGATGCTGATATCGTTTTAACTACATACGGCACCTTAAGGCAAACTGTGGACGAGTTGAAGGAATTTGATCGAGTCATATTTGAGGAAAGTCATCTCATAAAGAATTCCGTATCTCAACGTGCAAAGGCATGTGTAAAAATTCGAGCAAAGAAAAGGTGGCTTGTGTCTGCCACACCTTACAATGATAACAACAACGAACTTCAAACTCAATTAAGGATGCTAAAAATAAAGCCATTTCATTTGAATACACCATTAGTCAACAACAACGGTCTTTTTAAAAAGTTGTTTCGACGATGTGTACTATCCTTAGACTCGCATAGGTTAAAGCAAATGGGTATTGTTCCAATAAAAAAGAAGGTTAAGCAGTTGAAGCACGTCTATATTGAATCCGACGATGATACACTAAAGTTGCTACAGGCTTTGAAATCAAAGACGTTAACAACTACCTACACACCTCAAAATATTGTGAAACCAGCGGCTATTGCTACACAGATAGCTGTTACACATCCTAGCTTTTTTCCACTGGCTAAATTTTCAATTCTAAATAAAACTGATAATCAGGAAGTTACAAAAGATCAATTGGTACAGTCTTTAGAGAATAGGTCAAACATAAACGAAGCATATAAACAAAGTGTTATAGAAAAGTTGAACAACGAAAACGATGGAACATGTTGTATATGTTTGGATGCTTACAGTGAACCTACGATAACACCATGTCTTCATATCTATTGTAACGGGTGCATAAAGAATGCTTTAAAGCATAGGAAAAAATGCCCACAGTGTAGACAAGATTGTGATGTAGGACAATTAAAAAAGATGGTAACTACACATGTTCAATCTGAGGATAGAGACAATACACATTTCTTTACAGATATTTTAGGTAACAGTTACTCGGTTCCAACGGATGTGAAAGAAGCGTACGACAGGTTAAAAGAGAAAACGCCAAAGAAATTTGAATATTTAAAGAAATTTATTAACGAAACTAAGGGGGCGTGTGTTATATTCTCACAGTATCAAATACCACTGGTTGCTTTATCAAAATATTTAAAGAAAGAAAATATGTCGGTTGGAATTATCACAGGAAGAACAACCAGAAAAAAAAGAGGCGAAATGATTGAAGATTTTGCAAACGGAAAGTTAAAGACGTTTCTACTCACTACAAGGACAGCCAGCGTTGGAATTAATCTTCAGAAAGGGTCAACTATTATTTTCCTAGAACCTATTTTATCAATGGCTGATCGTATTCAAGCCGTCGGAAGATTACATCGCATTGGTCAAACTGAAGATATTGACGTCATGCAACTGTGTGCCAAAAATACATATGAACATGGCATGATAAAGACGTTGGAGGAGTTTAAAGATGAGGAAAAGACAATCAACAGGATGTATAAAGGAAGGCAGAAAAACAAAAAGCAGTCCGCATTGAAGTATAAAATGTATTATCACATAGTAAACGAAGCTATTTAAATTAGTATTTAATGTCTATTAAAGTATTTTCTTATATAATAAAATGGCCTCAAATAAAATGGTAAAAGTAAAAAGACAAACAGCAGTAAAAGTACAAGGTAATAAGTATGACCGTGGAAAATATGAAACGTGTATTGATGTTTGTGGTTTTTCCGCAATTGTCTTCTGCCTGCTTCTTATTATATTCGGTATTGCGGCATTCATCATAGCTGCCAATGAAGAATTCAAAGAGCAGCTTCCCACATGGCTCGGTACGTTATGTATAATACTTGTAATTGGACTAGTAGTCTGTAGCATTGGTTGTATAGGATGTCAAAATTATCAGAGTAAGACTAAAGAAAACGAATATGAAATAAAGGATCAATTTCTTATAATTCCAGAGGAAGAGGTTGAAAAGGGTGATGTAAGAATGGAAAAATATATGGATACAATAAAATTTTAAGTTAACTTTTATTTTCATCTCTCTTTCTCTTCAATTTGTACGGGTTCTTCAACGCCTCCTTCATGTACTCTGAAAAAGAGGTGTATTTACCTTCTTCCCAAGCACTGACAGTAATTATATCAGTAGATGGAATAACTTCACATAATTTTCTCATTAGTGTCGTTTCTCCCCATTGAATCCAATTGTTTTGAAGGTATTTAATAAGTTGTTTGCACCTGTCGTCATCGTACCAACTCCCCAAAACCATAGTAGCGTATGCAACACTAATGGCAAAACGTTCGGAATCACTACCAATATATTTCGCCAGTAAGTAATCGTAAAGATTTAGCGCAAAAGCAATAATTTTTTTCAACGCATTGAATTTAACAATACCCATGAAAAATTTGGAACGTGTCTCCCATCCGGAATCCATATAATGATTTCTTGGAGGTTGTATGGGAGCGTACTTCAACGTAAATGTACCAATGTCGTTTTTCTTTTCTTGATACTGAAACACTTCATCGGCGGTGAGCTCTCCAAGTGCATACAATGCCCTCGCACAGTTAAACCGCTCAGAAGGATTAATTTTCAAGACTCCAATTAAACATTTTGCAACTTTCTCCGTAATTTTTTCATGCTTCATTAGTTTCTCTGTGGTCAATCTGTTGACACGTCGTTGAATCATGTCCAACGAGTCCTCAATTGTTTTTCCTGGAGCTAAGATGGCGTCGAATATTAACTCGTATAAAATAGCTCCAATAGAATAAACATCCATCTTTTCTGTATAAATAAGATTTCGTTTTCTCTTAAATTTCTTCTGATGTTCGAGTAGTTCTGGACTTCTATACCATCTGGTCACGATATAGCCTGTACCATACACTGTATCATTCAAAAGATGTCTGCTCAAGCCAAAATCACAGTAAGATAAGGTTGAAGTTTGTAAATCAACAAGAATATTCTCTGGTTTGATATCACGGTGAAATATTTTGTGATTCCTCATAGCAAAAAGGCCACTGAATAATTGAATAGCAAAAAACTCAATCGTATCCGCGCTCAAATCTTTTGATTTGATGCAAGTCAAATTACCATCCGCACGATTCATGAACACATGAACTTTATCCTTGTAGAATTTTACATTCTTCAACTGTACGAAGAATTTATTGTTGCCTTCTAACGAATTAAGATGGCGAAGTGCATGTACTTCACGCAAGCAACTTTGAGTCTTGTCCCAACCATCCACCGTGTACGATATTTTCACCGCTTCGTGTTTCTTGTTGCTGTAGACAGTGCCGTACGCACCACTGCCTAACTTTTCTGGTTTTTTCCACTGAGTATTTTTCATTTTATTCGTGCTGTTGAATAATCTTGTAATTACTTTTGTTACATTTATATATTTGTTTTTCTTGAAGGATACGTTTCAATATGTAAATTTGCTTTCGTTCATGTACTTGTAATACTGTGATATTTCTATATTTTTTTTGTTTGGGTAATTTGCTCTACAAAACTTATA
>MPMC02221155.1_pt1 | contig 48023 bp, 48 predicted proteins | sample 1617281 | NCBI WGS metagenome assembly MPMC02 (sample SAMN05944809, study PRJNA350692) | marine metagenome | biome: marine; feature: ODZ; material: water; isolation source: 100 m water sample filtered on 30 um supor filter | place: Pacific Ocean | collected 2012-04-09 | depth 100m m | reverse complement strand
TCCGTAGTATTTTAAAGGTCCGTAATATTTTAAAGGTCCGTAGTATTTTAAAGGTCCGTAATATTTTAAAGGTCCGTAGTATTTTAAAGGTTAGGATTAGGGTAAATGGTGCGTGTTTTTAGTCCGAAATATTTTTGTGCGTGATATTTTTACGAGGCATTTGCTCTACAATTTAATACCAGGCTATATTATACACGGTACGAATAACACACCACACTCACAAACATACACGACTTCACAAGTTATCAGAAATAAGAAACAGTAAAGTTCAACAGCACGATTAATTACATATAAAAAGCAAACACTAATTACAAAATGGCGAGCAGTTCAAGTCAAAAAAAGAAAAGGCGCACAGCCAAAAACTACACTCTTCTCACACAAGCGGAGCAATGTCTTCGCAACCCAGATATGTATGTTGGTTCGGTCAATGTTGAAAAAGGCAACGACACCGACGGCCATGACTGGCCCTATTACTTTGACGGTGTGTTGAACAAGAAGTATGTAATACCAGCTCTGTACAAGCTTATTGATGAGCTTTTGGTTAATGTAATGGATGTCTACACGAAGAATAGCACAGGCGAACAGCAACCAGTGAAGAACGTTTGGATAACTACCAACTACAATACAAATGAAATCAGTGTAAAGAACGATGGTGATGGTGTACCAGTTGAGTTGCACGAGAAAGCATCTAAGGCTTTGAAGAAAAATGTCTTATGTCCAGAGTTGGTATGGTTTCATTTTGGTTCTGGCGATAACTTCGAAGGCGATCGTATCGTTGGAGGAAAGAATGGTTATGGAGCCAAACTCTGTGGTGTTTTCAGCAGCAAATACGAAGTAAAAACTTGTGATGGTAAAGGCAAACAATTCAAAATGGTTGCCCAAGACAACATGAGTAAGATGGGAAAAGCTTCTGTCAAATCCGTGAAATCTTCAGCGTATACCAAACTTACATTTACGATCGATATGACCAGATTTACACAAGACGGTCTCCCACTTGTCAGTGTTCCAACCGATACTCGATTTGCTATTGAACAACGCGTTCAAGATCTAGCAAACTTTATGCCAGACGTGCGTGTAAAGTTGAATGGTACAAGAGTAAAAGCTAAGACGCTTGCCAAACAAGCAAAAGAAGTGTTGGGTAAAGTATTGTTCTCTCACGAAAATGAGAAGTACTACGTTGCTGTTGGACCAAGGAAAGAAGAAGGAGGCAGTGGTTGCTGTTCCTACGTGAATGGAACCTTCAATCGCAACGGTGGACGTCACATCAACCAGCTTCTAAGTTCACTGAACAATGGACTACATAATTTGTATCCTGAGTACAAGAAAACAAACGTTAGCAGGTACCAATTGGGTCGTAGATTGACAGTATTTGCCTCGTTGAAGAACGTGGTGAATGTGATGTACGACGGCCAATGCAAAGACGAGGTAAAGAGCGCTGACAATCTTCGCTGTCCAATAAGTTCCAATAATGCTGCTCATAAGAAGTATTTTACCACTCTTCGCAAAGAGCTGAAAGACTACATGCAGAAAAAGAAATCTCAAAGTGAAAATCGCGAAGCCAGAGCAACCGATGGACAAGGAAGCTCCAGATATGTCAACGTTGAAGATCTAGTAGATGCTAGACAAGCTGGTGGCATATGGAGCCGTGATTGTGCGCTATATATCACAGAAGGTAAATCAGCAGCTCGATTGGCGTCAGAGATGGTCCCAAAAGGTACATGTGGCATTCTACCGATTCGTGGTAAAATGAAAAATGCTGGTAAACATTCCAAAGCCGATTTTAATAAAAACAAAGAAGTGATTGCTATTAAACAAGCGTTGGGGTTGAAGCAGAATACAAAAAACATTGACAATTTACGTTACGGCAAACTTGTTATCATGACCGACCAGGACAGTGATGGTTACCACATCAGAATGTTACTAATGAGTATGTTCGCGGAACACTGGCCTGAGTTGCTTGCCAAAGGGTTCATTTGGATATTCGAAACTCCAATTGTAAGAGCCAAGAAAGGTGCTGAAACATTAAACTTCTACGATCAATCCAAAGTTGAAGAGCATGTTAACAATAACCACGGTTGGAAATACAAATACTACAAAGGTTTGGGTACCTCCACAGCTGCTGATGCAAAAGAGTATTATCAACATCGAAATGAACTTATGTGGAAAGTCACTGGTGATATCAGTCTCATCAAAAAGTGCATGGGCAAAGCTAAAGAGGCAGATGCGTACCGCAAATGGATCAGTTCCGGTGAAAAACCATGCCAATTGACGGATCGAGGCAACGTTGAATTCATTGTGAAACGTCAATTTGGAAATTTTGCGTTCGCACAAAACTCACGTAAAATACCTCATGTGGTTGATGGTTTGCTGCCATCCAATCGAAAAGTGCTTCTCTATGCGCTTAACAACTTTAAAGTCGGTGATAACGACAATATAGTCGATCGCTTTGCGAACAGAGCAGCCGATAAAATGAAATACCACCATGGAAGTTCCAATTTGATTGGTGTCATAGTGAACATGGCCAGTGACCACGTTGGAGGAATTGCACTCCCTTACTTTGAAAAAGGAGGTCAGTTTGGTTCCAGACACGATAACGAGCACGCGGCTGGCCGTTACCTAAAAACTGGATTGCTAGACCACGTGAAACTATTGTACCCACCGGTTGATATTCAATTCTTTCCACAACAGATGGATGAAGGTGAAGTTATCGAACCAAAGTACATGGTTCCAATTATCCCCATGCTTCTCGTAAACGGTCACAGAGGTGGTTTAGGAGTAGGATGGTTGTCAGAAATCCCTCCTAGAAAGTTGAAGCTTGTTATACGTATGGTACGAAGACGTTTGAACGGTCAATCCGAATTAGATCCTGGATTTCATTATAAAGGATTTACAGGTGCTGTGACAGATACGTACACAGAAGGTATCTACACGAAGGAAAATGACGAAATCACCGTCACTGAACTTCCCATTGGGTTGAAGACCGACAAATTCATTGAAGCAATACGCAAACACACTGCTCGTATTGACTTTATGACAAACCACGGTGTTGGTAATACCGTCCACCTCAAGATTAGGGGATGCGAAGAAAAAGTTGTTGAAAAATTGATGAAGAGACCAATAAAAAAACAACATGTTGCGTTCAACGTGGATGGTACCATTCAAGACTTCTTTTTTGGAACCGGGCTAGATAATGCGTTTGTAAAGAATGTTCTCGATGTCTTCATGAAGGAACGACACTCCATTTACGAAAAGCGTAAAGCCAAAACTGTGTCTGACTTGAAAAAAGAGCATGAGAAGTTAGTAACGAAGGCAAATGTGATCAAATCGTTCATTGATGGGACGTGGTGTGCAAAAGACTTAATGGAGCAAAACACCATAGCAGCTGTTTGCAACAGAGTCACAAGTATGCCAGGTCAAACCGTACCGGTTGAAGAAAGCGATTTGGATGTGTCCATCCGAAAATTGAATTCAAATGAACACGGTAGGCTTACAACAAAAGCGAATTTGTGTTATGAGGAGAGACAAAGGGTATTGAACATGCTTGTAAAAGATACATGGTTAAAAGAACTGAATGAGCTGGAAGAGAAAATCTACGGCGCGCAAATGGCAGAAGAATCGGGGGTAGGAGAGAAGCGAAATATTATCGATCTCACTAGTGATTGAATTAAATTTTTTACCACTATATATAAGTTTTATTAGTGATATAATAATACTACAATGATAAGAATACTACTTTTATTAAATCTACTTCTGTTCAGCACGTATGTTAATGCGGGATGGGATAGTCGCGATGAATCGAGAAAATGGCGTGGTGTTACCATTAGTGGTGACGGAACAACATTTATCGGGGCATATGATGACCAGTATATGAGAAAGTCAACAGACGATGGTGCCACATGGGCCGATATAGGTACGGCAAATAATATAAAGGGCTTCGAATATGTTGCAATGTCCAACGATGCAGGTTATATACTAGCAGCTAAGAGTAGCGCGCAAATTCGTAAGTCCACTAACGGTGGTACTAATTTTGACAGTGTTGGAAGTTCCAAGTCTTTTAGCACAATAGCTATAAGTGGTGACGGAACAAAAGCAGTTGCTGGTATCAGAGACGGTAAGCTATACGTTTCAGATTCGCCTTTTACTTCCTGGAGCGAAAAAGGAACAAGCGATCGTTACACCAAAGTCGCCATTTCAGGCGATGGAGAAACTATATTAGCAGCAGCAGCAAAGTATGACTCGAGTACCACACCAAAATATCAAGCTAGAATATATCGTAGTTCTGACGGTGGGGATACATGGGCTAAGGTTAAAGATGTACATACCTCAAATATAGGCGAAACGGTTTACGCTCTAGCAATTTCAGAAGATGGTACTACAGCCTATTTTGTTGCGAGAGATGCAGCTGACGTTTATAAATCGACTGATGGTGGCGCTACATGGTCTGTTGTCAAAGACGGAACTTATGCCACCGGGTTTGCAATGTCGAGTATAGAAACTTCAAGGGATGGTCAACATGTAGTTGGCTTTGCAGATTATAAAGATCCCGTATTTTCACACGACTACGGAGTCACGTGGGCTGCTGATGGAACCGCATATGCATCATCTAAAAATTCCGTCAGAGGTGCTATATCCAACAATGGGCTAAAGGTGGCTGTTTCGGCTTATAATACCAATATATACACTCACATCACTGCTGCCGTAAAGTGTGAAGCGAACCAATCGCCGGATCTCCATTACGAAAGCAGTGGAGGAGGAACCGCATGTTCGGCATATCCATGCACGCAATGTACTGCTTGTACTAGTGGCAAGGAGTACCCGGGTGACTATTCTTTCTGGACAGCTGGCTCAGGAAATGGCAATTGTGTCTGTCCAGCGAATAAGAAACTGAGCGGTACTAGCTGTGTGGACTGTGACGCTGACACTTACAGGACGCAATATTTAGGGTTTACAGGGGTACTTCCAAATCTTCGAACTTCATGTTATGGGTACACAACATCACTTAAAGAAATGGTTCTGATGGAAGATGAAGCACAATACCAAAATAGTCTTCGCAATCTCTTCGGTGCAACCAACGATGATTTTACATTAGCAGCAAATCCCTTTTTTAAATCAACGGATGCAACACCTAGGTATGGAAATATTAAAATTTACCCACTAGGTGGCCATATTCTATCAGAGTCTGAAACTGTTGATTACAACGATAATGTGGAGGTTGCATTTGGAACGTTCGCCTACCTTACACCAATGAAACAAAACAACAAACATTATGTAGCCATTATTGCTGGACCTTCAGAACAAGGAACAAAAACAACTAGTGAGATAGGAGCTTATATCTTTTCAATATCTGGTTCCAATTGGGGCATTGAAGGCTCAGAACCAAAGTTGAAACCACCAAACGTTGATATTAAACACATTAGTTTTGGCGCATTCGGTCGGTGGAGACATGGTGCATTCGGATTCTTTTACAAACACACATACTCTGCAACAAAGAAAGGAGAATTTAACCTAGCGCGGATTGGTGGAGGAACGGTCAATAAAATACCTGATGCCTCGATTACCGATATTGACGATGCATACGACTGTCCTGATTTTCACTATAATGAACGTGCGACCTCAGGTACATGGACGTACCGTGTGGTTTGTAGAAAATCAATCTCCGCCGATAAATATGAAATTAAATTGTATCAGCAGAACGACGGATCAACATCATACACCACCAGCACTGTTGAGATTGAGAAAAAAATTAGATTGGCAGACGCTAATTCACAAGTGATAGATGTCCAGATCTACCGGTCTGTTGCGTTGGATAGTAACACGTTGTACTACATTGGAAACGAAGGTACTACGAACCATGTCAATAAATTATTCAAGCGATCTATCGCATCCGATGGAACCATTGGTACCACAGAAACCGAAATTCGAGAAGTTGGAACTCATTCTATCGTAGAAATTAAAACTCATCCTCACACAGATGGATTTATTGGTTTAGCCATAGGCGGGAACAACAACTGGTTCATAAGAAAATTAGAATTGGTGGACTCTTCTGGTACAGTTTTAAAGGATCTCGATTTTAATATGGAGACAATGGAAGAATTGGGAAATGCATATTATTGGTCTATCAAAAGCAGTAAGACAGATGCCTTCAAGAAGATGCACGAAATTCCGGCCCACGTGAAGACAAGAACTTACATTAAAGATACACATTTTGCGGGGCAAAGCTTTTCATCAATGTTTGATTCAGACTATAAATGGTTGAATAAAAAAAGCTTAATTTCGTTTGGAATGAAAAACCTGTACTTTAATGTGAGAGAGCAATCAGGGAATAGTGTGGACATGTTGAGGTATGTAGTACAACTGGAACACGCGTTTGGATGTGGAGAGAACTTCTACGGAGACAATGGAGTCTGTACTGTTTGTCCATCTGATAAAATACGTGCAAAGGGAGATGATCCCGACTGTACCGACTGTGCCTGTTATACTCCGTGCGCTGAAAATGAATACGGAAACAACGGAGTTTGTACCACATGTCCAACTGGATCGGTAAATGCAGCAGGTTCTCCAAGTACCTGTACAGATTGTGTGTGTACTTGTCCGTCTGACTATTTTGGAAATGGAAATGGATGCACAGCGTGTGCCGCTAACACCGCGGCAAGAGCCGCTGGCGACCTAGCAACATGTACAACATGTAAATGCGAATGTTTAGCTGACTTTTTTGGCAACAATGGCGCTTGCACTGGCTGTCCAACAGGTAATACAAACGCCGCTGGTGACAACCAAATGTGTACTACTTGTGCATGTGACCCACCTGTTGATGCTAGTACAGGAGGAACCACCACTATTGATGCAATAGCAACTCCAACATTTCAATTGGACGACTTAACACTTTCAGCGGACACTACCATTGTAGGTAATGGAGCTACCATCACAGTTGCGGCAAATAAAAGAGCATTCGTAGCCGGTAACAAAAAACTTGTCGTTAGCGATGTTACTATTGTAGGTGGAAATGTGTATACATCGTCTCGACGTAGACTTCGACGTCTCTTATCTTCCTCATGTGACACACCAGGTGCGGCAGGTGCAAAAGAATGTATGGGAGGTGTTGCTCACACGGATGGAGGTACCCTAGAATTTACAGACAGTGTTTTAAAAGGTGGTAATGCTAAGTATGGAGGGTGTTTGTACGGACAGAATGGTGCGACTATTAAATTGACAAGGACTATTGTAGTAAATTGTACTATTGATGTTGCTGCCACTGGCTCTGCTACGGATATAACTGGAGGAGCTGGTGTTTACTTACACGGATCTTCCTCTGTATTAACGGCGGTGAATTCGGATTTTACGACGAACAAGTGCGGAGCTACAGGTACTTTGAATTACTGTTATGGTGGAGCTATTTATTTGACCTCTAGCGCTAGTGGAACAATCACAGGCGGTACTATGAAGCAGAATGAGGCAATACGAGGTGGAGCACTCGCTCTGGTTGACGCTGAACATACACAAATAAGTGGAGCGACTCTTAGGGAAAATAAAGCTCTTTTTGGTGGAGGTGCTGTGGTGACATATGAATCTCCTTTAACAATTAAAGATACATCAAAGTTGGTGAAAAATGAAGCCGCATTAATGGGAGGAGGTATATGGTACATTGCCGATGAGGATACGGAATTCTTGAAAATATTGGGCTCCGTGCTAAAAGTGAATAAAGTTACAAGTCCCTCAAATAATGACGGTTATTTAGGGGGTGCGTTGACTACCGGTATGTCTTTTCAGAATGGCGCCGATACCGATCAGACTGGAAAAATTGAAATACGAGAGAGTACCTTTTGTTCAAATACAAACGGTGCTACTGCTGGTACTCTTGATGGAGATCACATTTATTATAGGAACGATGCTGGATCTGGTGCTGATCAATATCGTGGTCCGACAGTTACTATTGTCAACACAGAATTTAAAGGAAGTGAAAAATCACTTGGTGCCAAATACGGCAGTGTGACACCTTCTGCTTGTTCAAGTTCCCCATGTACAGTTGCACCATTCTCCGGTACTTGTGAAGACCTTACAGACAACCTAGGAACAAAATGCGAATGTGGAACGGGTACATTGGAACCCTCCTTTTTGGGAACCGAATCCTGTTGTTCCACTGGATGTGCTGGAGCTGGAGAATGTATTTTGTGCGAGGCCAATGATAAATCCTCTGGTGGAGTATGTGTAGACTGTGATACCAACAAGTACAGTTTTGGAAATTTCAGTCCTGATGATGGGGATACTACATGTGAAGCTTCATGCCAAGATGCACCAAATGATGCTAACTGCTTGGACGTGTGTGCTGAAAACAATTACGTAGCGGAATATGCAACTAATCCACCCCCACAGTACGGTACATTATCTGGTCAAACTAATACGAAGAAATTTGTATTGACCTTTAATGAAGACATCAAAAGGGTCGGTGTTACATTAGATGTTGCTGATTTTAAAATTACCGGTACGTATATGAAGGTAGAAGATACAATGACATGGAATGTAAAGTTTAAAGACGGTTCAACGATTGCATCGTTTAATGCGGATTCAAGTGCTAATAAAGATGAAATTAACAAAGCCTCAGCCAGATACGCTTGTTTACATGACAGTAATTGCGTTGGAATTCAGTACAGTAACGTCGATTCGTTTGTTTACCCTGCTTCATATAGTAGGATCGATTCTCCAGCTGATTTGGGTTGTTGTGATGGTACTGGCGGTGATTGTGTTGATGGCACCACAAAGTATTATCCACAGTGTACTGGAACGCTTATTGAAACAAAAACATTTACTGGGGGGGGTAATTTAGCTCAGAGACGTTTTATGAATTTTATGACTGCCGAAGCTCCAGAACACTGTAAAGATTTAGGAAATTGTGGCTGTTATATTGTTGATGACAGTCAAAGTTCATTTGAAGGGACTGGTCAAACAGACAAATATACCTCTTTAGTGGTACATTTTTTCACTACAAACGGATGTTCTAGTGCAACGACCGCACAGGCGGGCACAGGAGCCGCTACATGTCAAGATGATTCGCATGTATGTTCGCAACTGTATGGAATGTTTGAAACTTCTACTTCCAAAATGTGGCAAACGTACAAAACTAGCTCATCAACGGAATATGAATTTGGGGATAAGGTTGTAATATTAGGAACTCCAACGTCAACGACAGGTGATATGACTATTTCTGCCGCGGAGGTAGGCACCGGTTGGGTAGGTGGTATTGACATGGAAGGGAAAGTAATTCTGACAATTGATAATATTGAAGCACCCGACCAAGTTAAATCGTTGATGGATACCACCACGGTAACGGTAGTGGCGTACACTAACAACAATAATAAATTAACAGATACAGCCAATACACCTAAAGCGGTACATTCGTTTTCAGGAGGTCCAACGGTTGCTACCACCCCTGATCCAGCATGTGCTCAGTATCCATGCTACCCGTGTGAGGCATGTCTCGCTACTTTTGAAAACGAAGGAGGTGATAATCCTGCTTTAAAAGTGAGAACAGCATGTAAACCAACTGGTACTCCAACAAGCTGTGCTACAAATCAAGAAGTGTTGTATTACGTCTGTACAAACTGTGCGGCTGGAAAACACAATCCTAATGGAGCCTCGTTGAACACGCATACAGAAAACGGAGCAGCCAATAATATTTGTTGTGCAAACGGATTGCATCCAAATGCCGCTGGTAATGCGTGCGAGGTAAAAACGTGTAACGAAAAGGAGCGTGTGGATGCCAATGGATTTTGTGTAGCTTGTTCTGGAGACAGCAACAGGGCAGCTGGCGATAAAACAGATGGAGGAGAAACTCAATGTTTTCCAGCGCCAACTACAGCAGTAGCATCAAACAGCTTGAGTGGTAGTCACGATATTGGTGTAGAAGAAGATGTTGGACAGAAACTGGTGGATTATGATAACGATGGCATCTTAGACATTGTTTATTATAGAGCCGGTACGTCTGGCACCGCTGGTGCAAATACCGTGGTAGTATACATCAATGAGGGTACAAATGCAAGTCCTGATTATCAAAAGAAATTAACATTTGCACGTCCAGCAAGCAAATTCGTTGAACCAATTGAAGATGTGATCGTCAAAGATTTTGACAATGATGGAAAGGCAGACATCTTAGTCGTGAAGAAAAGTACGGTATCAGCAGGCACAAAATCTGGTGGCTACGTACTTTTAAAAGGTGGTGATTCAGATCTAACTGCCACCTCCGATGCGGTGACAGCAGGACCATTGGCACCAATAACCGTATTTGACAAGAATGCGGATGGTTACTTAGATATATGTGGTTCTGGAACGGAATCAGGCGTTGACTGTAAGGTCAACAAAGCCGATGGAACGATTGCATCGTTTAATGCTGGTGCAACGTACAAAGGACAATGTGCCACCGGTAAATACAGTTCTGTTGCTATGAACAAAAACACGGCTCTCATTCAGTTGAATGTGAAGGGCACCTGTACTGAAAATTTGTACGATTTGGAACTTGCTGTCAATCAGCAACACACCGCAACGTTGACCCCGACGTTGACAGCTGCTGTAAATGACGCCAAATGGATTGATATTGACAATGATGGTGATGAAGAGCTAGCAGTATTGACAGATAACGAATTGCAAGTATACACCTTTACAAGAACTACCGCATACTCGTATCCACAAACGTTGTCTCAAACAAATGTGGATACATCGTTGAGTGTAGCATCTGTTATTTCATCACATACCACGGAAGCTGCCGCTGTTACCGCGTGTGATGGTGATAGCGAATGTATAGGTGTTCAACTAGCCGCTAGCGGCAGTTGGGAGGCGGTCAAAGGGCAATTAGCATACAAAAAGGTGGCTAGTCAACTGTCTGTATCTTCATGTGTTACGACAGGTAGTGCTAAATGGTATCTTCCAAAATCTTGTTCGGATTTGGCAGCACAAGATGATAAATTTCATTGTTTTTCTTCAGTAGATTATGCTCCTTTAGAAGCAAATAAATATTTTCCTAATGCTGATTTAGGAGCAGTATCGCCAACAAGCTTAAGTGAACTTCCAGCGGCATGTATATTCGATTCAGAGGCTGATGTGGAGAATAAAGACAAAATAGAAACTTGTTTGAAGACGGCAAATAATTTTTATATCAACTCATGTGCCGCAACTACCGACTGTATTGCTATTCATCCTCGATGGAACGCAGCCAACAAAAATAATGGACACAAAAAAATTGGCGACAAGTGGGTTTTAATAACAACGAATTTAAAACAAGGGGTCGCTGCCACACTTATTGATGATATTTCTGGTTGTTACGAATCTAATTTTGGAGCTTCAGTATCAGGTATGCAATATTATCGTGTAGAATCTTCAGGAGTTACACCTAAGTTCAAGCCTAGGGTGGCGTCGAAGACCATCACAGCGGGAACAGGTACAAAAATAACCGCGTACTCTGGTGATATGAACGAAATTGTAGTTGCGGATGTCCGTAAGACTGGAACTCAACAGCTAGTACTGAGCAAAGACTCAAGTACGACAACCGCTATGGTAATCTCTATAGACACCTCTGATGTAGCAGGCACAACAGATTTTGTTAAATTGAAAATAGTGGTACCAGCAGTGACGAGTTTAAAATTAGGAAGGTTAACTTCGTCCACATTTTCATCACCAGTTCAACAAGATGGTGGTTTAACCGTGAACGCTGTGCCATCGCAAACAGACACAAGTCTAAGCTCAACAACAGTAAAATTACCAGTGTCGTGTGCTGCTAACTTTAAAGCAACGAATGGAATTTGTGTTGCATGTCCAGCTGGAAGTACCAGTAGTGGTGTTTTGAGTCCAGCTGATACCCCAAACACAGGTTGCGCTAGAACAGACAATACTTGTTTAATAAATGAGTACGTAAAAGATAATACATGTGCACTATGTGTAGATCCAGACTCAAATGCTGCTGGCGATGACGCATCCGGAGCTGACACATCATGTGATTGTGTGATTAGTCACGCACCATGCGAAGGTGGTATACAAACATACACAGGAACTTGTTCTGGAGGTCAAACTCTCACATGTTCTTCAACTGGTGCTTCAACGTGTTCCGGTGCATGGACAGAATGTGATGCCAATGGTGATAAGACGTGGTTTAACACTGTCGTGCCATCAAATGGTGATTTTAGTACTTGTACACACGATTCTGGATACAAAGTTGGTTGCGTATGTAATGGAGCCCAATATGCAGAAAATGGATTGTGTCACAATTGTCCAACCGGAGCTACTGCCAATTTAAACGCTTACGATCCATCAAATGGCGATACAGTGTGTTTGTGCCAAGGTAAAATGCAATCTGATGGAAAAATTTGTAGCCCTTGTGCAGAAGGAAGAACGAATTCTTTAACAGATTACGATCCAACCTCTGGAGTCAGTGAATGCTTTACTCAATTTTGTAGTGCAAATCAACACGTTGAAAACCACGAATGTAAAGCGTGTCCAGATAATTCACAACGTTTATCAGGAGACGATCCTGCTGGTCCAGACACGAAATGTCATTGTAAGGTCAACAGTAAAGTCATTGGAGGTAGATGCTTAGCCTGTGAAGAAGGATCAACCAACCCAAAATTATGTTATGCCAGTAAAGAAGGTGGAGATACTTACTGTAGGTGTAATGAAAACTATTTCGCTGATTCTACCAAAGTTTGTGCGGCTTGTCCAGGCAACTCCAAAAATGAAGCTGGCGATTACGGAGGTGATGGTCCAACGTATTGTAACTGTAAATCAAACAATAAAGTAGTCAATGAAACGTGTGTTGCATGTCCAGACAACTCCTTGAATGGTGCTGGAGATGAATTGGATGGAGGTGACAGCTTCTGTAAATGTGTAGATGATTATTATTCATCGAACGGGGTGTGTACCAAATGTGGCGACAACTCGTACAACGATGATCCTACAAAAGAAAACGTAGCTGGTAAGTGCAAGTGCAATACAAATTTTAAAGTTGTAAGTAATGCTTGCGTGACATGTGAATTAACAAGCACATTGAGAGCTGGAAGTCTAATGAGTGGATCTGATACCTATTGCATATGTGGTAAAGATGAGAAGGTTGTATCCAACGCTTGTGTTGACTGTGAAGAAGGTGGTTACAGCGATGCTGGTAGCGACTCAGCAGGAAGCGACACCCAATGTAACTGTAGATCCGGATATCAGAAAATAAATGGACTATGTGCAAAATGTCCAGATGGTACAATTTCAAACATGAATACCAACAATGAATGTGTGTGTAAGACCGGGTTTTATGTAAAAACGGTTGGATCATGTGAAATTTGTCCAACAGGTAGCACGGCATCAGGTGGTAACAGTCCAAGCGTTGTCAGCACGTGTAAATTGGAACCAGGATATTATGTAGATTCATCTGGAGATGTTCATTCATGTCCAGAAGGCAGTGCTAGCTCTGGAGGAGAACTTATCAATGGTGGGGAAACAAAATGTAAAACCACTGCTGGACATTACGTAGATACCAACGGTGATGTTCAAGATTGTCCCGCTAATTCAGCAGATCCAGGCGGTGTTTTTGTAGAGTCGAGAACAACAATTTCTGGATGTGTTTGTAATAAAGGATACCAAGCGATAGGTTCTGCCCCTTGGGGATGTGGACAATGCCCTGAAGGTCAAACCACTGATGGAACGCATCGTACCAACGAAGCTCAACGTGGGTGTCATTGTAAGGAAGGATACTACGTTGATCCAACAGAGACACAAAAGTGTCAATTATGTACTCTAGGAGGAAGCACGGCCGAAGGTGGAGACCCAACTGGAGCAGCAACGAGTTGTGATTGCGCGGCCAATTATCGTGTGAATGCACAGTCAGAGTGTGCACAATGTCAGCCCGGTGAAACGAACGCACCTTTAGATAAAACTCAAGATGGTGAAACACAATGTGATATAACTAAGTGTGCAGCTAATGAACGTGTTGAAAACAATGCATGCATCGCCTGCCCAACCGGTATGGTAAATGAGGCAGGAGATCCTGCTAATACTGTTAATACTATTTGTGATTACATGGGTGACACCGAAGATCAGTTTGAATTTGACGTCAGTGGATCAACATTTTTAGTTCAGAAAAAAGATGGTACGAATTTAGGAACAAACCCTACAATTCAACTAAGAATTAGCGAAGGACCATTCACATTCTCTCGCCAACCTGCTTCAGCGGCAGGTGATGATTTGGTGTTGGCCGATTCGGTAGTGTGGACAACTCAAGACACAGACTATACGTCCTACACACAGTATTTAACCTTAGAAGCAAAAGATGATGCGAGTGTTATTCTATGGGTGCCATTTACTCCAGGTACGTTCTACTACCTATCAAAAGATACTTCCACAATGGTGGGGAAGATTGAAGTTAGTCTACCGTTGTGCACTATCACGACGTCTGGTACGGTACAACTGACAAGCTCATGTATCTTAAGTAACGAAATTGTTCTTACAGGCGATTTACAGATAGTTGTACTACCAGCAAGACTTCGATCTAGAAGAAAGCAGTTGAAATCCACAACACTTCTGATTCAAGCAGCTGCTGGTAAAAGGCACTTTAGCGTACCAGCTGGAAAGAAGCTGACTGTAAAAGGTATGACCTTGAGCGAAGGAAATCCAGGTGATGCTGGAGGAAGTATTTTGGCATCCGGAGGATCCGTGGTGGTAGAAAATGTTGTTTTTGAGAACAACGTAGCAACAACGGGTGGTGCTCTAGAATCAGAAAAAGACCAAGCAAATAATGAGCCATCAATAACCATCACTGGAGCCACTTTTGATAACAATGAAGGAACAAACGGTGGTGGCGCCATTAATGCAAAGGCAGGGACCATTGTAGTTGAAACAAGTACATTTAAAAACAATAAAGCTACGAATGGTGATGGTGGAGCCATAATAGCAATTACTGACATTACTGTGAAAACATCGGTATTTGAGTCTAATACAGCACCAGCTGGAAGCGGTGGAGCCGTGGCAGTTGAAGGAAAGAAATTAACGATGGAAGGTACGACATTAAAATCAAATTCGGCACAAAACGGTGGAGCTCTTGAAGTGAAGGAGGGTTCGGCAGATTTGAGAACGATTGAAGTGGAATCCAATAGTGCAACAGGCGAAGGTGGTGCCATTTTAGTTGATAAATCCGATGTCACCTTGGCTTCGTCCAACATAAAGTCCAACAATGGGCAAAAAGGTGGTGGAATTAAAACGAAAAACATGGGTGGTAAGACAATGGAATCCAACTCCAACACTTTCTCTGACAACGTAGGTAGTGATGGAGGTGGTGCTTTCCACATGGAAGATGAAGTCAATGCAATTATAAAAGTTTTTGAATCAATATTTTCTGGAAATAAAGGGGCGGCGAACGAAGCAGACGATATGAAATCAACTGGTGATTCAAACATCGTTGTAAACGTGGTCGATTTGTTGTCCGAAATTGTAAGGAAAGGGTTGCCACAGCCAGATTGTTCATCTGTTAATTGTGCTCACAGGGTCAAATCCAACGGTAAGGCAAAGTCCGACGGCTCATGTCGATGTGCTTGTGATGCTATAAATGACTATGAAAAAGCGAGTGTGTGTACACCTATAACAATATGTTCTCCAGGCGATGTGACGGTTGTCAACGCAACCGATGCTTCTGATCGAATCTGTGGGTCTCCAACAATTGCGCAAAAGCAAGCTTCATTCGACGCGGCTGGTGCAGCACTAAGCAGTTTGGTAACAAACAAGTTGAAGCAGGCAGGACTAGCAGATTCAGATGCATTCAATTTAGCGGTTGACATGATTGGGGGTGTAAATAAATGTTAAGTTACTATAAATAAACATTACTTTAAGAATAAATGAGTCAGGTAAAGGGAGGTCAACTCGATTTATCTGGCATTAATATATCAAAATTTACTTCTACACGAAAACCTAGACCCAATGTTAAACAAAAATTTACTATAGCTGGTCCAGTTGTTGTTGAAGAACATAAATCTTGTGGCTTTTCAAAGATTTTATTTTCTGTTCTTTCTCTCTGTGCAATTCTATTTCTCATATTTGGCTTTGTAAATTCGACTTCTGCTTCATCTACTTACGTTGAAAATAATTCATTTAAGCAATTAACTACAAAATTACGTAAAATCATCAGAATGAAATGTGTACATGATAGTACAACACATTGCACTACCGCATACGAGGGTGGGGAATATGTTGTAAATATAAAAAAATGTGTGGTTTTTGACTTCAACGGTATACCATTTACAGATATTTTTATAGATCGTCAAAACAACTGGCATGTGCCTCCTTCGACAGACATGACATTAGTGGTGAATAGGGCTTGCAAAGATATTACTGCCACGTATGATACGGAGATAAAGTATTTGAAACATTATGCTATAAAAAATTCAGTTGGAAGTTTAATTAAAAAAATAGTGTGGATTCCGACAAAAAATTGTTACACAGAATTCAATTTAAATATAGGAAAACAAAATATATTGCAAGGAACACCCGCAAATATGATTACTCAAAAAACATTTAATAATGTAGTAGCTTTTGAGTATGAGGTTACAGGAAAGGTTGAAGGTGGAATTTCAGTTTCAGGAAAAGGTTGTGATGTACCAATACAAATTTATTCTGAAAAATATTAAGACATCATTAAATTTTGTACTTTTAAGAATGCGTTAGGATTCTCAATTTTTCTTTTTTTCACTTTCTTATATTTGAAATTTTCACGTACCGTAATAAAGGGAACACACGACCATTTTTTTTGAAATAATTTGTTGGACTTTAAAACACCACTCATTTCTTGAATTGTTGTTTGCAAGCGGTGTATCTCCTTGTACAATTCTGATATATCGGTGTCCTTCACGCGTCCATTCAACAGTTTACATCTATCTCTCAACTCTCCCATGGTTTGGTTAGTTTCAACATGAATAACACGTTTCCACGATGAATATCTAGTGAAATATTCCTCTAGAATATCTTGTAAGCAAGCTTCGGTCCAACTTGTTAAACTGGAGAAAGAGGACACATGTCCTAAAATTTTTTCAGCATCCTTAGACTGTGGTCTGTACACCGTACATTGGGAAATTAACCCACCACGTTGTATTTTTGCCCTAAAATAATGTCCTTTAAAATTAAATTCTATCGAGTCACCTACTTTAAGTAATTTATATTTTAATATATCGTATAACGTTGCGGTCATATATGTACATATTTTAAGATATTTATACGTTATTTTAATCTCTTCCGATAGCATATCTTAACCTTAACATGGCATCACTAGCTTCTAATACATCTAAACTAGCTCTATTAATATTTCGATAATTTTCTTCTATCGACTCTTCTATTTGACGTCTCAACGGTGGAAGAGCCCGTTGAATTATATGCCATAATATACGTGCTCTCATGTTACTTCTTCGTAAAATAGTTTGTGCCATGTATTGACGAAAACGTGAGGATGCCACATAATTCATAACCGCTAAGCTAATGATATGATCCTCTGGAAGTATGTTATCCTCCTCATGTTGCAAACTTTTATCTACTATTCTTTTACGTCTTTTCCTACCGGGAATGTCAATAAAGGTTATTTTCTTTTTACATTGTGGACAGGAATTTTCACGGTCACACCATTTTTGTATGCACTCTGTACAATATCTATGATCACAATTATTTAAAACCGCTAAATTTTTTGTCTGTTTTTCCTCAAAGCAGATGGCACATGTATGTAATTCTGAAGCGGGAAAAGAACTACGTTTACGTTTTTTCTTTTTAGAGCTCATTTTTAGAATTATAATTTATATATGTACTCAATTTTTTTAACAAATGTATGGAAGATTAAAAAAGAAAAGATTACTACTCTTACTGGCTTTAATTATTGGAATATGTATGCGGTGGTATGTTACAGATATTTATCTTTTTACTCCCATGCTAATTTCCATCTGTTTTTGTATTCTGATGCAATTCGACGATAAAAGTATTTCGTTGGTTCATTCAAAATCACTAGTTTATGAAGACTTAACAGACGAAAAAGCAAAAAGTATTTACTTAGTTTTTATTCGTCTGAGCGTTGCAATATCTATAGTTTTTGTTACGGACTACATACTGTTGTTCTACTCTAAACAATCCATATACCAAACATTGGGTATTGTTGGCGGACTCTATAATATATACAATAAGGTTGAATCACGTTTAGCAAAATTATCGCTTCTTTTAGCTTACTACGTAATACATAAAAAGAATCCATATACAAACCAACAGGATGAGAATACCGACGATAGTGTAGGGGTTGTATCGATCCATTAATTTCCTTTTTAATTTACGCATACTTTGTAACTGCTTCTCCAACTGTTCTTGTATTTTTTCTAGCTTCTCTTGTGTAGCTTCATTAAATTCATCGCCTTTTGCTAGTATTGTGTTAACACTTGTCTCTAAATTATTTAAACGTGCTTCTATTTTGTTTAAAACACCTTTCTCCAACAATGATTCTTTTTCCTCCATTATACATATATCTCAACATCTTATATATTCCATTTTGACGTCGCATCTTTGATAAGATTCAGTATTCCACTTGCTTTAAAGTTTTCTTCATTAATAAAGCTTATTTCTTTTTCATACATACTTGTTACATGCTTCACCAACTGATCTGTTGAACGTGGTAAGCTTAACTCATCACAAATGGAATTCAATAACTCAATATTGTTTTTTGTTATTGAGTCTACTACCTTTAGCTCATAGCATTTTACTTTTTGAACCATTTCACTACCAATAATTTTTGCACATGAAAATAACGCCTGTCTATTCTTTTCCCAGTTATTTACAGAGTCAATAGCTGTTGGTGGGTCTTCTAATTGACGTATACGTTGGAAAACACACCCATAAAGCTCACTAAAAGTCCATTCACGCTTCGTCCACAAACCATACAATTTCGCCTTCAGCTTACGGTGCGGATACAAGTTGCACGGATTACACCTTTTTTTACTATCTGTCCATCCAACCAAATAGAATTTAGAACTCTCCATCAACACGAATCCAACTGGCAATTCACCTACAGGTTCTACATGCGACATCAACGTTTCGATACAAATGATGTTCTTCACTTCTACACCCATCAACGCTTTAAATTTTTCGATAAAGTGCTTTTTATTTCCACACTCTACCTTGAACTTTTCGAGATTCATCTTTTGTCAATTTATCAGAGTATATATAGCGGTGATATTTTTAAGAAAGAAGATGCAAATATTTGTAAAAACACTAACCGGAAAAAGTAAGTAAATTCAACGTGACGATGTATACCAAGAAATAAACTAACCACTTATTCAGCAATTACACTCGATGTCGAGCCTTCAGACACTATTGAAAACGTGAAACAAAAGATTCAAGACAAAGAAGGTATACGTAAGTAATAATAAAAATAAAAATAAAATTGTAGAGCAAATGACTAACATAGACACAGCACCTGATCAGCAGTAAGTTTTTAATAGGCAGATATTATAAACATAAAAATACTAACATATTTATTTAGACGCCTTATATTCGCCGGCAAACAACTAGAAGATGGAAGAACCTTAAGCGACTACAATAGTAAGTTAATTTCATCTCTATATCTCAGTAAATTAGCATACTAACACAATTACAGTACAAAAAGAAGCAACGCTCCACCTAGTGCTTCGTTTAAGGGGTGGAAATAATTTTGTTTGACTTCTTAATATTTTCTATTCTCCACATTGGTTGTAAGTTCGTATAGTGGAAACATTTTCGTCTATCACTTTCTTTACTTAAATTAAATGTAGAGCATGGAAGTTTGTGATCAATATCCCATTTTGCTACATTGTACTAATTATTTAGTGTATATATTTTTATATAAAATTTAATAAATGAATAAGTTGATAAATAACATATATGATAATATAACCGATTACATAGATAATTCTTGTATACAGGAAACGGAATATAGATCACAAAGTTCCATGCTCATTTGGCCGTCAGCAGCAAAAAACCACAAAGAAATCTTATTATTGGACCTGAGCTTAAATAATACCGGAAAATATCTAAAATCGGGTCAAATACATCCTGCTTATGACTCTGCTATATCTTTTAATGAGATGAGAAAAGGAAAGTATACGGAGGGTATGATATTAATCACCGTGGGATCGGGTGAATCTTTGAAATTAATCCAATTGCATGTGACGAAGATAAAGAATGATTTGGACAATAGCAAAACGAGTGTTCAAATCTTCCAAAAATCATATGCTGCCAGTTGGATCGTGGGTTGTCAAAAGTGTACAATAACATTTACCTTGACTCCCGACGGACTAAACATAAAAATGACCGGAAACCGTGTTAATTTTACAGCACCTAACTTGGATTATATGGACGGGTTTTATTTCGTTCCAGACAAGAAGATGTGTATTAAATTTTAAAACGCATCGTCCAGGTCTGATGTGTCCTGTATTACTAGATCAACAGTTTTCCACTATAGAAATACCACTATCGATAACATCGATATATACCATAAATTTTAGTTATAAGTCTTTTTACATTTTCTTTTTTTACCTCTTTTCCCTGGCCGCTTTTTTACATGCGATTTCCCAACATTTATCACATTTAGGAAAGCCTATCTTACATGAACGACGATGTTCTTCATTAATAATTAATGGAGGTGGTTTCTTGTTCATTTGCATCCATATTTTGGTCATTTCTTTTCCGACTTTATCTGCTGTATCTGACATTTAATACATAAAATAAACATATTTATACCTATTTAAATACATAGTATAAAAAGATCTTAAAAACTAATAAATGTATAGAATAATAATAATATTTTTAATGTTAATACTTAAATCGGAAGCGTTTCTGACTTCTTGTATCGCTAGTTGTACCGCTGTATGTGGTGCTTTTTTAATTTGGGCTCCAGTTGGAATACCCTTATGTACTGTAAATTGTGTGGGGTCTATGGGTATAGTATCGCCAAATCCGGCTATTACAGTTCCTCTATGTACCACGCCCGGACTGCCTTAACTTTATCTGACATTTAATAAAACCACCTGACATTTTATTATAATCATTCACAGTATTTATACGTATGATTAGGTCACTAAAATGGGGAGAACTCAAGGGACTGACAGCGAGTGTAGGTCTGATGTGTCCTGTATTACTAGATCAACAGTTTTCCACTATAGAAATACCACTATCGATAACATCGATATATACCTTAAATGGAAAGTTTTGACACTGGAAAAAGAATTGGAAGAAGAGCTACTCACAAAAAGAGAATGTTGTAAAAGAAAAAGACCACGGTGCCAATTATGTTATGAAAAACGAAGCTGGCAAAAATATAGCAACAGTAGACGAAAGTTCATAGCGTTGAACAGAATTAAAGATATTAATTCAAAAGAAAAAAAGGGTATAAAAGCAGCTGTAGTTTAAAATAAAAAAATGGCCTCATTAATCGTAAGAAGTAAACAAAACAAACAAAAACTGACAAAAAAAGAAGCTTATCGTGGTGCCCTGTGGAATGGTAAAGATCAATTCGCTGAAACTCCAACGGAGGTCATGCTTGAGTTAGTAAAAGAATTTGGATTACTTTCTGATGTTTGTCCACGTGACCCTCAAAGGAATGGGTTGGAGGAAGAATGGCAAAGAGTATCATATATGAACCCCCCATACAGTCAAATGGAAGCATGGCTTACTAAGGCCGTGGTTGAATGGAAGAAGGAAAAGACAGTAGTGTGTTTGCTTCCAGCAAGGACAAATACCAACTGGTTTCACGACATTTGTATTAAGTATGCAAGTGAGATACGTTTCATACGACAAGGGATTAAATTCAAGGGTTATAAAAAGAAGAGCCCATTTCCAGTCGCATTGTGCATATTTAAAGCAGAAGATGCTAAATATGCAGAGGTTGAAGCTTCGCCAAAAGTTGGTAGTGTCGATTTTTATGAGAAAAAGAAACGTAAAAGAGAGGAAGTATCAAATGAAACTGAAGTTTAAAATTTAGAACTATACTCTGACATCACACGAAGCTTTTGCATGCGTGTTAATAAGTGCGACTGGTTATAAGCAGCTTTGAAATTCTCCATGGTATATTGTTGTACAGGAATGTAGGTAAACGGTAGTTTTTCATGACGTTGAAGTAAATCTTTACCCTTCCTTACTCCAATCGTGTAAAATCGTTTTAACATATGCTCTCCATATATTATCAATGCTTTTTTACAGAAATTTTGTATGATATCTAAAATCTCTTTTTTACTTTCTACTGTGTCAAAGTATCCATAGATTCCTCCATCAATAAATATATAATCCACTTGTTTGTACTGTTCCAGTAGCTGTTTCCAGGTATCTACTTCATAAATATTCAACGGTTCATCGGATGTACCGCCGTCGATCAGTAAATCCACACAAATACCTGGTTCGAAGATCTCTTCCTTTGTAACACCACAGTAAAGTATCATTTATCTGCTTTATTTCACCTTTTATAGTTTTTTATATTGCAAATACTTATCTATAGAATCAACAACAAGACTCATGTTTATGACCTGGTTCAGATCAGTGGCAAAATAAAGTATACTGATGAACAACGCTAACATTTTTGAAATTTCGTTGATGCTCATTTGAATTTGAATAATCATCATCAACACGTTGCATGCCAAAAGCACAAGATATACTATTCGAAAAAATACAAACTGGTTCTTTTTAAACCCCAAATCAATGTACACTAGAAATGGATTGATCAACAAATGGCCTATGGCAAGATAATATATTGGCGCATTTTCCACCATCTGAAACACACAAGCAACATACGTGATGTCAAACGGTATTAGAAACATATTGATGACCTTTATTTTGTTTTTAAATATAATTGTGGAGTTAAAAGATGGAGTGTCACCTGTTATTTTTAATCGTTCTATCTCTGCTTTTTCGTGAACATCCTTTTCCACTAGTTGTGAATCTAACAAACGTAGTTGTAGTATGACGATAGCATCTAGAATAGCTAGTGTGCCAGCGATGATAACCCATACGCCTTTTTCATAAATACGTTCCGCACATGTAGCGGTTACCTCCGCGAAGCATCGGCTTACACTAATAAAGCTCATTCCCGCTACAAAACCATCCACTGCTAACATTCCTATGTGTACCAATGATAAGGATGAAGGAAAAGCTGAAAAATCTAAAACCGCCGCTAGTAGAATAACAGGTTGAATAAATAGATGCAACATGTGCAGATACGAGATGTGAGCACCACTAAAACTCTCTTGAATGTTGATGTACAAGATAACTAACAGAAGACTAAGAAATGAACATAATCTAATTCTACTTCTACAATTTATTAAATTTGGTGTATCGTATGGTCGCACATCCATTTTTTATGTACATTTGCATTTAAATACTTTAATGTTTTACTCTTCAGGATCTTCAATCTTCCATGCTTGTCCATTAACAAAAATACAGTTTCGTTGGACACACCGACCCGCTCTATCAGGATCAACTTCGAATAAACTATTTTCCATATTATTCAACATCCTATCTATTTCCTTTGAAATACTGAGCCCTCGAATCGGTTGGTTGGCTATATCTACTATCTCCCCCCCTGGCTGTATGTAAGTGCCATCAGATTCGAATCTAGGATCCTGGTACTTCCCATTACACGCTCTGTCCTCATTTTTTAACTCAATGATTCGTTGAAATTCCCCTATGTAATATCTCATGTCACTGTAAACTGTCTGGTTTCCAAGTGTTGGAACTGTCCCATCAATATCTATAGCTATACTATACGGCTTTGTGCAAGTGTTGAAAAGTGTTGCGAATTCTTGTGTGCCAAACGGAAGAGCATTTCCAACACGTAGTGTATCTACAATTAATTCTTCACCAAGTTTAAATGGCTGATTCCATCGAGATATTTGAGACAAAAGAAATGCACTCACCCGTCGATGGTTCATCATCATTTGATCCATAGTCAGAATAGATGTATGGTTCAGATTGTTTCGTCCATCCAATACGTCGGTAGGAATGTGCCACGTTACTTCAAATCGTCCATCTTCGTAAACTCTGCTAATCCTGCCTCTTTTCATTCCTCTTAATTTTTTAGTGAAGAGTGCCGTGTAAATATTTTGTGCAAGTGTACCAGTTTGCAACAGTAGATTGACTCCATTTGTGGCAGCAACACCATTTCCTCTGTTAATATCCTGCTGTAACCCATCCACTAATCGTTGTATTTCAGGCTCGCTAAAAACCACGTCAATACGTTCCAATTCAAACAATGGTCGCGCAATTTCATCCTGGTTGTTTAAATTTACTTCCATTAAAGCTGCTTGCTGTTCTGTGTCGTCTCTGGTACCTCTAATAAATACATCTCCTCTTCTCAACCCCCACTCGTCCAACACTACCTGTCCGTCATTACTTCCCACGTTTCCCCACTCTCTAACCAACGTAGTGTACCTGATTTTCATCTGTCTTATCGCATCCTCGTATATCAATCTTCGAACTCGACGGTGATCCCCTCTTAATGCACCCAATGCCGCTGGTCTATAACGTTTACGTTTAGGTTCTAGTACATCCCCGTCACGATGGTAATTAATTAACGTTGTTCCATCTACAATTTGTGCTCCGTTGGATTCTACTCTATTTTCATTTAATTGTAAGTCCCAACAAGCTTTGTAAATAGCATGAACAATTTCACGTTTTGGCATATCTAACAGTGTTTTTACACTATCCATTTCATAATTAAACCATGGTTTATAAACAATTACATCTTGTTGGAGTCCTCTATCTAAAATGTTAATTACCATGTCTGAAACAACGGTAGGATCGAAAATAGAAATATATCTGGCTTTCTGCCTCTTGTACATATGCATCAGACAGCAAATTTCAAACAGTTTTCGCTGTGGTATTTTGTACTTTTCATTCGCTACATCATACACACCATCATCTCCAGAACCACTGTTCCTATATTGTAATTGTAGTCCAACTTGATTGTCAATGCAAATGACATGAGTGTCAGTCAATGCGGAAGCTTGTCCAATTAGCGGTCGTCGAATGGTCCCAAACCTAAAATTATAGGGTTGTTGCGCGGCAGGAAACTGTAGCAAAGCCGGGGGTAACTTAAATGTTTGTTCATCATACTGTATCGGGGGTAGATTCAACAGCTGTGGATCACTGAAGTATGCTATAGATGGGAACATTTTGGCGTACTGAATATTATTCCCTGAGCCATCGAAAAATGGCATGTTCTGCACGAAAGATATTGTCAATTTATGTATCATACTCTTTATTTGACTAAATTCACTTCGTGGACGCTGTTTAATGTTCTCGTACAGTCTATTCAACCCATCACAAAAACGCCACTGTGCCCACTTTTTCATCCATGATATAATCGTGGACAACTGCACTGGTTTTCGTAAAATACCATCTACCTGTACAGGTTGAACAAAATTGTTTCGAAACAGTATTTGCTGATTTCCCCCTGGTTGTATTCCTGTTGATGGTGTTCCATTATCCACGTAGGTTCCAGCATCATCATTAAAGTCACCTCCACTATCATCATCAAATCCACCGTCGTTGTCGTTATCTCCTTCATTTACCGTGGGTAAATCCGACTGTCTCCTCCCACCCCCGCTCACAAGTTGATCCTTTATCTCTTGAATATCATTATTTATCTCACGAAGCTTTTTTTCGTCGTGTGTTTCATTTTGAACACTGGAACCAGGACTGGCAGCAATTTTTGCATTAAGATCCCGCCTTTGTCGTTCTAATTCGGCCAAACGGTTGGTTAATCGCTCAACTTCTTCATTACGCCGCCGCGGTGGCTGTGTACGAGGAGTAGTATCAAAATTACGTTCAATCTCAGCATTTTGTTCATCCCTCTCGTCGCTTCTAGGCAACGTTTGATTCACAGAAATTTGCCCAAGTTTTTCCAATTGTTCAGGTGTAATGAATCGTCCTTTGTAACGCGGTTGGTTCTCGTATGCTGGTGTTGAACGTACATATCCACCTGGACGCTGAAACTGACCTTTATTATTACGGTCTGACAGTCTGTCTATAGGTTTACCAGTCTTTTTTGATTTACGCCCACCACTCGCATTTCCACGATTTACTACTGTAGTGGATGCTGGTGCACCAGATGCCAATATTACCTGTGCCTGACGATCATCAGGATACAATTGAATCGGTTCATCTCCTTCTATTACAACACCTCGTTCAACGGCCCACAAGAAACCCGTTGTATCTGCCTTCCATCTAGCTATATCCTCTCCTCCTTTATCAAAATTCAACCTTTTCCATACCCTATACATTTTAATAAAGTATCCCTTTTTCTTGCCAGGGGGTCTATAATTTTCCATTAATTTTTTCTTATCCTTGTCATTTATATTATCAGTAGACATTTTTTTATAAAAAAAAGTTAGTTTATACTATTCATCAATTAATTTACGTGTTCTTACTACTACTCTTCTCCTCTGTGCTACAGGTTGAACGTTTTGTGTTTGTTCCACAGTTTCTTCTCTTTCCAGTGGTTTACGTTTTCCAATATTACCGTGTTGATTTCTCCAATTGGCTAACCATGATACTAGCTCCGTTTGTGCCGGGTGACTCTGTTGATACTGTTCGTTATATTCTACTTTTCTTTCATTTGATTCATTGGTAGGGTTAGAATTGCCCTTCAACCTTTGCATAAGCTCTAAATATGACTCTTTCGCGTCCATTTGTAGAAAAAAAAGAGGTATAAATATGTACTTTTTTATAATAAATGGATTTTAAAAAAGGTGATTTTATCAAAACTACAGATAAGTTAGTGGGAGAAATTTTGGATATCGATGAAGACAACAATTTAGAGGTTAGTTTTATACGTCCTTGGCAAAGCGAAGCAAATGGTAAAATATTAAAGTATGATGCGTCCGATGAATGGAAAACCATAACACGCAACACGGTTGTTCAACACGTAGAGAAACCCGTTGATAAATTTGATTACCCGAAAGTGTTTATAGAGTTAGGATTAAAGCCTATGGGCGAACATAAAAATGAAGAAATATTTATCCATAAAGATGCCGACATTGAAAAAGACGAAGATTTAAAAGCATTTCAGTTTCCAACAGATGGGTTTGACGCGGACGGTGATGAAGAAAATGGCTATACATTCGACGGTTTTGTAGTCCCAGACGAAGAACACGAGCCATTTACTCCTGCTTCACCAACTTCCGACTATGTTATATTTACTCATGAGGCTGTACATGGGTACAATAATTGGGTACCTGATGAAAATGACAAATTACAAATGGGTATCAAACGAACCATCGACTCAATGGAGGAAAAATATGGATCAAAAGAAGATGATCGTCAATTTGCTCAAGGTAAGTCGGTAGATTACACTCACCCTCCGTTGAAAAGGGTCAAATCCACACAAAAATAAAAAATGGAGTATATATATCTTCTTTTTTTCTTGTAACAAACAAAAATGCCAAGAGTTACATTACAAGAAAACACACAAAATGGAGAACAACTTAAAAAAAGACGCAAGCGCAAAGCAGCTACCAATGCATTGAGAGAAATTCGTAGGGAGCAAAAACGAACTCAACATATTATTCCAGTGGCACCCTTCAACCGTTTAGTTCAAGAATTGAGTGCCAATTATAAAGTTGGTCTCCGATTCAAAAGCCAAGCTTATGCTGCTTTCCACACGGCAGCAGAGGATCACCTGATTAAAGTCTTTACAGATGCAAATAAAATTGCAATTCACAGTCGTAGAGAGACAGTTCAACCTAAAGATATTAGAATTGCTGTGGAGATGCAAGAAAATCTTTAATGTTACGTTGATATGAGTATATAAAGAAAGTATTCATTACTTAAGTTATTATGAGTGTATTAATAAATTCTACTAGTATAACCCTTACAAACAAGACCAACCACCTCATTGAAATTGAATGTGAGGCAGACCAGGATGAATCGTTCCATGTAAAGTCTACTGAGGAGGTGATAAAACAACGTGAAGAAGCTCAGAATTGGATAGCATCTATATTTGAAATACTGTACGGTTCAAAATTAAAAAAAGTTATCATTAACTTGAAGCCTAAAACGTCCAACACATTAACAGTCAACAGTAAGTCCGAACTTGAATTTAATTTTGAAGCAAAAGTAAAAAATTCAAATGAACATCTTCCTGGATATTTACCAATTTCCACTGAATATCAGGGAGAGTCATTAAGTGTATACTTCGTAGAGAAAAAAGGCATTTGGAAAGATTATAAAGGCAATGTAGTGATCGTAGGTAAAACACAGCCAGAGAAACAAGAAATAATAATTAACGTTGAAATTGTAGATAGTTTAAAGAACAAAGTGTTTATTGATAATTACACACCTGCTTTTTGTCAGTTGAGCATCAAGAATGTGGTATAAATAAGATTAAAATATGTAAATAAAATGAATACTGCTACTTTACAAAATCTTTTACCTAACAGTAAAGTTAAATTGGCCGATGATAACCTCGTACTGCTTCTTTCCATTTTTTACAATCACCCTCGACTTCTTACTGAGGACGGGTGGAAACTCTTAAAAATCGGTAGTGAAAACCTACTTATTGATTTAGATACGTGGTATATTTTAAAAGACAAAGAGGTTGAACTAATATGGAAGAAAGATCACATTACCCATGTAAAACTAACCTCCAAACTAAGTGGTGAAGATTTAAAAAAGCATTGGGATGACATGGTAGCGTTTGCTAGCAAAGTTCAAAGCGAAATGACATCACATTTTGATAAAAAGAAAGTTGATGAGCTGTGTGATTCGTTGAACAAAGTTACATTCACTGAGGTCGATTCTTCCGTCTCTGATCTTGATACTGGTCGTGCGCCTGGTAAAACTCCCCCAAAAGAAGTGCAATCTCCTCCAGCCAGTACTTCTGAACATCAATAGTTATTTTGTTTTTTTCATGCATTGTCTCGTGGTCCATTTCCGCCACCGGTGAGGGTGTTGTTTCAACTCGACGTTTCTTTCTTGGCATTATATATATATTATGAATTTGTATATATATATGTTTGCAAAGTTTGGTTTGCCAAAAGAAGGGTGGTTGCGAAGGTGCAATATTGGTTGTAGACGTCCTACGGCCAAAGAGTTAGTCGTTTTTGTTATTAAAAAGAAATACTATGACAGTTACATATGTGCCTGCTGTGAAGAGTGTTTCAAAAAAAAATTATTGTAGAGCAAATGGAAGACTACGAAATACTATCAAAATCACGGTATAATTCTTATACTAATTCTATGTTAATTAGATTGTTGAAGTTTCCCTACTAAAATTTGTACTTGTTAATTCTGCATATCGCTCTTTCGAAGTTTCTAATTTTACCTTATTTCCACACATTAAAATTATTAAGAGCTCAATAAGATAAAACAATGGTATATACATACTATGTATACCCTCTTCCACCTCTACACTTGAGCTGTACATAATTAAGACAGCACCGGCTGATAGAAAGCTGTTGTTGAGCCATTGACTACGTGCATTTACAATACGTTTTCCGTATAATAAAGAACTTAGAAATAGGAAAAATCCACTTATATTGACTAGGGAAAACTGTACTAATGGTATAATGTCCTTAAATTGATCTACTATACTTTTAAAAAGACACAGTAAAATCACGGTTATCATAACCATAAGACTAAAAAATCGAAAACCAGTTGGGTTGGTAAAACTTAAGGCCATTTTTCTATATTAAGATTACTGTATATATATATAGATTCAATATCAATATGATTTGGATTGTTCTCCATTGGGTATTTCTATATATTTGTGAACCCCACTCGCTTTTTCACGGTATCACATCTGTTCTTCTTAGTATATATCAATTATATATTATAAAAAAACGAATTAAATGGAAAAAAAATATTTATAACGTGTTGGGTGTCACACTGATGTACGTTGGATTCTATGTTTCTAAACAGTTATGTCACTTCTCATTTTTACCTTTTTGGGGAGTTACACTAGTAGGATTAAGAAAACAAACCGCGTCTGTGATTGTCCTTGGTGTTGTCACCGGCTTCGTCCTTAACTTTTTAGTTTTACAACAAGTGTTGGGTCATGTTTGTATGAATGTAGGTAGATTGTTACGTACTAAGCCTATCAACATAAATACCACAATCATTTCTCACGCAATTATTGGCATTCTGTGTCTTATTGGAAAGAGAGATACTGTAAGGATTACACAGAGGGAAGTTTTAGCTGTTATTTCAACGATACATATGATAGATAAATACGAAAGAATGGATTTATTTTCTTTATGTATGTGTTTTACACATTTCTTCACGTTGTTGGCATCTTTGTTACATTTCATAGTGCCATATTGGTACAATTATTACGAGAACAATCATTTTTACATGGTACGAAATCAGTATTTGTTCCTTGTCCCAATCGGTATACTCGTCCAACGAGTATGGTACTCTATATTATAGCAGAGCACCGCGGAAAACATTTACAAGCCAGATCTGGAGTATCAAGAACGCCTCCTCCCAACTCTGCCATGCTAATTGAATTCATTCGATGTACATACTGCTGTATTCGATCTGGTAAATTTTCATATTGAGCGGAAAACATATACGGACGTCGGAGAAATCGTGGAGCCAATAAACTAATCATAATACGCATTATACCCTTTGTATGTGCACTGTACTTACATTTGTTTACATAAACTTTAAATATATTCAACTGGTAGTCATTCGTCACTTCTTCCATAATTCTAGGAAGTGTGTGTTTGTATGTTAATTCTTTAAAGTGTACACACTTTTTGATATCTCTCTTTGTGTACCTGAACCATTTACAACCCGGGTCAGAAAATTGTTTCGCTGCCTTTCTCCATACTTCGGCAATGTCATAATTGTCACGCATCCTCGAGTTAATTGCCAAATAGTATCTCAAGTCTTTTACGTCTAAAAATGGTATGACCGATAATACTACTGCTTCTGAATCTAGAAACATATTTGGACGCTCTTTCTGTCGTTTTACACGTTTTAAAGCTTCCCGATCCATTTCAACTTCTTTATTTAATGGTGGACTCCTTATATAGTACCATAATCGTTGTGTTGAAGTTTGAAAAAAATGGTGCTCTACAGTACTATAATATTTCAGACCTTTTTCATGGGGTAAAATTGTAGAGCAAATCATATAAATATTATTCTATACATATGTTACTACGGGTTATACACACAAGATCAACGTCACGAACAGTTTAAAAACATTATGGTAGTAAATAAGAACTATAAAAGCAAAACATTAACAAATAAAGCACAATGCAAGTTATAATCAAAAACTGTGATGAATTTTACAACACATTCAAATATGTGGAATCCCTTGCCTCAGAGGTAAAGGTTTTGTGTCAACCTGATGAGGTATGGCTACAAGTTCACAACCCCTCGTGTACTGCCATAGCTGAAGTGAAGTTTCCAGCTGAATACTTCGAAGAATACACATGCGAGAAGCCTGTTCAAGTAGGTATCAACACGAAGATATTTCTTCAAATACTAAAGACTACCTACAAGAAAAAAGGTGTCACGTTAAAGATGGCGGCGTCCGAAGACGAAGACAAAATGCACATTTCCATTACCATCATTGGTAATGAGAAATCTGGCAATGTACAATGTGCTTATGAAATGAAATTGATTAACATCACTTCAGATTTCATGAACATTCCAGATCAACATGTACATTCAAAGTACAAACTCTCAGTGGAAACGTTGAAAAAGTGGAAAGAATTTATATTTAAAGATTGTGCGTACCTTACCTTCACTCCAGAAGAAGCAGCGCTAAAAATTCAAAGTGAAAATGATCTAAAAGATAGATTAACATTGACTGACGAAATTTCATCTTCAACGTGGCAAGAAAGTGCTGAAGTTACAGAAGAAGGTGTGACTTCAACCATCAAAAGAAAATGGAAAGCTATATCCATTGGAAGTATAAATGCTAAATACATCTTTGACTTGATGACATTTGGTAGAGACGTCATTTGCCAATTCTTTATCGTTGACGCACCAGTTGAATGCTTTGTAAAATTGGATGAAGGTGTACACATTCGAGTTTTCATTGCACCTAAAATAAGCGATAGTGACGATGAAGAGGAAGAAGAAGACACAGTGCGTCCACCAGTACGGGCAAAAAAACGAAAACCTGTTGACGCACCTGAAGATGCGGACGAATTGAACCCACAAAAAAAGGTTGTGACTGCCCACTAAGCAGAGTATATATATCTTTGTATATCACTCAAAATGGGTGAACAAAATACTCAGATTGAAATGATCGAGAATGATGACGACGTTGAAATTATAGATGAGCGACAAGACTTGTTATCAAGAGGTAAAAAAGTAGTGAAAAGAAAATCTGCGAAGGTTAGTTGCTGTAAAGCACTTTTAATATCAACAGCGGTTATAATTTTTATTGCTATATTAATACAAATATGGAGTGACTACGGCAGCTATTTAGAAACACACTCTCTTCCACCAGCGATTCATTCTATGTCTAGTCAGTGTATCGACGATAAGCAAGATGATCCATGTATGACTAAAAATTATAATGCGCCAGAATGTGTGTTTGCACAAAGAAACAACTCCTCTTTTTACGATTTGACATGCAAGGGAAGCAAACCTAACCATCATATGATTCAATCTAATATGGATCATTTGATGTTCAATATGAGTTGGGTTGAAGATCTCAAAATTGTTTTCCACAGTAAACCATCACGGTGTCTACATCTAACTATATGGAGTATATAAAAGTGTTTACTTTAAATTATTATAATGTACAATCAATTACCAAAAACTAAATCTATCTTATGCGTACTAGGTGTAGGTTTTACAGTTGCTATATGCTATGTCACTTATGAAAAATACTTTAAAGACGATGGGTTGAAGAAAGATAAATAATTTTGTAAATATTAATTGTAAATAGTTTCCTTTATTTCTTTAAAATACTCCTCATGTGTTCTATCTTTAACTTCCAATACCTTTACATTTATTGGTTTTCTTTCCGGCAACCATGTGCCCATCCAACCGAACACCCACGGGTATATAACTGGAACACTGTAACGTTTTGCTATGAACATTCTCAAATCATATAGAGGAGCACGAGGAACATAGTAATGTGTTGAAGTTGTGACTACTGGAAGGATAGGCGCGTCAAATTGTAAAAATTGGCGGCGGTCGGTATAAATCTCATTTCTCTCATAACTTACTACCTCTGGTACTCCTCCCACCACCAATATGACAGACATTCTATCATCCAACGCATTGGTAATGCTTTGTTTCGACGACGGGATACATCCAACCTGTGCGGCGACCCATCCCAACAGGGGAATATGGAATATCAAAGGTGCTACAGCAATCAGCGTTTGTGAGTTTGGTTGGAAGTGCACAGACAATAAAGCCCCCAAGCAAAATATGTTGTGTGGATGGCTTGTTATCAAATGAGCTTTCTCAGGTAGTTCTACTCTGTCGATTTTACCAAACCAATCGGAGAAGTCTAAATTATTTAAGTATGTCCTAATTTTTGAAGTTGGTATTGGTTTTTCGTAGAGCAGTTGGAGAGATGTACTTATAAAGAGAGCAGTAGCAAACAACGGCATTGCGATCGGAAATCCGAAGAGTATGAATAAGAATATTAAAGGTATGCTGTATGCCCATACAAACAGGCTGCTGAACATTAAAAGTATTGATAACATCGTATAAATATAGGTTATCATCTTTATATACAATGGAATTTGTCCAGATGAAGGCTAGATTTCCTTCACATATTCCATTTTATTTAGCAAGAGCTATCATCGATGACTTCGTAGCAGATAGTCTATATGAATTTAAAGTTGCTCCAACCAATGAGCAACTACAAACGTATATTACCTCGAGATACAAAGGAGAAGAGTGCACTCAACGATATTGTTTACTTGTGGAATTGACAGAGGAGGAAGCCATAAACACTGTTTCATCACGCTCTATGGGAACATATGAGGTACCAGTGCGAAAAAGAAAGCTGACAAAAGAAGAGAAGCGCTCAATAAAAAATTTTAGAAAAAAAGATAAGCTTAACCCTATAAATAAAAAATGTGAAATTTGTCAGTATGAATTTAAGCACTCGGATCATGTGTACACACTCGAGTGTGGGTGTCAATACCACGGTGCTTGTATAAAGAACTCCTTAGAGTACAGGAAAACATGTCCACTGTGCTACAAAGAAATTACGTTAAGTGCTTCGCTACAAAAAGAGTAGTGTGGAAATTCAACAATTCTTTCTCACGCAACATTTCTAAACATACAAGATCATCAAATCCTAAAAACATTTGTTTATTGACCAGGAAAATAGCTATTGTAAAATTTATCAACCGTTGGAACATCGTAGAAGCTTTCTCGCAAATAATATAATCTAGCAGGAGCAACCCATCATCTGATGGAAACCAATTTAAATATAACGATGAAAAGCCGCTTAAAATAATAAATTTAATTACCATTGATTGTTTTAAACGGTTGTAAAGTTTCCTACTATGTTTCATAACATCCAGTAGTAAAACACTACGCAAGACACCTGCAAACTTCAACGGTCCTCCATCTTTATCGCTCATCGGCAACAGTGGTTTAATTAGTAATATTATTTTGTGTAAACCATAATATGTATCGATCATTGCATGGCGTTTTTCGCCTTCGTAAAAGCATCGATACATAACAAAGGATATAAAAGAAAAGCATTGGCAGTAAGGCACGGCAGGATTTGTAAACGCATACCACAGTAAGACATTTCTAATTTTATCTATTTGATGTGTGTAAAACATTTCCAACGGGAATGTACGCTTCAAATCGCGATCTATTTCATCCACTGGTAGGTCTTCAAAAACAGGTGGTGAAAGTTTAATGGTTCGTAGTTCATAAATATCTTTCGGTGTTCCCATTAAACAACGTCTCCATCTATGAGACCTTAACGTCATCTTCAATGAAATAAAAACACTTAAATAATACTTTGAACAGAAATCTAATCGTATATATATCCGTCTTATCCTACAAAAATAAAATGGGTTTTGGAAAACTAACAGGACTTAAAATTAAGGCAGACGCTGGATTGCATCTAGTTATTTCACTCGTAATATTTTCAATCAACATAAATACAGTTTTAAGTCTCCACGATTATGCAACAGCTGTTGCTTTCGGAGCAGTACTATTGATAGCATCTCTGTTACAAGCCTTATATCATTTTGGCCTTCTACTTCGCACTGGGTGCAGTGAAGAGGAAGAAGAACTTCCAGTAGGATCTATTTTAAGAAACTTACTAACTGGTGTTGGACTTGTTTCCTCGGTGGCACTTTATGCACAATTAGTTAGGTTAGGTAAACAGGGTGGCGACAATTCAGGCATTACAGTTGCTGTCATCTTGTTCGCTCTCATGAGAATATTAGATACCATTATGAACGGTAAATATGAAGACGGACTGAATTTGTGGAAGCACAGTTGTAAAGACGACGAAACAGCTTTGGTTGGTGGTGGTGCAAAAGCAGTTTACTTTACACCACGTGTTCTTCTAGTACATATCATTTTGGGATGTACTATCGTCGCCTCCAGTTTTGATTTGGCATCAGGTTTGGGATACTTGAGACCAGTTGAAGGCGAGGCATCCACTGTAAGTTTGATTTTCGCATTAATTTTACAATCTATTCACTTTCTTCTCTACCCACTTGCTGCTATGCTAAATGCATGCGGGTTTGGTTCGGGCGTTATGGGGGGCGAAGAAGAATGTAAAGGTAGAAATGAATTGGTGTCGTTGAACAGAATTCCTCTATTTCGTTCTGTGGTAGCCCTGGTTATACTGAGTTGTCTTTCGTACGCATATGGCAATCTCACACCAGTGCAACCTACCCAACTCTTGCTGGTGAATTTAGGGTTGTACTTCGCGGCAGACCAGATAGGGTTTGATGTAGTTTAAAATATTTAAAGATAATTATGTATGATTAAGTTCAGTCATCTCAAAAAATGTTTTTCTAGGCAATTCACTACGGTGTATTGGATCCTCTTCTCCATCTCTCGTTTTCTTTACTATTATAACACCAAAAAAAAACGTGTAGTAAAATAATGTCAACGATATATACAAGAACTTTTCCATTGACGAAATTAAAAGCATGATGGACATCAAAAAAATATCATGTAAAATGAACAGTAAAAGAAGAGAACAACTTCTTTTAAAACGTACATACTTACGTGTGGCAAAGTAGAATAGATACAGTAGTATTTCGACGCTATGTACAATCATATACCAATGTGGTATTGGAGTATCAACGGATTGGTAATTTTTCAAAAATGCTATAAACAGTAGAAAGACCGTAAGCAATGTAAAATAGAAAAGTATTCCCATTCTTTAAGAATATAGACTATAAATTTATACGTGCTGCTTTTAAAATGGCATTGAGACCTATTTGGTGGTGGTTTTGGTTAGGGTGGTTTCCATTGTTTTGGTTTTACCCCTCTTACATAAATGCACCCATAAAAAAGAAGAAAGCCAATAGAGAACGGACAGTTTCCTATTACTCCGGTGTGGGTAGTGTTGTATCGTGGGTTTTCTTTGTGGTATTTCTTATTCTTTTTCTATCTGTTGCCGTTGATAGCACTTGGTATATTCTCTACGAAATTATATGGAGTGTCTTTTTATTTTTTATCATCGTCTTCTGGTGTTTTGGTCTAGGTCATTATTATTATTTAGATGAATTTATTGAAGAACAAGAAATATTAGACAAAGATTCAAACGATGTAAGCACTGTAGAAGGAGGAGAGGTAATTGATGATGACCAAAATACAGATCTCCAACCCATGAGAATGCGATCTTCCAAACAGATGAAATCTTTAAATATGCAACTGTAGTAACACTCTAGTAGAAGATCTGAGTTTCCTTAATCGTTCAATCGATGTTTTATGTTGCGTAAATGCATTAAACGTCCACATATTTGCTTCAACAGTACTTGTACATAAGTTATGAGACACAACAGATATTATTTTATGACGTCCATACCAACTAGTGACCTTCGTGTATAATTTATCCTCCGTAAAATAGCTATCTAAAATATATTTCACATTACGTCCTTTTTTATATACAATAACTTCTTTGTGCTTTGGCTCTCTGTTGTATCTTTTTATAAGCTCTTCAACAGGTGTTGCTCCTCTTCTCTTCACACTTAATTCAAAGTTTAAAATGTCTCTTACATCCAAATATTCCGATATGTTTCGAATCAAAACATTACATAATTTATTCATATATATATATAACAATATACTTTACATAAATACATGCCATCTCCTAATAAGAAAAAAAGAAGATTGATTGATGACGATGGAACTCCACCACCATCCACAGCATCCTGGCGACGACGACCATCATCTGAAAATGCAGATTGGCAAAAATTACTTTCCGGCAATGCAACTCCTGATGCTACTTCAACCTTTATTTCTGTCACACATTCTCCATTTGCCACTACTCCTAATAAGAAAAAAAGAAGATTGATTGATGACGATGGAACTCCACCACCGGTAGACAAAGATGGATTTGCCATACCAACACCTGCTCTGAGCACCGTAAGATCTACGACAAACAGTACAATGCCTTCTATAACTAAAAGCACAATGAAAACTCCTGGTGTGGCAGCTACGCCTGCTTCAACCATACCTCCAAATCCTCTCTCTGCTCTTTTGTCCACCTCTATGTCACCAAGTATGACGAGTACAAGGAAGTTAACACCGTTTACACCATCTGGTGACGAAATAAGAGACGTTCCTTCTATGGAAATTAATTACAGAAAATTACTTATTACAGCGTACCAAGTGTACGAAGAAGAAACGTTGGCGGTAATTGAAGATAAACAAGTTAAAACACATATGACTTCCATGTTAGATGGAATGAAACAAAAAACTGGTGCTCGAGGTGACAAGCTCGTTATCATGCTAAAGGAGCTGTTGGACTACATCCCAAAAACGTACAAAGGCTGGCAACGCTCTGCCATGCAAAAGAATTTCCATAGAAACTTCATGCAAGCCGTTTGCCTTCACTTATACCGCGATGACCCTGACATTGACATGGGTAAAATAATGAAAATGAATCAGTTTGATAATCTTAAACAACAGGTATTGTGCCTGACTCCACGTCGTTTTGGTAAGACCACCTCTGTAGCGATGTTCGTTGCGGCCTATTGTTTAACGGTACCTCGAAGCGAGCAGTGTATTTTCTCCACTGGTCGTCGTGCGTCTCAGAAGCTGTTGGAGCTTATCCGTGACATGATCCTGAGCGGTCGTCATCGTGATATGTTTATTAAGTGTAACCAGGAGACGTTAATGTGTAGGGGGGAAAATAATTTGGACATTCGTAAGGTACACTCGTATCCGTCGTGCGCTAAGAGTAAGTAATATCACCATTTCATATTTATAAACATCTTACTAACACATTCATAGCGCTTCGTGGTACTGGTGGTGACGTAATTTATTTAGAAGAGGCTGCCTTCATGGCGTTGGACGTCTTTTTCGAAGTGGTAGTGCCCCTGCTAGAGATGGAAACGACAGCATTGATTGCTATTTCCACACCACTTGATGGCCTTAACTTCTACTCAGAAATGTTCGAGCTTAAAGGAGCAGATAACAAGCCCTTGTTCAACACGTTGCGTGTCGGTCTATCTTGTCAAAAATGCCAGGAAGAAGGCAAAGAAGCGAGCTGCACTCATATGAAAGATATCATACCACCCTGGAAGAGTGCTGCAAAATTTGTAAGTATCTATCGTCTTCACATTCATCTTAATACATTACTAACATTTTTAACAGGACATGGTAGCGGCAATCTACGGGGATAGAAAAGATTTACTCGCACGTGAATCTATGGGTCAAATTACAAACGATGCGGCCTCCGTATTCTCTCAAAAGCTGGTGGATGAGCTCATGGGACGTCCTGAGTGGCAGTTGAAGAATCCACCGAAGTATATCTTCCTAGGAGTCGATCCCAATGGAGGTGGTTCGAGCGACCTCGCCATTATCAGTATGTGCTTTGAAAGCAATAATTTAATCTTTTGCGGGGCGGAAACATATCCCGCCAAAAATCATGATCAAATTCAACTGCTGCTGTTAGGTCATATACGGGCACTACGTGGCCATCCTTACCTTCGTAATGCATGGGTAATTTGTTTTTTCGAAAGTAATCTCGGTTTAGAGGCGGCACATATGGTTCGTAAGTATAATTTCTTCTCCGTTTTATTACAATTTTTACTAACATTTTTACAGACATGGTAAAGGACGAACGAAGAGTGTGGTGTATGTTCGAGAAAGGAAGAGCAGGTGTTATAACAACAAATGAACGCAAAGAAAAATATACAGACTCCTCATTAAGCTTTTTTAACATGGGAGCGGTGCATTTCATTGAGAATATGGTATGCGCGAATGCTTACGAGGATGCAAATGAGCGGTTGAAGAGGGTAAAGATGGAATTTAAGAAACAGTTGTTACAATTTCAGAAAAATGTTTTATTGCCCGCAAACAGTTGGGAAATAGCCAAAGTGGTATATACAGGAAAGCTAAAGGCGGGTATGAAGGATGATTTAGTTATGACCCTCCTTTTCTGCTGCTTTTGGGGACAACAGTTCTTATCAAAATCAATTCAAGCTCCCTATGAGAGCTTTTTATAAAAAAGTCTGTAGTAATTTATAAAGTACGGTCATTATATTTCTCGTCTCTCTCTTTTTTCCTATTTTTATCTTTTACCTTATTTTTTTGTTTCCGTTTCCATTGCTCTTTTTTTTTCTCCTGCTGTCGCTGTATTACTTGTTCTTTAGTAGGTAGCATTTTATTTCTATAATATTTAAGACCTATTTATACTGTCACGCACGAAGACTAAAATTGACAATTTTTGCACACTGGCGTGGCAATCGTAACATTTTTACCAACTAAACATTTTTACCAACTATGAGAATAGCATTAATAACCATTTTTATACAAAGTGTCGGACACAATTTTGAGAAGAAGAAATAGAAGAAATAGAAGAAATAGAAGAAATAGAAGAAATAGAAGAAATAAAGAAACAACACACACGTTAGGACCAAAAGAGTATCGTTACATCTCCAACAACACGAACAAATTACATTTTTGAAACATTTTTGAATTCAAAAAAAATGCCAAAACAAACCCGAACGAAAAGAAAAACATTGAATAAAAGTCCAATTGTGAAACCAATTGTGGAACAGGAAATTACCTCGGATACAATTATCGCTGCTATTCACAAAGCGACAGAATCTCAAAAACCACCTAAATTTTTGATGGGTAAGTTGACGAAGATGCAAAACGAATTGAGTGATTTATCTACTTCCATGGAAAGAGTACAAAAAGAAAATGATGCTTTAAAGATCGAGGTGTTGAAGTATTTGAATTATTCGGGAGGAATCAATACGAAAATATTGGAATTGTTAACATTGCAAAATAATAGTTTTCAATCACGCGTATATACTCCAACACCACGACGCAATAGCCCGTTTATATTTCAAGGTACACCTACCGGAAGGAACTTGTAACCTTCAAAAAATACCGTATATAAATTTTCATCCTTTTATAATATATGGTAAGAGAAAAACGTGTTAGTAGTGACGGTTTGCGATTGTTTAATATGGCATTGACACACCCTCCACCAAGGTCAAAAATAAGAAAATTGTTGTTCTGTCTGTTTCACACAGAATATGACGACAGGTTGGAGGAAATGGTCGAACAATGCCGTGTAGCAACGCAACAGTTACTAGCGTACACGCACTACAAAGAGATAAATGTAAATAAGTTAATCAACAATTCGATGTTTAATTTAATACATAGCACAATCATGGACGACGGCGTATTATTACGGAAGTCCGCAGTGAAACGAAATGTTAGATATTTTTTCGACGTGATCGAAAAATGTAGCAAAAACAATGACCATCATCATGCCATTGTAATTTTAGCAGCAATGAGTCATCATGCGTTGGGTCAATTTCGTTTCAAGAGGAGAAAGAAGGACATACAAATGTTGAAAGATTTTGAGGATAAGTATGGAACCTTCAGAAATTGTTATAAAAATCATTTAAAAGAAGCTATGCAAAACACAAAATACGAAGACTTTTTGCCATGTCTCATGGTGTTGAACATGCACAGAGACAGACACAGAGCAATGGCGTCAATCGGCAGATGCAATTTAATCTACGAACCACAACACATCGAAAGTCAAATTGGGATGCACGCGATGCATCATTTTTATCCAGGAGAAAAATTGAGTTTGTTTGAGGAACCACAAGTTACCTCAAACACCGAGCTAATTTTATTAGCGCAAAGTGTAAAAAAGTAATATAAATCTATTTTTGTATGTATAAAAATGGAACTGTTGCAAATCCTACATATTCTTGCCGCTCTTATCCATGGAATTTCATGTTCACTTTCTATATGGCTTCATACAGATACTATTAATGGTCAAATAACTCTACCACATCATACATACATGGCAGATCCAACGGCATCTTTAAAACAATATATTGTTAATGCAACAGTGACCCATGAGAAGGTGTTGTATACAAATCCAATGGTTTGGATAGCTGGTAACGAGGGAATAACTTTCTTTTCACATTTACTTGCATTGGGATTGATGTTTTTGAATCCAGAAATGTTGAATGTATTTGAGAAAAGGAGACGCACGATAGAGTATGCATTTACAGCTGGAATTTTACAAGTGGCCCTGGTGCTAGGCGTTGGAAGTATTGCGCTGTACGATGTCCTTTGGCTGCTTGGAGTAAATATAGCAATCCAACTGTTGGGATGGTTAGCTGATCAACATAAAGACGTAAAAAATTTACGGGGTTGGTTGCTAGGGATTGCTTTTGGGTTGCTATCTCTTGAAATATTCTACGTCATCATGCAATCCGTCAATTTAAACGGTATTGACTCTGGACCATACGTTGCGATGGGTGTTGCATACGGTGTTTTTTACGTTCTCTTCGGTGTTGTGAAATTGGTACCAGCGTGGGAAAGAGATCAGAATGAAATTTATGTCCTAATGTCTGTCACATCAAAGGTCGCATTGTCATGGATTTTAATTGGTAACACATTTGAAGGGTTGAAGGAATTGGGAGTAAAAAGCGCACCATTTGATCACACATGGCATGACTGGAGACTGATACAGATCATTATATCGTCTACATGCGGCGTTATTCTGGTCGGTGGTATCATTGCAATCACTATGAGGAAAGATGAAGAAGAGGGAAGTTCATCATCAATGTTTAAACGCAAACAGCGTAGGGATTATAAATATACAGAAATTACTTTTTAAATACACTATTGGATACCAATTTTTTTTCCTTCAAAATATCTAATTCCGACTTGGGAGGTGAGGGAGCTTTTCTCCGCGGTCTTCTAGGTACCGTTCCAACTGGTAGTAAAGTTTCTTTTAATGGTATAAAATTTTTCCTCTTTCTTCGATGTTCATATTCTACTGGTAGCATTTTAATGCGTAATTTTGCAATACTACTTATATGTCTGACTTTTTCTGGTTCTTTTAAAGCCGTCATTAAATCTACCTTCATAGTGGGTATATCATCTTCTTTAGGAATTAAATCAGCCGTTAAAGTTGGTATACTATCCTTTTTCTTTCCTCTTTTTTTGTAGATTTGTACAGGAGAATTTTTAACTTGAATGTGTATCTTTTCCATTAATGCCACATTGTCTTCCATACTTTTTGCCAACACTGTCTTTTCTGGATATTTTTTCTTGAGATACTTATGAAGTTTTGCCATTCTCCACGAATTAATACGAAGTTGGTTTTTCAAGTCTTGCTCTTCTAGAATGTTTTCTATGATAGGGTCCAATGGTTCATCAGTAGGTAAAACCGTAGTCTCTTTTTTTTGTTTATTTTGTAGTGCATGCCTTTTTCGGATTCGGTACATAACATAGCAAATTATTCCTACAATTAATCCTACAATTAATAGACTAATTAGTATACCTATTTTCGGATCCTTTTTTTCTTCTCTCATATTCCCCTTTTTTTTAAAAAAACTAGTAAGATTCCTCGTTCTGTTTACTGTAGGGATAGCAGTGGTTGTGGCAAAATGTTGTACGTAAGGTGTTTTACTGGTGGTAGTATAGGAGTCTCCAATTTCTGTGCTTGTATATACCCTAGTAGTCGTAGGGTCTTTTTTTGTTATAGTAGTAGTATACTGAGTACTAGAAGTTGTCGGACTATGAGTCACGCCAGGAATTTCTGTCTTATAACCAAATTGAGTTCTTGTTGTAGTCTGTAGCATTTTAGTAGTGGGATTTCCTGTTGTAGTCCGTAGCATTTTAGTAGTGGGATTTCCTGTTGTAGTCCGTAGCATTTTAGTAGTGGGATTTCCTGTCGTTGGCCTATATGTAGTTGTTGTTGTATTTATAAATGTTACAGGGGATTCGGTCGATGTTGTGGTGGCTACTAATGTTGTATTCGGTACGTTATATGGTACAGTACTACTTGAACTTGTAGCAGTTTTAGTAGTAGTTGTTGTATAAGTATAAGTCGTGGTCAAATTAAATGTTGGACTTGTTGATAGATATTGTGATGGGTTGTCTGTTGTCGTATGGTTTTCTAACGACTCTATCAACTGTGTTGTCTCAGTGGTTGTTGATTGATTCAAAAGATTTGATAATAACGTTGTTAAAGCAACTGTTGATGTTGGAGGTTGATATGTCGTTGTTGCTGGACGGGGACTTGGTGATGTTGTTGTTGTTACTAGTGGTGTTGACGTACGCCATGGTGTCGATGCTGATGTTGAAGAAGTCACTATTTTTGTTGTGCTTACCACTGGTGGTATTGATGTCGTATCAGTTTTTTCGACACTTGTTGTGGTCTGTAATAGTGATGCATTACAAATATATAACAAATGATCTATAGGGTCGCATGTAATATTATGTGAACACCGATATAAAAAATGTGTGTTCACATGCCAAAGAAGCACACAGGACATTTTAAAGGTAACAAAAATCTTATATAGTCGATCTTTGAGTATATATATGAGACATATATCAGCTTAAATGGAGTCGAATAACTTCCCACCTTACATAAAAATTGGAAATGGAAGTCGTAAATTTTACATCAATTTGTGTAAAGCTTATTTAAAAAATCATAATCAGATTCATGTTATTGGTGGAGGCTATAAAATACAAATTGCTTTACAAGTTTATATGGGACTCAGAAAAGACTTTTGCGTCTTTGGTCTTCAACATGTATGTTTGCTTTACAATAGAATGCACTCCATGTGTGTTTTTTCAGTAAAAGAAGGTGTAACAGACATAGAGTCATCTATTCAAAATTTTGATAACGACATTAGCATAAATAATAAGGAAACTATTTCAGAATTAACTTCCAAATCGGTTCAAAAATTATATATAAAAAAGGATATTAATGTGGTTGCGGTTGGAGTTTGTGCGGTCAAAGCATTTTTCTTAGCATCACAGTTATCACAAAAAGGATTCTTTACATATATCTACCCACTGTACATATTAAAGAATGACGATTTTCTTATAAAAATTAAAGTATATAAACCTTTTTTGTATTAACATATGCCTTATAATTTTAAAGAGTACGATCAGTGGAGGAACGCTCAAAAATGTGACATTTGTCATGAAAATCATTATCGAGCTGGTTTATGTCGTTCTTGTTACAAAAAACGCAGAAAAGAGCAATTTCACTGTACGCACACAAACTGCTGGAAACCGGTCTTTGGAGCTACCTTGTGTCAAAAACATTATCGCTCCTACAGACAACGATGCTTAATATGTCATTCAAGAAGTGTGTATTACAAACACTTATGTAGAACACACTACCGCCAGGCGACTAAAACTGGTAATTTTCCTGTTGAACCAAAATGTAAATGTGAAGGGTGTGCCACAAAGGTATTTGTAGAGGGTATGTGCCTAAAACACTTTAAAGAAAAGTACACAGACAGTGAATGTAGTGTAAACGATTGTGAAAATAAGATATTTAAGCGTGGCTTATGCTGTTCATGTTATTTTTTAGAAAGGAGGAAAAAAGAAAAGGAATATATAAACAAAAAATAAAATAAGAAATGTCTAGACATACCTTTCGTATTCGTGGAAATAAGGTGTTGAAACAATATAGAAGTAAGAGATCATACATAAGAGAAAAAGAAGCATTGGAAAAACTTCGTCCTCACCCTTTTGTTACGGAAATTACAGCATCTTATCACTTTGATAGTATAAATCATTTAAATTTTGTAGGAATCTGTGAACTTCGTTACTACACCGGTTGTGATCTCCACGATTGGATTGAATGCCACCGGGATGGCAGCGACATGAAATTTGTAAGGTATGTGGTAAAAAAAATTATGTTGGCATATGACTACGCATCAAAGATGTCCATTTTTCACCGCGATATTAAACCAGAAAATATAATGATAGATGAAAAAGGTATTGTTAAATTGATTGATTGGGAGTTGTGTAGTTTCACAAAATATAGTTCTCGAAAAGTTGGCACGGTTCAATACATGGCGGAAGAAGTATTACGTAGAGAAACTTATGAATGTATAAAATCAGATATATGGTCCTTAGGAGTACTGATGTTTTGTCTAGCTACTGGATCGCGACCATACAGCTCTTTTACGTCTGAAGCAACCTACAGTTGTTATGGCTTTAACAGTGATGAATGGATTCAAGCAATGTATGAATTCCGTTGGGGAAATTTTTGGAGAAGTCATGAGAATGTACAAAACTTTCCATCACTACCAACATCGTTAAAAAATTGTATAGAACACATGTTAAAAAAAGAACCAGATGATAGAATAACGTTAGATGATTTAATGTCACACACTTTTTTTGATGGAGATGAATATGACCAAAAAGAAATAATTGAAATGATGAGAGCTTCAGTCACTAACCGTCCCTTCATGTAGGTAACACTTTCTACAAAGGGCAATGTATTTTTTCTGGGATCCAACGTCAATTTGATCACCTGAAACGATTTTTTTGCACTTTTTTTTTGTAAATATACCTACTGTCCCATCAGTGCAATTCGTGCACAGCGCTTTTAAGTGAACAATGTTGTCGGAATAATTAAATAAATCAATTATACTTCCAAATTTTTTACGTTCGTAATCTCCTATTAAACCTGCCACAATTACGTCTTTTCCATACTGCTCCACAAACTTCAACACGTACTTTTTTAATTCTGGAAAAAATTGACCTTCATCTATTGCAACAACATCCACATCTGCTTGAATTCTCATTTGAGTATCGATTTCATTCAAGGTTTTACACTTCACACAGTTATATTTGTATTCGTCATGACTCACTATAGCTTCATCACCACTGTACCTATTGTCCAACCTATTGTTGATCACTAAGACACGTTTTTTTATGGATTGAAATCGAGTAATTCTACGCATCAATTCAGTCGTTTTACCAGAGTACATGCTTCCAAATATAATTGTTAAGCTCATTTTTTATTTAAATTAATCTTATTATATATATTCAATTAAAAATAGTCACATGGACCGAGAACTCCAAGCTTATTTTTTTCATATCAACGGTGTTCGAACTGTACGATATGCTGCTCCAGAAGTATTGATACCCCTTTATCTAGCGTTTCAAAAACTAAGTAAGAAACAGATGGAGGAGTTGAGAATAGAGTATGAAAAGAACAAAAGTAAAGTATTTAAATTTTTAGAAGTATAGTTAACTTTTAATTAAAACTCAATGAATGGTACATCTGCCAACGCACTATCCATATTTTGACCATTAGCTTTTTTAATCTCCTCCTTTGTACGTGGTTTAGGCATCCATACAACGATAAGATCACGACCCAACTCAGCGGTTGAACCATGCTTCCATTCTTTAGCTTTTTCGTCGAAGAAACAGTATGGTTTTGGAAAGTATTGAGCAATCACCAGAGCTCCCTTCTTTATCTCTGCTGGATTGAATCGTTCAACATGACCTTGTGGGGTCTTCTTCCAGTAGCGTACTGGATTCGGATCTCCGCGGAAACCTTGAATGGGGCGCTTTAGCTCAATGGTTACGGTTCCATCTCCGTCTACTTTAAAGAAAGAAGAGGTTTGATTTTTTAACCAGGCTTCTTTCTCTTGTTCGCCCAAAGCATCATCGTAGATACCAGCTTCAAGACCTTCTTGCCACATGTCATTCAGCAATTCTTTTACGGAGTTGACAAATTTTGGTTGCGATTCGTTAAGCTTTTTTTTGTAGTTGTCACTGATTGCATCGGGCGTTCCAACGGATAAAAGCAATTCATACTTTGCCTTCTTTGGATTGTTTTCCGTGAACGTTTTCTCCTCTCCCTCCGCATTAGTGTACGGTCGAGGAACACCTAAGTTGCCATCTTCACCAAGGCAACTGTCCACCACAAACATCGGTTCACATGTGAGTGTACGGTTTCTTCTTTCGTAATCCTCGTGAACAATACGGACGTATTGGGAACCATTTCGTCTCTCAGAGACTACAATTTTGGTTCCTTCACTGTCCCAGTGATATTGTTCTTCCAACTTCTCATTTGGTTTCAAGTTTACCACAGAGGTTTTCATTGCCTTGGCCACGTGAGTTACAAGAGGTGCTGACGCAATGTCCTTTGTCGCTTCCTCGCGAACACGTTTTAAATTTTCTGATCTGGACGGTAATTGTTTTGCTTCGCTCATTGTTTTTTTTTTAATGTATTTTGTTTCTTATATAGTACGCTTTTAAAATGTTTTGCTTGAGTTATTTTTATCATATCAACTGTGAGTTTCTGTTCGTGGTGTTGAATGTGATGGGTGTTAGGTGTATATGTATGTTATAGTAGTAATTTTTTAAAAGAAAGAAAAAAATGGGTAATTTGCTCTACAATTCTTATATTATTATGGACCGTTAAAATACTACGGACCTCTATAATATTTCGGACCCTTAAAATACTACGGACCTCTAAAATACTACGGACCTCTAAAATACTACGGACCTCTAAAATACTACGGACCTCTAAAATATTACGGACCTCTAAAATATTACGGACTGCTTAAAATGCTATG